>Ga0256839_1002613_pt1 | contig 19784 bp, 17 predicted proteins | sample 354166metaG_FD_185968 | JGI IMG/M metagenome (GOLD analysis project Ga0256839, IMG submission 185968) | Hydrothermal vent microbial communities from Mid Atlantic Ridge, Atlantic Ocean - 354-166 | ecosystem: Environmental > Aquatic > Marine > Hydrothermal vents | place: Atlantic Ocean: Mid... | reverse complement strand
CATCGTGTTCGACCCGATCCGCGGCTGGCTGTGGGTCGCCGGCACGCTCGACGACAGCCTCACCGTCATCGACGTCCGCGCCTCGCGCGAGACCTACCGGGCGGTGGTGGCGCGGTTTTCCGGGTGACGGACTGCGCCGGGCCGCGGCGTGTGCGTTCGCACGGGCGTCAAGGCACGGGTGGTGCCGGCCGATGGTCGGCCGTGATGGCCTCCCCTTCGCCGCGCCTGCCGGGAACGGTCGTGTTCGCGGCCGCACTCTTGGCGGGGTGTGCCGAGCCGCCATCCCCCGGGATGCGGGCCTGGACCAGCGACGACGGGGCGGTGTCCCTCGTGTACCTCGCGCCGCCGTGGACCGAGGTGTCGGCGGGCCCCGACCGGCTCACCCTTCGGATCGATGCCGAGGTGTTCGGAGTCGCATTCTCCGACGCCCCCCCCACGCATCTGTTCTCCCTGGCGCCGGCTGGGGTGGACACGAGCGTGCTCGATCTGGTGGAGACGATCGGGAGGGGTGGCGGCACGGGCTCCGAGTCGGCCGCCGGTTCTTCCGGGGCTGCGCCGCCGTGGGTGACGGGGGGGACGACCGGCGGCGCCGACCCGGCCCCGGACGCCTCGGCGGCCCTCGGCGACCCGTTCCAGGTCGCGTTGCTCGACGCTTCCACCCTTCTTTCGGCCCATGGAGGAAAGGTGGACGAGGCGGTCACCCGGGCCGGTGACGACCTGCCGGTCGCCACCTTCCAGGTCGTACTCGCGGCACCGGAGGCCTTCGTGCGCGGCTTCTACTACCCGAGCGCACGCGGTGTCGTGCGGGTGGTGTTCGTCTCGATCTTCGACCTGCGTTCACCGGACGTGGATGCGATGGTACGCACCATCGACGTGGAGGGCCGGGCCATCCCGTGATCGCCGCGGCCGCCGCGTTGTGGGCCCTTTCGGTGCCCGAGCCGCCGCCCCTGCCGCCCGACCCGGGGACGGTCCCGGCCGCCCGCCCGTCGCCGCCGGTCCCGGCCGTCCGCCCGTCGCCGCCGCCGGTCCCGCGGACCCCGCCGGCGTCTGTGCCGGCCTCCCGGACCGTTGCGCCGGCCGCCGGCCCGACCCCGCCCGCCGCGGCGTCCCACGCACGATCCGTGGATGCCCCGGCGTCGCCCGTGCCGGCATCCGGGGCGCCGGAACGGGCCGCGCCCGACCGGGCCGTGGGGGCGCCCGTCGCGGCCGCCGCGTCCGTTGCCCGCGGCATTCGACCGGCCACCGAGGCCGACCTCGCCCGAGACCGGGCCGTCCTCCAGCCACCGTCCGCCCGCGGTGCGTCCGCCCGCACCCAGCCGCCACCCGCGAGGCCGGTCGCCCGTCGCACGGCGCTCGCACCCTTGCCCGTCCTGCGGGCCCGTGGCCGGCGGCCTCCACCGGCACGCTCGGCCGTCTTCGTCGTGGGGTATCGGGTCTTCACGATTCATGATCGCCTGCGCCGGTCGCAGTCGTGGCACTTTGCTTCCGTCGAGGCGGGCCTGTTACGCCGATACGTGCGCCTGGGCCTGCTTACCGAGGTGGGCGCCGAAGGCGGCGAGGCCGCTCGCGGGGATCGCAACGACTTCATGGTCGTCCAGAAGGTCGGCCTGGGCGCCCAGGTGCCCCACTTCGTCACCCCGTTCGTCGAGGTCCAAGGCGGCGTCGGACTCGTGCGCACCGAACTGTTCGAGCGCAACGACCTGGGCTGGGTGGCGACGGTGGGGGTCGAAGGCGGCGCGCAGTGGGCGGTGGCGCGCTTCTTTCGGATCCATCTGGCCGCCGGCTGGATCCGCCCTTACCTGAAAGACGCGGCGGGCGTGCGTCGCGCAGATAGCTTCACGTTCCGCGTGGGTCTCGGATTCTAGCCGCCGGTCGGGTCGTGCCGGGCACCGAGCTCGAACCCGCGCCGCGCCTGCGCCACGCCGCATGCTATCGTGTGCTCGTGTCGTACGACGATCCGCTCGCGGGTCGGGCCGGTGTCCCGCATCTGGAGGTCCTGCGCGGCCCATTGCCGCGGGGGCGCCGTATCGAGCGGTTGCCGCGCGGATCGATCCTGCTCGGGCGCGGGCTCAAGTGCGACCTGCTGTTCGATGCCGAGGGCGTGTCCCGCAAGCACGCGAAGATCACCTTCTTCGAGGATGGGAGCGTCACCTTGTACGATCTCGGCTCACGCAACGGCACGCGCGTCAACGGGCGGCCCATCGAGATCCACACGTTGCGCGACGGCGACGTCATCGACCTGGGATCCGTCCGACTTCGCTTCGGGCGCGACGACCCGCGCTACCGGCAACGGCCGGGGCCCACCGGCTCGGGGCGCAACCCCCTCGACCGCCTCACCCGGCGGGAGCGGGAGATCGCGCGCTGGGTGGCCCACGGCCTGTCCAACGCGGAGATCGGCGCCAAGCTCGGGATCAGCGCGCGCACGGTGGGGACGCACCTTTCCCACATCTACCAGGTGCTCGGCGTCCCGAACCGGACGAAGCTGGCGCGGTGCGTCCTCGAGCACGAGATGGCCCGTACCGAGCAGTCGCCGTCCGATCCGGACGGAACCGAATGACCGCGGGGGCGGGAGCGCGCCGGGCCCTTACGGCGCCAGGGACAGGGGCGCCTTCAACCCCCATTGCTGGAGCTTGTCGTCGGCCACCGCCGCGTCGGCGCGCGGTTCGAGATCGTGCGTCTTGCGGGTCTTCCCGTCCGAAAAGGTCACGTGCCCGAACCCGAGGGCTTCGGCGCGTTCGAGCAGGCCGTCTTCGACCAGCGAGGCGGCAAGTTCCGGCGGAACCGGCGCGATGCGGATCCGGGCGTCCGTCCCGCGGCCGCCGGTCGTCACGCGCGCGCGGGGCGCCTTTGCGCGGACCGTTCGTTCGAGCTGCTCGGCGAAGCGCCGCCGCGCCTCCATGCGCGCGCGCTTCGTGGAAAGCCGGGTGGCGCGGACCAACTTCTGCCGGCAGCTTTCGAGGCGCTGAACCGTCCGCTTCGCGGCCGAGAACGTCGGCTCGGCCTCGGCCACGCTGCGCAGCTTCGCGAACGCTCCGGCGATGGCATCCGGGTCGTCACACCGGCCCCGGGCGATGGCCGCGGCGTCCGCGATCCACTGCCGGACCACCTTCGTGCGGGCCGGCGCCACCTTCTTCCAGGCCTCGGCCAGGCCCGGCGGCGGCGGATCGAGGGTGGACAGCACGCGGTAGCGCTGGCCCACCCGCAGGTAGTCGCCCTCCGCGGCCGCTTCGAGCATGTCCGAAAGGAGGGCCTCGCCCGTGACGGGTTCGTCGTCCTCGCCGTCCTCGCCGCCGGTGGGCGAAGACGCTTCGGTCGTGGCGTGGCCCGCGTCGTCTTCGGCTCGTGGGGTTGGGGTTGGTGCGCGCGGCGCCGGCGCCGGTTCGATGGCGGCCTTCGGGCGCGTGGGGGTCTCCGGAGCGCCCGCCCGGGTAATGCGCTCGGCCGTGCCACCGGCGGCGGCCCCGAGGAACGTCACGAGGGAAAGCCCGAGGAGCCAGCCCGGTCTTCTCATCGAGCCCCGCCGCACGCGCGCCAGGGCCAGCCAGACCACGGCCAGGCCGGCCACCGCGGCGGCTGCCAGCATCGCCAATCCGAAGGGATCGTCCGTCGGAATCGGGGGCGCCTGCATGGCGGGGACAGTAGCACGCGCGGTTCGTTGCCGTGGCGGCGTCGGTCCCGGTGGCGGTTACAGTTCGCCGCGCTCGCGCATCTTCTCCGTGGTGTCACCCTGGATCCGCTCGCCCACCTTTGCGCCGAGCAGACCGAGGCCGAAGCCGATGGCGGCGGCGAGGACGAGGCCGAGGAGGTTCTGCGCGCCCGAAAGGCCCGCCAGCAACCCGTTGACGACCACCGCCACCACGCAGGCGACGGCCGGCTCGGCCAACGTCTCACCTGGACTGAGCCACCCGACGAGCAGGCCGCCCACGAAGAAGCTGCCCAGGGCGACGATGATCGCGAAGACCACCAGCCCTCCCATCGCGCCCAGGCCCTCGATCAGGGACGGAAGCAAGGAGGATGCGAGTGCGAGCGACAGGACCTGGTTGAGCGCCACGATCACCGCCGCGCCGATGATCGTCCACTTGAAGTCGAGAGAAGGGCGGTCGGACATGGCTTTGGAAATCCCCCGCGAGCCTAGCAGAACCCCGCCGGTCCCTGCACCGGGCCCCGGCCGTTTCGCGGGGCGCATCGGGGCGCTACGCTTTTGGGGGCCGCCGCCATGCCGTCGCCGATCCTCGTCTATGGAGCCTATGGGTACACCGGGCGCCTCGTGGTCCGCGAGGCCGTCCGCCGCGGCGTGCCGCTGGTCGTGGCCGGGCGCGACGAGGCCCGCCTGCGGGCGCTCGCGGCCGCGTACGACCTGCCCGGGCGGGTGTTCGGCCTCTCCGACGGCGCGCGCCTCGTGCAGGAGCTTTCGGCCGTGGCCGCCGTGCTCCACTGCGCCGGTCCGTTCGTGCACACGAGCGACCCGATGCGCCGTGCGTGCCTGGCTGCGGGCACGCACTACCTCGACATCACCGGGGAGATCCCCGTGTTCGAGGCCGCCTACGCCCAGCACGATGCGGCCGTGGCGGCGGGGGTGGTGCTCCTGCCCGGGGTGGGGTTCGACGTGGTCCCGAGCGACTGCCTGGCGGCGAAGGTGGCGGCCGCCTGTCCCGGCGCCGTGTCGCTCGAGATCGCCTTCTCCGGCGGGGCCGGTCCGAGCCGCGGGACGCTGCGGACGATGGTGGAGGGCCTGGCGGCCGGCCTGGTCGTGCGTCGCGGCGGCACGCTCGTCGAGCGACCGTTCGGCAGCCTCGAACGCGTCGTCGAGCTGCGCGGGCGCCCCCGGCGGGTGGTCGCGATCCCCTGGGGGGACGTGGCCAGCGCCTTTCGCACCACGGGCATCGGCGACATCACCGTCTACGCCGACCTCGGCAGGGGCACACGGCCGTCCGCGCTGCGCGCCCTCGGGTGCGCCGCGCGCCTTCGTGCGGTGCGGCGCATTCTCGACGGCCTCGCCGCCCGGGCACGCGGCCCGTCCGATGAGGCCCGCGCGCGCGCCCCCGTGGCCCTATGGGCCCGGTGCATCGGGGCGTCGGGGGAGACCGCGTGCGGTCGGGCGACCGTGCCGGACGGTTACGATCTGACCGCCCGGACGGCCGTGGAGGCCGCCCGGCGGGTGGCGGCCGGCGAGGTGGAACCCGGCGCCTGGACCCCGGCCGCCGCGTTCGGCCCGGACTTCCTCGCGGGCTTCGAGGGGGTCGAGGTGCGCGTCCCGGCGGCCTGCTAGGTGCGCCCCGCCGCGCCGATTCGGCCCGTGGGCCGGTCCCCGAACGGGGCCATTGAACAAACCGGCGGGCCCCCGCGTCGAAAGGCCGTCCTTGGAAACCACGTGCAAATCGGCGATACTCGCGCACGCGCGCCTGGCGTTTCCGGCTCGATCCGGGGATGGGGGCGCGGTGCACGACCATGACGATCAAGAAATCGCTCCGCCCTCTGGCGGTCGCCCTCTCGGCGGCCGGGTTGCTCGGCTGCAACATGCACAAGATGACGGCCGACCTCACGGCGGGCCCCGTGCGGGTGGGCTCGATCGCGATGGATCGCGAGGCGGACCTGGACTTCGCCGAGGCGGCCTTCCCCGGCAGCCTCAAGACCATCGAGGGCTTCCTGGTCAACAGCCCCGAAAACCCCGATCTCCTGCTCGTGCTGGCGCGTGGCTATGCGGCCTACGCCTTTGCGTTCCTCGAGCGCGAACGGGACAAGGCCCAGTTCGTCGGGACCGAGGAGCAGGTCGAGCGCCTGACGCGGCGGGCCATCGTGCACTACCTGCGGGCGCGGGACTACGCCTTCCGGCTGCTGGACGACCCGGCCATCGAGCGGGCGGCCCGCGCAGGCGACCTCGCTGCACTGGACCGGGCGCTCGCGCAGGCCACGAAGGAGGACGTCCCGGCATTGTTTTGGGCGGTCTACGGCTGGGGCGGCGCCGCGAACCTGGGCCAGTCGGACCCGGACCTGGCGGCGGCCCTGCCGGTCATCGAGCGCATCATCGCCCGGGTGGTGGCCCTCGACCCGGACTACGAGCACGGGGCGCCACTTTTGTTCCAGGGGGTCTACTACGCGGCCAAGCCGGTGATGGCCGGTGGCGATCCCAAAAAGGCCAGGGCGTTCTTCGAGCGGGTGATGCAGCGGCACGGCGACGCGAACCTGCTCGCGCCGTACCTGTACGCCCGACACTACGCGCCCCAGGTGCAGGATCGGGCGCTGTTCGATCGCCTGTTGCAGCAGGTGCTCGATGCGAACGTCCTGGCGCATCCGGACCTTCGGCTGCTCAACGAGGTGGCGCGGGACCTCGCGGCGTTTTGGATCGAGCACGCCGACGAGTTGATCCTCGAGTAGGGGCCGACCGGGCCGGCGCCCGTGTCCACCATCCGGTTTCGTATCTTCTCGCACTCGTTTCACGGGGGATGTCATGAACACCAAGCACGATTCACTGTCACGCCGCACGTTCCTTCGCACGACCGCCGCCGCTGCCGGGGCGGCGACGCTGTCCGCGCCCTGGGTGGCGCGAGCCGTCGGGGCCAAGTACACCCTGCGCATCGCCACCCTCGCCCCACAGGACTCCTCGTGGATGCGGACGTTTCGCGCGGTGGGGCGCGAGATCAAGCAGGCCACGGCCGGGGAGGTCGCCCTCAAGCTCTACGCCGGCGGGGTCATGGGCGACGAGGGCGCCATGGTCCGGAAGATGCGCACGGGCCAGCTCGACGGCGCGGCCGTGACGAACGTGGGGCTCGGGGACATCAACAAGCAGCTTCTCATGCTGCAGCTGCCGCTTTTGTTCCGCAACTACCGCGAACTCGACCGGGTCCGCGGTGCGATGGCCGACACATTCGCGAAGCTCCTGTACGACTCGGGCTTCCTGCTTATGGGGTGGGGCGACGTGGGGCCGTTGTACCTGTTCTCCAACAGCCCGATCGCGCGTCCGGCGGACATTCGCGCCACGAAGATGTGGGTGTGGGACGCCGACCCGGTCTCGCGGACGGTCATGAAGGTGGCCGGGGTCAACGCGATCCCGCTGTCGGTTCCGGACGTGCTGCCGAGCCTGCAGACCGGCGTGGTGGACGCCTTCGCCAACTCGCCCTACGGCGCCATCGCGCTGCAGTGGTACACGAAGGCCCGCTACGTCACGAACCTCAAGCTTGCCATGGTCATCGGCGGTTCGGTGATCACGCGCAAGGCCTGGGAGGCGCTGCCGCCGGCGCACCAGGCCGTGATGAAGCAGATCGCCGACAAGCACCACGGCAAGCTCCTGCGCCGGATCCGGGCCGACAACGACGCCGCGGTCAAGACGCTGACGGCCAAGGGGATCCAGGTGGTGCAGCCCAAGGCCTTCGGCGAGTGGAAGGCGGTGGCCGACCGGGTGCGCAAGGAGATGACGGGCTCGTTCTTCGATCCGGCGCTCGTCAACAAGATGATGTCGCTGCTGTAGGGGTGGGCGGCGCTACGCGGTGGCTTCGGGCGCCCCCGCCGCCACGAAGGGCGGCGGGGGGTGGCGTTCGCGCACGATCTCGAGCCGAAGGTTGCGCGGCATCGCCACCGGATCGTACCGAAGTTCGAGCTTCGTAAGGTTCGGTGGGACGGCGATCTCGAACCGATGGAGGATGTAGGCGGCGTCGAGCAGCAGCAGGACGTCGGCGATGCCCGCGCCCAGGCAGGTGTGGGGTCCCACGGCGAAGGGGGCGTAGATCCCGGGCTGCGCCCGGTGCTCCTCGCGCGGCGGCAAGAAGCGCTCGGGCACGAACGCCTCCGGGTCGGGGAAGTACTCGGCCAGCTTGTGCGGCACGCAGTGGGCGACGAGCAGGTCTTGCCCGGCCGGGATCCGGTGGCCCTCGAACTCGATGGGACACGTGGTGGTGCGCACGACCACGGGCGTGACCGGATACAGTCGCAGCGTCTCCATCAGGGCGGCGTGGAGCAGCCGGGCCTTGCGCATCGCGGCCGCGGTCGGCGGACCGTCCGCGAACAGGGCGTCGGCCTCGGCTTCGAGGGCGGTGCGAAGCGCCCGGTCCCGCGCGAGGGTAAACAGCGCGATGGCGAGGGTGCTCGCCACCGTGTCGAGCCCGGCGACGAAGGGACCGTGGGCGGAGGCTTCGAGGAACGCCGGGTCGAGCGGCTCGCCGTCGGGGGTGCGTGCTGCCAGCAGGTCGTCGATGTGGTCGCGTGGCCGGTCGGTCGGCGGGCCGCTGCCGTGCTCGGCGATGGCGGTGCGGACCAGGTTGCGCATCCGTGCGCGCGCGAGCAGGAACCGGGGGCTCCACAGCAGGGCCCGCGGGGCGCTGCGCGAGACGGTGACGCGCAGGAGGGTCGAGATGGCGCGCTCGAGGTCGTGGACCATCTCGCCCGCCGGGCGGTTGCCCAGGGCGAGGCCGATCTGGTCCACCACGATGCGCCGGACGTCGTCGAGGGGGTGCCGACGCGGGCCGGGCTCGAACCGGCCGAGGGTACGCTCGGCGAGGATGCACAGGGAGAGCAGGCGCCGGGTGATGTGCGCCTTCGAGTAGCCGGGCCGCAGGATCCGGCGGGCGACGCGGTGGTCGTCGCCCGAAAGGGCGAGCAGGAAGCGCTCGGAGCCCAGCTCGCGCCCGAACCACTCGTAATGGTGGCGCGTGGTCATGGTCTCGGCCTCGTGCCGGGCGACGAAGTTGTTGGCCTCGGCGCCGGCCAGCACGACGAACCGGCGACGCATCGCCCGCATCTGAAACACCGGTCCGTGCGTGCGGTACAGCGCCACGAGCGTGTCGAGGAGCCCGTCGCGCAGTTCGCGGGCGTGCCCCAGGATCCAGTGCCCTTTCGCCTCCGGGATCTGAGACACGACCTTCGGCACCGTGGCACGCGAGCCTAGCGGCCTTTCAGGACGGAGGCAACCGCCCTCGCGGGTGTGCAAGACGCTAGTTGGGGTCGTACGGGTCGCGCAGCAGGCGGCGACCGAAGTAACCGACCACGACCATGCCGAGGCTCACCCACGACAGGAGCCGGGTCTTGTCCGGGGGCACGTGCAGGCCGACGATGTGATAGTCCATCGACGGTAGAAAAAACGCGAGCACCGAAAGGGCGGCGCCCGAGTACATGACGATCCCCAAGAAGGTGCGCACGGCGGCGCAACCCTAGCATGCGGGGCGGGCGCCGGGCAACGGCTGGCCGTTCTTCCCAGGCCCGTCCCGATCGATCATGCTAGCGGCGAGGAACGACCGTCCCCTTGACCGCCCCGCAGGACAGACCCTGGACCGCACGCCTCGGGCTCGTGCCCGCGTGCCTCCTGTCGCTTGCGTGTACGGCGCTGCTCGCCATCGGCGCTCCGCCGCAGGGGGTTCCGTGGCTCATCTGGCTGGCCTTCGTGCCGACGATGCTCGTGTGCCGCTCGCCGGCCTTCTCGCCGCGCCGGGCTGCGTTCGTGGGGTGGTTCGGGGGGCTTGGGGCCGGGTTGTTCGGCTTTCCGTGGATCGCCGAACTGCTGACGCGCTTCGCCGGTTTCTCCTGGCCCCTGGCGGTGTTCGGCCTGTTCGTCTTCAGTGCCTTCACGGCCGTCCAGTGGGGGGTGTTCGGTTACCTGGTGCGGGTGGTCCCCGTGCGGGGGGCAGCCGGGGCTCTTTGGGCGGCCGTGGCCTGGGTGGCCGTGGCGGCCACGTGGCCGGCCCTGTTTCCGTACACGGCCGTGCTCGGTCTGGCGCAGGCGCCCGTGTGGATCCAGGCGGCGGAGATCGGCGGCACGGCCCTGGTGGAGATGCAGGTCCTGTTCACCGCCGGTTTGCTCGCCGACGCCCTCGTCGCCCGTGACCGCCGGGGGCGGTGGCGGTCGGTGCTGGGGGCGGCCGTGACCTTTGCGGCCGTCACGGCCCTCGGCGTCGCGCGCATGGCCTCCATTGACGGGGCGGCCGCCGCCGCCCGGAAGGTCCGGTTCGGGGTGGTCCAGCCCAACATCCCGCTGCGGTGGTACGACGCCGCGGAGAAGATCCGGCGCCTGCGCCAGATGTCCGCGAAGGCCCAGGCCCGCGGGGCGCAGGTGGTGCTGTGGCCCGAGGCCGGCGTCTACCCGGTCGTGCTGCCCCGCACCTTCGCGCGGGACTTCCTCGACCCCGGCCGGCGGATCCTCGCGCAGCACCGCTTGCCGACGATCTTCGGCGCCCCCACGCGCGCGCCGGGCGACCCGTATGGGTACAACACGGTCTTCAATATGCGGGCCGACGGGACCGTGGACGGGCGCTTCGACAAGGTCAAACTGATGCCGTTCGGCGAGTACGTGCCGCTCGTCGATCCGAAGTGGGCCAAGTCCAAGCTCCAGACCCTCAACCACAACCACCGCGGCGAGGGACCCGCGCGGTTTCGGGTGGCGCCGGCGGCCGCTTCCGACCGGGCCGACCCCGGCCCGCCCTTCTTCGCCGGGCCGCTGGTGTGCTACGAGGACATCTTTCCCGGCTTCGCGCGCGCGACCGCTGCCCTGCCGGGGGGGATCGACGTCTTCGTCAACCTCACCATCGACACGTGGTTCGGCGCCACGGCCGAGCCCTGGGAGCACCTGGCGCTCGCGCAGTTCCGGTCGGTGGAGCACCGAATCCCGATGGTGCGCGCGGTCTCGGCCGGGCCGAGCAGCGTCGTGGATGCAAACGGCCGCGTGACGGATCATCTTCGGGTGACGGCGCCGACCCCCGACCGGATCCCCCCGCCCGAGGTGCTCGTGGCGGACGTGGCCCTGGCGCGCAACACGGCGAAGCACCCGACGATCTACGCGCGGGTAGGGTGGCTCCTGCCGCACCTTTGCCAGGCGGCCGTGGTCGTCGTGCTCCTCGTGGCCCGACGCCGCCGGCGCCGCGTTGCGGGGCGCGCGTAGGGTCGGGTAGGCTCGCGCGGGCGCAACCGCGGGCGGCTCCGCGGCGCCTCGCCACGATCCGACGAGCCATGAGCGCACCGACCACATCCTCCGACCGCGGCGGGTTCCAGTCGCGTCTCGGGTTCATCCTGGCCGCCGCCGGGTCCGCCATCGGCCTGGGAAACATCTGGCGCTTTCCGTACACGGCGGGCGAAAACGGCGGCGGGGCGTTCATCGCCCTGTATCTGCTGTGCGTGCTGGGCCTCGGGGTGCCGGTGATGCTGGCCGAGCTCGCCATGGGCCGGGCGACGCGCCACAACCCCGTCGGGGCCTACGCGCGCCTGGGCGGCCGGCGCTGGGCGGCGGCGGGGGGGCTCGGGGTGGTGACGGGCTTTGGCATCCTGGCCTTCTATTCCGTCGTGGCGGGGTGGACGCTCGGCTACCTGTGGCACGCCGTCAGCGGTACCTTTGCGCAGCCCATCGACGCGAAGACCAGCGGTGCGCTGTTTTCCGGTCTCATCTCCGACCCGGTGTGGGCCGTCGTGCTCGCCGGGCTCTTCCTGGCCCTTACGATGGTCGTCGTTCGGGCCGGCGTCGGGGGCGGGATCGAGACGGCCTCGAAGATCCTCATGCCGGTGTTCTTCGTGCTGCTGCTCGGGCTCGCGCTGCGCTCGGTCACGTTGCCCGGGGCCTCGAAGGGGATCGCGTTCATGTTCGAGGCCGACTTCTCGAAGATCCGCGCGCCGGTGGTGGCGGCCGCCATGGGGCAGGCCATGTTCAGCCTGAGCCTGGGCATGGGGGCGATGATCACCTACGGGTCGTACTTTCCCCGCCACGAGAACCTCGTGGTGGCCGGCGTCTCCGTGGCGTTCTTCGACACGCTCATCGCCCTGCTCGGGGGCTTTTTGGTCTTCCCCGCCCTGTTCGCCGCGGGGATCGAGCCGTCGGCGGGGCCGGGGCTCGTGTTCGTCGTCATGCCGACGATCTTCCATCACCTGCCGGCGGGCCAGTTGTTCGCGGTGGCGTTCTACGCGCTGCTGGCCATCGCCGCGCTGACGTCCACGATCTCGTTGCTCGAGGTGGTGGTGTCCTACTTCGTGGACGAGCGCGGCTGGAGGCGCCCGCGGGCGGTGTACCTGGTCGGTGGAGCCTGCTTCTTGCTGGCCGTGCCGTCGGCCCTGTCCCAGGGGGCCTTGCCGGCGCTGTCCGACGTCCTGGGGACGGGGCAGGGCTGGCTCGACTGGCAGAGCGTGGTCTTCGGCACCTATTCCCTGATCCTGGGGGCGCTGCTGACCTGCGTGCTGGTCGGGTGGCGATGGGGTGCCGAAGCGGCCCGCGCCGTCGTCGAGGAGGGCGGGCATCGTCTCCCCATGGCCGCCCTTTGGTCCGTCCTCGTCCGGTACGTCTGTCCGCTGGCGGTGGTCGCCGTGCTCGTGTACGTGATCCGAACCGGGGCGTCCTTTTGAGATCATGACGTCGCCGACGTTCGTCCGGGCGGGCGCGTGTCGCCTCGCGGCGTGGACGCTGCCCGTGGCCTCCAGCGGGGGGGCGGACTTCGTGGCCGTGCACGGGTTCCTCGACCACGCCGGGTCGTTCGCCCCGCTGGCGGCGGCGCTTTCGGCCCGGTCGTTTTGGGCCCTCGACCTGCCCGGGCACGGGGCGTCGCAGGACCTCGGCGGGCGTCCCTACCAGTTCGTGGACTTCGTGGCCGACCTCGTGCGCGCCCTCGAGGCCCTCGCCCCGGACCCGGTCGTGCTCGTCGGGCACTCGCTCGGGGCGGGGCTGGCGGCCTTTGCGGCGGCGCTCGCCCCCGAGCGGGTGGGGGCCCTCGTCCTGCTCGACGGGCTCGGTCCCCTCGTGGAGCCGCCCGAGGCCCTGCCCGACCGTCTCGCCCGGGCCCTGCGCGAAGAAGATCGCCTGCGGCGTGCGCCGCCGAAGGTCTATCCCACCGTGGACGATGCGCGGCGGACCTTTGAGGCCGTCCGCGCCGAGCTCGGGCCGCGGGCGGTGGACGCACTGCTGCCGGGCAGTCTCGACCGCGTGCGCGGGGGTGTGCGATGGGCCGCCGATCCGCTGGTGCGGGCTCCGTCGCGGCTGCGCCTTACGGAGGCGCACGTGGAGGCCTTCTTGCGGCGGGTGGCGTGCCCCGTCCTGGTGGTGGAGCCCGAGCGGGGGATCCTCGCGAAGGCCGGTGCGCGCGCGGAGGCCCGGCGCGCGTGCCTTCGCCAGGTGGAGCGCGCCGAGGTGCCGGGGGGCCACCATGCCCACCTGGAACGGCCGGAGGCGGTCGCCCGGGCGGTCGCCTCGTTCGTGGCGCGCCGGTGGAACCCATGAACCTGCTGCTCATCGATCCCGCCACCGACGCCGTGGAAGGCCGGCGCGCGACGATCCGTGGCGCGCGCGTCCGGCACGTGCGCAAGGTCCTGCGTAAGGGGGCCGGCGAGCACCTGCGGGTGGGGATCCTCGGCGGCGGCATGGGCGAAGCGCGCATCGAGTCGCTCACGCCGCAGGCGATGGTGGTGTCGTGGTCGCGCCTCTACGACGCGCCGCCCCCCAAGCGCCCGCTCGCGCTCTACCTGGCGCTTTGCCGGCCGCCCATGGTGCATCGGATCCTGCAGGCGGCGGCGAGCTTCGGCGTGCCGCGGATCGTCTGGTTCGCGAGCGCCCGCACGGAGCCGAGCTACCTGGCGAGCCGACGCATGAAACCCGACGCGGTGCGCGAGGCGTTGCGGGCGGGCCTGGCCCAGGGCCGCGACACGGTGTTGCCCACCGTGACCTTCCTGCCCGACGTCGCACGCGCGGCGCAAGCCGTGGCCGCCGAGCCGGGCCGACGCCTGCTCGCGCGGGCCGGGGCGTCCCCCTGTCCGTGCGGTCAGGATTGTCCCACCGCCGTGGTGGTGGGGCCCGAGGGCGGCTTCCTGCCCGACGAGACGCGCGCGTTCGAGCGGGCCGGCTGCGTGCCGGTCGGCCTCGGGCCCTGGGTGCTGCGCACGGAGGTGGCCGTCGCGGCCCTGCTCGGCCGCCTGGCGTAGCCTCCGCTCGGGCCCGCGGTCCGGTCTACGCCGCCGGTCCACGGGGGCGCGGCGTTTGGGCCCCGCACGCGCCGCGTGGTCGGCGTGAGCCTTCCGCGCGCCTGCGCCCGCGCCTGCTACGATCGCGCGCGTCCATGGCCGACCCACGCGTCTTCGGCGGCGGCCCGCGGCCCGGGACGCGGGCGTGTTGGGCCCTGGTCCTCGTCGCGCTCCTCGCCGCCGTTGCGTTCCACGGGGGCCGGCGCGCGTTCATCCGCGCGTGGTTTCGGGACGGGCCGCCCGGACCGGCGCCGAGGCTCGCGCCGGCGCCGGCCGAAGACCCCGTGCGCTCGCCCGCCGACCGTGTGCGCGTGGTGCTGATCGACGGCCTGTCCGAGTCCGTGGCGGCGACGCTGCCGGCGATGGGAGCCCTGTGCGCCCGCGGGATCGCCCTGCGCGTGGACGCCGGCTTTCCCACGGTGTCGCTCCCGGTGCAGCACGTGCTCTGGACCGGTCGCACCCAGCAGCAGTCCGGGGTCTGGTACCGCACGACCCCGTTGTCGAGGCCCCCGGCCGGGTCGTTGCCGGCGGCGGTGCCCGGCGCCGTGGCCGTGGCCGAGTCGCACCGCTCGATCGCCGGTTCGTTCGGCTTCGAACGGGTGCTGCCCGAGGCGGGGGACCGGTTCGACGACGCCCGCGCCTTCGAAGCGGCCGCCGTGCGGGCCGTCGCCTCCGCCGCGCCCCTGGTCTTCGTGCACGTGCTGCGGGTGGACGCGGCCGGTCACGCGGCCGGCCGGGCCTCGCGGCGCTACGGCGAGGCCGCCCGGTCCGCCGACGCGCTCCTCGGACGACTGCAGGCGGCGGCCCCCGGCGCGCGCTTCTTCGTGCTGGCCGACCACGGGCACCGGGCCGAGGGCGGGCACGGCGGCGCGGAGCCATCGATCCGGATCGTGCGGGCCTGCGTCGCCGGGCCCGAGGTGGCGCCCCACGACGGGACGAACGAGCCGCCGGTGCACATGGTGGACCTGGCCGCGGAGCTGGCCGCGGCCGTGGGGCATGCCCGTGCGAGCGGCGCCGTGGGCCGGCGGCTACCCGCCGCGCGCCGGGCTCCGTCGCCCGGAGCCACCTTGCCGCGGGCTTCGTCCGCTCGGATCGCCGCCGCCGCCCTGGTGGCCGCCGCGGGCGTCGCGGGCGCCGTCGTGCTCGGCGCGGGGCGACAGGTCGCGATCTCGGTCTGGTTCGTGCTGGCCCTGGCCGCCTTCGCCGCGCGCTACGGCGCCCCGTCGCTTTCGGTCCCCGCCGTCTACCCGCCCGTCGGCCGGGACGCCGCCGTCGCCATGACGCCGGGCTTCCTGCTCCTTGCAGCGTGGGCCGCCCGCCGCGGGGCCCGAGGTCGCGTGGCGCCGGTGCGGACCTGGGCGGCCGCCTTCTCGGTGCCCGCCGGCCTCGTGGCGGCCGCCTTCGTGGCCTGCGCCGGTCGCCCGCCGCTGTTGCCGTATGCGACGGCGACCGTCTCGGTCGGGCTCCTGGCTCTCGCCTTCGGGCACGCGGCCGCGGCCCTGGGGTTCGCCGCCGGGTGCCTGATCGCCGCGCGCCGCCGGCCCGGCGTTGACGACGGCCCGTCCGCCCGGCCGCGGCGTCCGTGCGCCGGTCGGTCGCCCGCCGCGGGCGGCCCGGTCTCCTAGCCGTGCGGCCCCGCGGCCCCCGGCCAGCCGCAGCGCAGGGGCCCGTGCCCACGTGGCGGCCGCCCTCGCTCCGACGGCGCCGGGTCCACGGGGCGGTGGGGCCCCGGTCGCCTACGGTTGCGCGGTCGGGGCGTCTTCGGGGATCGGGCGCATCGCCGCGATGCGCTCGCGGCGGCGTCGGGCCTTGCGGGTGCGGTCGAGCTCGACATAGGGCACGGCGGCGAGCGCCCGGCGCATCGCCGCCACGCGGTCCGGGTGATCCGGGGCGAGGTTGCGAACCTGCCGCGGGTCGCGTGCGAGGTCGTACAGCTCCACGGCGCCGTCGATCCGTCCCACGAGCAGCACGTACGGCCACACCACGACGCCACGCTGTTGTTGCTCGTACAGCGGGATCGGGCGGCGCGCGAGTTCGGCCGTGTCCGGCAGGGGAGCGCCGGCAAGGGCCGCCGCGAGCACCGCCGAGGCGTCGGCCGGCGGCGGCGCCACGCCGGTGAGGACGCACAGGCCCGTGTGGAGGTCCACGAGCGAGACGGGCAGGTCGATCCGCCTGCCCGGCCGGCCCGGTGCGCGCAGGGCCAGGGGGATCCGGACGAGCGGGGCGTACAGGACCAGACCGTGGTTGCTCGGCAGCCGCGGGTCGTCTCCGAGCCCCTCGCCATGATCGGAGAAGAAGACCACGAGGGTGTCGCCGGACAGACCGCGCCGGTCGAGGGCGTCGAGCACCCGCCCGATCCCGTCATCGACCAGGTGCAGGGCCGCGTCGTATCGCTGCAGCCGGTCGGCCGGGGGCACGCCGCCCGCGGCCGCGACGAACGCCGGGTGCGTGCGGCGAATCTCGTGGTGCTCGTGCACGTCGAAGAAGTGGAGCCACAGGAACCAGGGCTTCGATCCGCCCGCGAGCCGGTCGAGCAGCGCGAGCCCCTCGGCCACGGTGCGGTCCGTCGTGGGGACCTCCCCCACGTCCCGGATCCGCGCGTCGTTGACGATGGGCACGAGGGTGTCGAGGCCGCGCGACAGGAGCGTGCGCCCCACGTAGCGCAGCGTCTCGCGCGGGAGCACCGCGGCGGTGGCGTAGCCGGCGGCCGAAAGCCGCTCCCCGAGGGTGGCGCCCACGGGACGCTCGAAGGCGTCGAGGCGCCCCGTCCAAAACGACGCCACCGAGAGGTCGGTGCCCGCCGACGGCGCGAAGGCCCGCTCGAAGAAGGCGCCGGCGTCGAACCACGCGCGCAGGTGGACCGGGGGCCGCACGCCGTCGAGCCGTCCGGTGGCCGCGTCGAGGCGCAACGTGTCCACCGACAGCACCAGGATGTTGCGCCGGCGCCACCGGGCGAGGGCGCGCGCCACGTCCGGGCGCCCCCAGAACGCGGCCCACGAAGCCGTCTCGGCGTGCGCCGGGGGAGCGGGGGGCGAGGGATCCTCGCCGTCGCAGTCGCTGTCGATCCCGTCGCCCGGCGCGTCCCGGGCGGCGGGGTGCACGGTGGGGTCGCCGTCGTCGCAGTCGCCGCCCCCGAAGATCGGGGCCGCGCCGTCGCCGTCGCCGTCGGCGATCCGGCGCGCCCCCCGCAACCACAGGCGGACGTCGTAGCCGGCCGTGCGCAGCGCGAGGGTGGCGTGCAGGTCGGCGGGGGCGACCGTCGCCACGGTGCCGGCGGCCACGAGTCCCGCGGCCGTTCCGACCGTCGCGGCGATGCAGACCAAGCGCCCGCGGCGGGGCCTCAGCCACGCCGTCGCGGCCACCGCCAGCGCCACGAAGGCCGCAAGGGACAGGAACAGGTGGGTATCGGGGTGCTCGTCCGGACGAAGGGTGCGCCCGGCGAGGTCGATGGCGACCCCGGCGGCGGCCAGCGCCGCGAGGGCGGCCCGGCGCGTTCGGGCCCAGACCCGCGGCCCGAACCAGCGCGCGCCCGCGGCGGCGGCGGCGACGAGCCAGGGGGCGGTACGGCGCGCCCACGCGGCGCCGGGCAGGCGGGCGATGCTGCCGCCGTCGAACAGGGGCGGCACCGTGGGGTACGCCACCGCGGCGGCGGCGGCGAAGGCGAGCAGCAGTCGTGGGAGGGGCCGACCGAGGCGATCGTCGAGGGTTGCCAGGAGGGCGAACGCGACGGCCAGGAGCGTGCCGAGACCCGCCGCGGCCTGCGCGAAGACCCAGGCGGCGCCCGGGGCGACGGTGCCGCAGGCGACGTCGAGCCCCGCGAGCCCGAAGGCGGCGAGCAGGCCGCCGGCCAGCGCCCGGCACAGCGGGGCCGTCTGCGCGGGGCGGCCGCGTGGGGCCCTGCCGCGGCCGGTCATGCCGAGCCGTCCGGCGCGGGGCCGGCCGGGGGCGTGGCGTCGAGGGCCGCGGCCACCGTCCGCCGCAGGTGCGCGATCTCGAAGGGCTTGGCGATGAACGCGGCGAAGCCCGCCTCGGCGGCGTGACGCTGCTCCTGCTTCATGACCGAGGCGCTGATCGCGATCCGTGGGATCTTGGACGTTGCCGGATCGTCGCGCAGGCTCCGGCCGAGCTCGAGGCCGCTGCGGTCGGGCAGGTCGAGATCGACGAGGACCAGGTCGTAGGGCTGTGCTGCGATCCGTTCGAGGGCTTCGGCGGCCGTCGCCGCGCGCTCGACCCGGTACCGCCCCGTGACCGCGAGCGCCCGCTCGACCAGGCGGTAGTTCGCATCGTCGTCTTCGACGTAGAGGATCCGGTGCGGCACGAGGAGCGCGGCGAGTCTAGCAAGCCCCCGGCCGGCCGGGCGTGGGACCCGGCACCGTCTCGTGCCCCCCGTCTCGGCCGCGGTGGCCCGCCCTGCGGCTGTAGGTGGGTTCGGTACACTGCCCGCCATGCCGCCGCGTCGCCCGAAAGCGCGCCGTCGAGGTCCGTGGGGCGGGCTCGTCCTCGCGGGCGTGGTCGGGTCGGCGCCGGCGCGGACCTGGGGTGCCGGGCGGGATCCGGGGCCCCGGCCGGGGGACGCCGTGCGGCTCGCGAACGCGGTGCGGATCGAGCGCATCGAGTTGGTGGGGCGGGAGACGGTGGCGGCCGATCGGATCGAGAAGATCCTCGACGACGCGGGCCTGCACGCGGGCGCGGTGCTGGAATTGCCGGGGGATCCGCGGATCCGGGCGGCACGGGCTCGCCTGGCGGCGACGGGGTACTTTCGCCGCGTCACCTTGCGGCTTCGCCCCGGGGCCGCCCCCGGTGTCGCCGTCCTCGTGGTCGAGCTCGAAGAGCGCCTGACGGTGTCGGTCACGCGCCTGCACGCGGCAAGCGCCAAGTTTACGCCGTTTCACGGCGGACTGACGGTGGTCGAACGCAACTTCCTCGGCCGGGGGGTGTGGCTCGGCGGCGGCTTCGTGTGGGGGACGTTGCCGCGGGTGTCGAAGGCCCGCCGCCAGCAGGCGTATCGGCTGTTCGCGGAGGCTCCGCGCCTGCCCGGGGCGAAGCTCGGCGTGCTCGGAAGCCTGTTCCTCGTGTCGGCGAGCGAGCCGTACCGCGTGCGGGGGGCGGGCGACGACCCCGCGCCCGCAAACTTCGCCACCTTCGACTACGACCGCATCGGCGCGAGCCTGGGGCTTACGTTTCCGGTGCTCGCCGGCTTCGACCTCGGGGTCGAGTACCGTTTCGAGCGGATCGACGCCGTCGTCCCGGACGCGCCCACGTGGGTTCGTCCCGACGGGTCGTCCGAACCGGTGGACCTGCACATGGCCGACGGTGTGCAGCGACACACCGTGCTCCAGGTCAGCCTGACGTGGGACGGTCGGGCCGAGGCCTACCGGCTCGGCAAGGGCGGGCGCATCGCCATGGACCTGCACGTGGGGTCGCCGGGGCTGGGATCGAGCTTCGAGTACCTGCGCTTCGTGGCCGGCGGCGGTTACACGTTCCGGCTGCCGTGGGGCCACTGGGTGACGCCGTCGGTCACGGCGGGGCAGCTCGTCGGCCGCGCGCCCCGGTTCGAGTACTTTTACGCCGGCGACTTGAGCGACTGGACGCCCGGACGCGAGGAGGGGCTGCTGTACTCGACGCGCGGCCCCATCGACGTCTTCGGGACGGGGATCGACACCCGCACCTTCGGGAACCTGTTCGGGGTTCTCGACCTGGAGTACGTCTGGCCGGTGTTCCGGCACCGCCGCACACGGTGGATCTACGGGGGCGACGTCTTCTTGTCGGTCGGGACGTTCACGATCGCGGGCGATCGGGCACAGCGGGCCGCCGACCGGGAAGCGGGCCGACCGGTCGCTCCGTTCGGCCTGCGCGCGAACTTCGGCCTGCGC
>Ga0256839_1002612_pt1 | contig 19788 bp, 8 predicted proteins | sample 354166metaG_FD_185968 | JGI IMG/M metagenome (GOLD analysis project Ga0256839, IMG submission 185968) | Hydrothermal vent microbial communities from Mid Atlantic Ridge, Atlantic Ocean - 354-166 | ecosystem: Environmental > Aquatic > Marine > Hydrothermal vents | place: Atlantic Ocean: Mid... | reverse complement strand
GACCAAGGTAGGTACATGCCGACAGCCAGCGGCATCGGATAGAGTCGAAACCGGGACTTGGCCGGCAACAGCACCAGTTGGTCGATCAGGATGGCCGCTACCCCGACGGCGGCTCCCCAACCGACGATCTCCCAAGGAATCGAACTTTTTCCGAACAGCCCTTCGACCAGTTTGGCGAACATGACTCCCTGAGGCGCTTTGAGCGGCGCGACCCCTTCTCGCACCTGTTCGCCGATGCCGTAGGCGCTGTGCAGCAGCATCATGGTGGGGGCGATGATCAGAGCGGGGACGATCGTCCCGATGATCTCGCCAATCTGCAGCCGCCGCGGCGTGGCACCGACGATCTGGCCGATCTTGAGGTCCTGGCAAATGTCGCCGGCAGTACACGCGGCGCAGCAAACGACACCGGCCACACCGAGCGTCGCCAACATCCCGGCCGGCCCCTTGTAGCCCAACGCCAACATCAGAGCCGCCGTGATCAGCACCGTGCAAATCGTCATCCCCGAAACCGGGCTGTTGGAGGAACCGACCAGACCGACGATGTAAGCCGCCACCGCCACAAAGAAAAACGCCAGCACAAACATCGCTCCGGTGGCCACGAGCGTGGTGAGGAAGTGCTGAGTCATCAAGTAGTAGACGGCCCCCGAGAGCAAAAGGCAGCCGGCCAACAAACCGAACAGCGCCTTGCCCGAGATTCCTTGTTCGGTACGGATCGGCTGAGGTTGATCGGCACCCCCTTGTACACCTTTCCACGCGGTCGCCAGGGCGTTTTTCATGCTGGGCCCGATGCGGACGATCGAGAAGATCCCCGCCACCACCATCGCGCCGATGCCGAAATAGCGGATCTTGGCGTCCCAGACACCCATCAGCGCGTCGACCAGATTCCCGCCCTCGCCGAGCGCTCCGTTGGCCAACACGGGCATGGCGCCCAGAAACGAGACGGCTCCGCCGAGAAACACCAGCAACGAGACTTCCCAGCCGACGATGAAGCCGACTGCGGCCAGCATCGGAGAAATGTCGGTTGCCGCCATCAGCCCCGTCGAGCCGACGCGAGTCGCCCAGGCCACCGAGCCGCGGAAGATGCCCAGCACTTGCACCAGTGCCTTGAACACCATCCCGATAGCGACGGCCACGAATACACCCTTCATCTCCGCGCCGCCTCGGTCGCCCGCCTTGAGCACTTCCGCGCAGGCGACGCCTTCGGGGAACTTGAGTTCTTCCTCTTCGATGATCATCGGGCGGCGCAGCGGGATCATCATCACCACGCCCATCACACCGCCGGCCATGGCGATCAGAGTTGTCTCGAGGTAGTTGTAATTGGTCCAAATCTTCAACAACACGATGGCGGGAACCGTGAAGATGATCCCGGCCGCCAGAGACTCGCCGCTACTGGCAATCGTGTGGACCACGTTGTTTTCCAGAATGGTGCCCCGCTTGAGAATGCCTCGCAGCACACCCATCGAAATCACCGAAGCGGGAATCGCCGCGCTGACCGTCATGCCGGCATAGAGTCCCACGTAGATGTTGGCGGCACACATGATCAGCGAAAGGAACAGACCGAGAGCCACCGCCTGCACGGTGAGTTCGGGAAGCGACTTGTCCGGCGGAATGTACGGCTCGATCGGTGAGGCCATGTCGATGATCTCCCAGCAGATAGTTTCCCAGCGACGGTGGATGGTTGGGCAACGGTGGGATTATAGCGTGCCGCCGCCGGTGCCTGGGATCCGCGACCCCCCGAAACAAAAGCCCGGTCGTCACGCCGTCCCATCGGCCCTCTCGCTCCCCTTTTCCACTGGCCGTACGATTTGCAGGTGGACCGAACACCCGAGCGCTCTGCTTTCTTCTCTTGACTCGGACTTGGCTTTGCGCCCAGAAACGCTAGAATCTGGCATCGTCGTCGGCTCCGGTGGAACCTTCGAGACCGCTGTTGCCCGGTCGGCCCCCTACCGATCGGATTTTCGCGTTGTCTGGGCAAGCACTGGTCCCGGGCGTAGCTCCCGCTGTCGTCGCGAGAGTCCGCCAACAGGACGGCACCACGTAAGCAATTGCCACGAAAAGACTTAGAGGGCGTAGCTCAGTCGGTAGAGCAACGGACTTTTAATCCGTAGGTCCTGGGTTCGAGTCCCAGCGCTCTCATTTGGAAGTGCTTCCTTTCGATCGTGTGAATGCGAAACTGCCAGAGCAGCTCGCCTCGGGCGAGGGGCGAGCTCTCTTTTTGCCTGTGGCGGGGCAAGGGAGGGACGGATGAGTGACCAGGCGGCCGCGTACCGGGACCAGCAGACGATTTTCGGTCACCCGGTGGGACTGTTCACACTCTTCTTCGCCGAGATGTGGGAACGGTTTTCGTTCTACGGCATGCGAGCCTTGCTCACGCTCTACATGATCAAGGGCTTTCTCGGTTACGGAGACAGCCGGGCGTACGAGGTGTATGGCGCCTATACGGCGATGGTCTACATGACGCCCTTCATCGGCGGTATCCTGGCCGACCGTATCCTGGGACGCCGCCTTGGCGTGGTCATCGGCGGTGTGCTGATGGCCGCCGGCCATCTGCTGATGACGGTGGAGAGCGAATGGCCGTTCTTCTTCGCTCTGGCTCTGCTGATCTGCGGCAACGGCCTGTTCAAGCCCAATGTTTCCACCATCGTCGGATCGCTCTATCGCCCCGGCAGCCCCCGACGAGACGACGGCTTCAACGTCTTCTATATGGGAATCAACCTTGGGGCCGCCATGGCTCCACTGCTGTGCGGCTACGTAGGGGAGACGTTTGGTTGGCACTACGGATTCGGGCTGGCCACGATCGGCATGATGATCGGACTGGCCGTGTTCGTGATGCCCACGCGATTGACCCAATTGCTGATCGGTTCGGGAGCGATCGCCTCTGCCGTGGGCATGCTGCTGTTTCGGCCCGACAACGTGTGGGCCATCGCCATCAACATCTTCATCGCCCTGGCACTGCTCGTGTCGGCGACGATCTCCTGTCTGGCGCTGCGACGCGGCGGACTGCCCGAGTGGGCGGGAGCTCGGCCGGACGAGGCGCCTCGCAACTACGATTGGGCCGTCTACTTGGGAATCGCTATTGCCATTCCCATTTTCGCCGGACTCGTCTGCGGCTTCTCCCCCTTCTTCAAACCCGAAGCCGAGAAGGACGACGCGGCCAAGCGGATGCGCGAAACCGTCGCGTTTCTGGAGAAGTTCGGCGTCAAACCGGAGCTGATCGAGAAGGTGAAGAAGTCGGAACTGAGGCGACGCGAACCGCGAGGCGAGGCGTTCCAAGTCATTCCGGAGGAGACTGCGTTCGCCATCAAGACCGGCATCTCAAAAGAGACCTTTGAGCAACTCGAGAAAGCCGAGGTCAGCAAGAAGACGCTTGCCATCATCAAAGGCGGCAAACAAGGTCGAAAGAAAAACCGCCAGCAAGTCATCGACGACCTGGAAAGAGCGAAAATCTCCAGGGACGTCATTGATGAAGTGATGGCGGCGGGTGGACCGGCGCGGCAAATCATCGGCGTATTCGTGGAAGAAATGAGCAAACCGGCCGGATTGGTGCTCACCATCCTCGGCTTGCTGGCCTTCGGATATTTGATCTTCGCCACCACGCAGTTGGAGACGAAGCCGCGAGAACGGATGACGGCCGCCTTGACGCTGATCTTCTTCCAGATGCTGTTTTTCGCGCTGTTTGAACAGGCCGGAAGCAGTCTCACCAATTTCACCGATCGGAACATCGACCGCGTCGCCCAGCGGTCCGTGGTCACCGAAGAAATGGTCGGCACCACCGTACGCATCCAACCCACCCAGGAACAGCTCGGATACACTCGCAACGGCGAGTTGTTTACCATGGGAGACCTGAACAAGCTGCGAGAACTCCTCAAGAGCTACGACCAGGAATTCGAGATCGATTGGCCGGTAGATCGAGACAACGTGGGAATGGGAATCGCCGAAGTCTCCGACGAACTGGCAACCAGCTCGTTCCAAGCCGTCAATCCGACTTATATCTTGTTGCTGGCCCTGGTGTTCAACTGGATCTGGTCCCGCCTGCGGATCCTGGGTTGGGAACCCAGCGCCGGCGTCAAGTTCTCGCTCGGACTACTTCAAATCGGGATCGGATTCGGCGCCTTCTGGCTAGGCGCGCAAAGCGCCAACGAACGTGGAATGGTCAACGTGATGTGGTTGCTGGTCGGCTACCTGTTCCACACGACGGGCGAACTCTGCCTTAGTCCGGTCGGGCTCTCCGTCATGACCAAGCTGGCTCCCAAAGTGCTCGTCAGCACACTGATGGGCGGCTGGTTCCTCGCCACCGCCTTCAGTCAATACCTGGCGGCCATCATCTCCCAGTTCACCGGCGTGGGAGAAGGCGCCGGCGATGAACTGCCCATCCCCAAGGAAACGGTCAACGTCTACGGCGATGTGTTCGGGCAACTGGCCATCGTAGCCGTCGTGTGTGCCGCCGTCTGCTTCATCATTTCGCCGCTGCTGAAGCGGTGGATGCATCTGGATGATCTGGGTGAAGGCTGATGGTGGCTCGCACGGAGTACGTCCCCGCGCCCCAAGGACCCGTTCGCGGCTCCATCCGCCCCCCCGGATCCAAGAGCATCACCAACCGAGCGCTGGTCTGCGCCGCGCTGGCTCGCGGAACCAGCCGACTCGCGGGATGCCTCGACAGTGAAGACACCCAGGTGATGCGCGGCTGCTGGGAACAACTCGGAATTGCCGTCCGCGGCGATACCACGGAAATGCTCGAAGTCAGCGGATGTGCGGGCGCCGTTCCGGCCCGTCAGGCGGACCTGTACGTTGCCAACAGCGGCACCACCATTCGGTTCCTCACCGCCGTCGTCGCGACCGCGACGGGGAGTTTTCGGCTCGACGGCAACCAGCGGATGAGACAACGGCCGATCGGCGATCTGGTCGACGCTCTGCGGCAACTCGGAGTCGACGTGCGCGCCACGGACGACCATTTCCCGCCGGTCTCCATCGAGTCGCGCGGACTGCCCGGTGGAACCGTCTCGCTGCGAGCCGACGTCTCGAGTCAATACCTCAGCGGCTTGCTGCTGGCGGCACCGTGCGCCGAGGCACCGCTCGCAATCCATTTGGATGGCCCCCTCGTTTCCAAGCCCTACGTCGACATGACCGTCGCCGTCATGCGGTGCTTCGGCGTCGAGGTCGATGCGGGGACGCCCCATGAGTATCGCATCGACGCTCCCTGCAGGTATCGCGCGATCGAGTACACGGTCGAACCCGACGCCACGGCCGCCGGCTACTTTTGGGCCGCCGCTGCCGTCACCGGCGGCGAAGTGCTCGTGCGCGACCTCCACTGGAACGCCTTGCAAGGCGATGTCCGGTTCTGCCGCTGTCTCGAGGAAATGGGGTGCACGGTCGAGGAACGGGCGGAAGGACTAGCGGTCCGCGGCGGAATACTGCACGGCATCGATATCGACATGGCCGATATCAGTGACACCGTGCTGACACTCGCCGTCGTGGCCCTGTTTGCCGATTCCCCCACGCGGATTCGAGGCGTCGGCCATATCCGCCACAAAGAATCGGACCGAATCGGAGACCTGGCCAGAGAATTGCGAAAACTGGGAGCCGACGTCGACGAGCATGACGACGGGCTGACCATCCGCCCTCGACCTCTCAAACCGGCCCGTATCGCCACTTACGATGATCACCGCATGGCCATGAGTTTCGCCGTGGCCGGCCTCAAACAATCGGGAGTCGTCATCGAAGACCCCCGGTGCGTGGAAAAAACCTACCCGCACTTTTTCGCCGACTTGGAATCGCTGGCTCGACGGTAGCCAGCCCCCGACGATCCGAGTCGACAACCGACTACAACGACACGTCGAGTGAACGGCCGACTTCGGAAGACTCGGAACTGTTGAGCAACATTTCTGCTCGAGCCAACAAGTCGTTGCTCTGCACACCCGGCTCGCTGCGCAAGCTGGCCACGAACTCGGCCTGACAATGGGGACAGCCGATCGACCGACCCAACAGAGAAACACGCACCTGCAGCCGACGTCCACACGTCGGGCACTCCTGCACAAAGTGAGTCAGTGCCGCATTGGTCATCACGGAGTCTCCTACTACCGTAGCCCCGAATCGTTTTTTCTGCCGCCTTCACGATAAGATCAGGCCCTATCTTACCGATCCCCAAACCCGTATGCAACCCATGGCCCACCCACATGAGGGGAGATTCTGGTGATTCCAGCGGGCCGGGGGTTGATTTACACTGGAGAGGTGATCCTTACCAACAAGCCCCTCCCCTTTCCCACCTTCAGGAATCGGCGATGCAATCCACCCCCTCCTTGATTCTGCGCGCGTTGCTGCTTGGGGCGATAATCCCAACCTTTGCCACAGAAATAACTTACGCACAGAAACCAACCCCCGCACGCCGTCCCAACGTCGTGCTGATTATGACAGACGACCAGGGGTACGGCGATTTGGGTTTTCATGGAAACTCCAAGATACGGACACCCAACCTGGACCGGCTGGCTCGTCACAGCGTGCGGCTGACCAACTTTCACGTCGATCCCACCTGTTCGGAAACCCGTTCGGCACTGATGACGGGCCGCTATGCCACCAGGGTCGGCGTGTGGCACACGGTGATGGGGCGGTCGATCCTCCAGGCGGACGAATCGACCATGGCCGATTTTTTCAAGGCGGCCGGTTACCGCACCGGCATGTTCGGCAAGTGGCATCTGGGAGACAACTATCCGTATCGGCCGTTTGAACGGGGCTTCGAGGAGACACTGGCTCACGGAGGAGGAGGCGTCGGCCAGATGCCCGACTATTGGCAAAACGATTACTTCGACGACGTCTACTTTCGTAACGGCAAGCCCCAGCAGCAGACGGGCTATTGTACCGACGTCTTCTTCGCGGCGGCACTCGACTTCATCGGACGCCACCGTAACGAGCCCTTTTTCTGCTACTTGGCCACCAATGCACCTCACGGGCCCTATCACGTCGATCCCTCGTACAGCCAACCGTACGAACAAGCCGGCGTGCCGCCCACCATGGCCAAGTTTTACGGGATGATCACGAACATCGATGAAAATGTGGGCAAGCTGCTTGCGAAGTTGGACGAGTGGAAACTGCGAGAAAACACGATCGTCATCTTCATGACCGACAACGGCACGTCCGCGGGCGTGGCCGGGAAAAGAGACAAAGGATCGTGGCGAGGCTTCAATGCGGGAATGCGAGGCAAGAAGGGATCGCAGTACGAAGGTGGCCACCGGGTTCCCTGCTTCTGGTCCTGGCCCGCCGGAAAACTGGCCGTCAACCAGGACATCGACCGCCTGGCCGCTCATATCGACCTGCTCCCCACGCTGGCCGAACTGTGCGGACTGGCTCCGCCCCCCGCCGACCACGCTTGGGACGGCACCAGTCTGGTACCGCTGCTGCGCGACCCGCAAGCCCGATGGCCGGACCGCACGCTGGTGGTCCACTCCCAGCGAGTCGACCGCCCGCAAAAGTGGCGAAAATGTTCGGTGATGCGCCGGCAGTGGCGGTTGGTCGACGGCGAAGAACTCTACGACCTGCGATCGGACCCGGGACAAACCAAGGACCTTTCCGATCGCCATCCCGATCTGGTCGCCGAGTTGCGCAGCGCCTACGAACGCTGGTGGGGAGAACTCGAGCCGGAATTCGACCGGTCCGTCGAGATCCCTCTGGGCCATCCCGACGCTCACAGCACTACCTTGCTGGCTCACGATTGGCACCCGCTGCCCGACACCAGGGGACTGCCTCCTTGGAACCAACCGGCCATCGCAGGCGACATGGCGACCAACGGCTTCTGGTCGGTGCGAGTCGAACAGGCGGGCCGCTATCGCATTTCACTCCGCATGCGTCCGCCGACGGTCCTCTACCGATTCGGGAAAGGAAAGGCCACGCTGCGTTTGAAGTTCGCCGACAAGACCGTCGAGAAAAACGCGACCATCGAACATGGAATCCAGCAGGTCGATTTCCAGGTGGAACTTCCCGCCGGCTCGGCTCAACTCAGTACCGTGGTCGAAGAGGAAGGCCATCGGCCGCGCGGAGCCTACTACGTCACGGTGCGGAAACTCGACGACGTCGAACTGGGAGCTCTACCGGAAATCCGTGAGGGCGATCGCGTCGTCTGGCTGGGAGCCGGACTTTTGGAACGGATGCAGCAGCATGGCTACACCGAGTCGTGGCTGTTGTCGCGGCTGCAACCTCGAGGCATCACGTTCCGCAATCTGGGCTGGAGCGGCGACGACGTGTGGGGAACGGCTCGAGCCGTCTTCGGAGAACAGACGGACGGATTCGACCGCCTGCGTAGAGATCTTCTGCTGGCCGAGCCGACCGTCGTGGTAATCCAATACGGAACGAATGAGGCAAGCGATGCCGAGCTTTCGCCGACTCGGTTCGAACAGGGACTCCTGCAGGTGGTCGATCTGGTCGAAGCCATGGGTGCACGCGTGGTGCTGATGACACCGCGCATGCAGGAGGAGATCGGTCCACCCCTTCCCGACCCGTCCAGCTACAACGCGCGGCTCGCTCGCCTCTGCCGGGTACAGCGGAGAATCGCTGCTCGTCACCAGATTCCGATCATCGACCTCTTCAGTCACCCCGGCGGACGCCTGACCGACGACGGCATCCACCTCACCCCGTTCGGATACTGGAGACTGGCCCGGCGACTCGCCGACGCCATCACCGGGCCTTCGAAACCGTGGCTGGTCGACCTGGATGCCAAGACACTGACCATGACGGCGACCGGCTGCCTCATATCGCAACTTGAGCGCACCGAACACGGATTGTCCTGGAAACTCGCCGACCAGCAGCTTCCACCACCGCCGCCGCCGTCGGACGCCCCCAACAACGCTCGCTGGCTGTTGCAATTGGGGACGCTGCGAATCCGCCATCTGCCCTTGGGACATTACGCCGTCCAGGTCGACGGCCGCCGCCTGCAAGAAGCCCGATTCGACGCCTTTGCCTTCGGCCGAACCATCACCGCTCGGCCCGGTGAACAGCAGGCCGAACAACTCCGCCGCCTCGTTGTGGAAAAAAACCGGCTCTTCTTCCACCGCTACCGCCCGCAAAACGAAACCTACCTCTTCCTATTCCGCAAACACGAACAAGGCAACAACGCCAAGGAAGTCTACCAGTTCGAACCGCTGGTCACGCAGCTCGAACGGCAGATCGAGCAGCTCCGCAAACCCGCCAGTCACCGATGGGAAGTGGTGCGCACGCGGCAGGTAAGGACGGGGACGTAGGCAATGAAAAATGAAAAATGGGAAATGAAAAATGGGAAATGGGAAATGGGAAATGGGGCGATGGACCGGGAGGGCATGGACAAAGAGTAGCGTAGGCAAAAGGGACGGCACTTGTCACTGCCGCGCGGTTCTGAGACACGTTGAGGCCAATCCGTCACTCTACCCACGCCCACTCATCCTTAGCGCCAAGTGCGCTAAGCCTTCCGACCGAAGCGTGAAGCCGCACATCCCCGACGCGGCGGCATGCGTGAACCGATGGACCACGAACAGATCGACCCAAACCAATGAAGCACTTTCTCGATTCTCGGACTCGCTCGACACTCGCTCCGGCAACGCTGCTAGCGCTGTTGCTCGCCGCATCGCCTCTCCCGGCACAACGAGATCTGCAGCAGATTCCCGATCCCGATCCACAACAGGAACTGGCCTCATTCCAGGTCCTTCCCGGCTGCCGTGTCAATCTGTACGTCGCAGATCCTCAAATCGCCAAGCCGATCCACATGAACTTCGACGCCCAGGGCCGCTTGTGGATCGCCAGCAGTTCGGTCTATCCGCACCTCAAGCCGGGCCAGCAGGCCAATGACAAGATCTTGGTCGTGGAAGACCGCGACGGCGACGGCGTCGCCGAGACCACCACCGTATTCGCCGACGGCCTGTTGATCCCCACCGGAGTCCTTCCCGGTGACGGCGGCTGCTACGTCGCCAACAGTACCGAGTTGATTCACCTGGCCGACACCGATGGCGACGGAAAAGCGGATCGCCGCCGCGTGATCCTCTCGGGGTTCGGAGCCGAAGACACCCACCATCTGCTCCACACGCTGCGCTGGGGGCCCGACGGCGCCCTCTACATGAACCAGTCGATCTACATTCACAGCCACATCGAAACACCGTGGGGAGTCCGCCACCTCAACGGCGGCGGGATCTGGCGATTCGAGCCTGAGCGTATGAAACTCGAAGTATTCGCGCGCGGCTTCGTCAACCCGTGGGGCCACCACTTCGACAAGTGGGGACAATCTTTTGTCACCGATGGTGCATACCGCGAGGGAATCAACTACGTCTTCCCCGGCGCCGTTTTCGTTTCGGCTCCCGGAGCAACCCGTACCCTGCGCGGGCTCAACCCCGGCAGCCCCAAACATTGCGGACTGGAAATTCTCAGCGGCCGGCACATTCCGCCCCAGTGGAGCGGCCTGATGATTACCCACGACTTTCGAGGCAATCGAAGTTGCCGGTTCGAAGTGCAGGACCAGGGATCCGGCTACCGTTCTCGGCAGCTCCAAGAACTGATCGTCAGCTCGCACGTCGCCTACCGTCCGGTCGACGTGAAAATGGGAAACGACGGCGCCATCTACATCGCCGACTGGTACAATCCCATCATTCAACACGGTGAAGTCGACTTCCGCGATCCGCGGCGCGACCATTCGCGAGGCCGCATCTGGCGCGTGACGTTTCCGGACCGACCGCTGGTGCAGCGGCCCCGGATCGTGGGCGCGCCCATCGAAGCGCTGCTGGAATTGCTGAAAGTTCCCGAATCCTGGGTCCGCCTCCACGCCAAACTGGAGTTGAAGACGCGTCCCAAAGACGACGTGGCACAAGCAATCAAAAAATGGACCGAGCAGTTCGATCCCCAATCGGCGGCCGACGCGCATGCTCTACTCGAGGCCCTCTGGGCGTCCCAGTGCATCGGACGCACCGATCGGCAACTCCTGCGGCAACTACTCGATAGCCCGGAACCTCGAGCTCGGGCTGCGGCGGTGCGCGTCTGGTCCTACTCCGGCGCAGACACGGCTTCGTCACTCGAGGTTCTCCGCAAAGCCGTCTCCGATCCGTTTCCTCGAGTGCGACTCGAAGCCGTGGTCGCCCTGGCCAACATCCACGATCCGCACGCCGCCGACGTGGCTCTGTCCGCTCTGGAACAACCGATGGATCGGTTTCTCGACTTTGCCTTGCGCAATACGCTCAAGGCGACATCCGAGTACTGGCTCGAGCAGCGCCGCTTGACCGCGCTTCGCTTCTCGCGAGATCGCGCGAAACTTCTGTTCGCTCTGGAAGCGATCGAGTCGCCGCAGGCGGCCGGAGTTTTGCTCGGTCGCCTGCAGAAAGAGTCCTGGAGCGGGGCGGACCGCGAACGGGCGGTTCGCACAATCGCGCGGTACGGTTCGCCGCCACAGTTGGGACAACTGATCGACCTGCTGGCCCGCGATCGGCGACTCACGCCACTCAGCCTGGCCGGCGTGCTCGAGATCCTGGCCGCCGAAACACGTCCGCGGCGTGTCCGCCCTGTCGGCGCGGATAGGGCCCTCGTCCGCTGGGTCGCTGGCGAAGACGTTCGCCTGGTGCAAGCGGCGCTGACATGCGGCGCGACGTGGGGCATTGCCGAAGTCTCTCAAGCCGCAGTCGTCCGCGCCGACGATCCACGGGCGCCGGACGCCGTGCGACAAGCCGCCGTCCGCGCAGTGGCTCGTGGAAACCGATCCGATCGGCTGCAACTGCTGAAGAAGTGGACCCGGGATCCTCGATCGGTCGTCCGCTGGCAGGCGGTTGCCGAACTGGTCCGCCTGGCTCCTCGGGCCGCTGCGATCGCGGCGGCCAATGAACTCTCGCGGCTGTCACCTCACGACGACCCCGCTCCGCTGATCTCGCTCTTTCGCCAACGCCCCGTGGCCATGCAAGCGTTGGCCGCCGAAGTCGAAAAGAGAAGAATCGTTCCCGACATCGCTCGGCGAGCTGCCCGGTTGGCGGCTCAAGAAGGCGATGCCGGCCAGGTGCTGCGTAGCGCCCTGGTTCACGCCGGTGGCTTGGAACAACGGACTTGGAAACTCACCCCACAGCTCCTCAAAGAACTGCTGGCAGAGGTTGCGCAGCAGGGCGACGCCGCGAGGGGAGAACGGATTTTCCACCGAGCCGGACTGCAGTGTTTGCAGTGCCATGCGATTGGCGGAGCCGGCGGAAAGGTGGGCCCCGACCTGGTCAGCATCGGCGCCAGTGCGCCGGTCGACTACCTGATCGAGTCGATGCTCGACCCCAACGCGAAAATCAAAGAGAACTTTCATTCGGTCATCGTCCGCGACATCGACGGGCGGATCCACACCGGCATTCCCGTACAGCGCACCGACACCGAACTCATCCTCCGCGACGCGCAAGACAACCTCGTGCGGATTCCCATCGAAGCCATCGAAGCGGAAAAAGAAGGACGTTCACTGATGCCCGAAGGCGCCGTCAATGAACTGACTCGTTCGGAACTGGTCGATCTCATCCGTTTTCTCTCCGAACTGGGAAAACCGGGACCCTACGCGGCCAACCGCGAGCCGGTGGCGCGCCGCTACGCGGTGCTGCAGCCGACCGACGAGGCCGTTCATCGGCTCAACCGCACGAGTTTCGATACGGCGGCCACCGACGATCCGAAACTGATCTGGCATCCAACCTACGCATTCATCTCCGGCGAGTTGTCGCTGAACGATCTCCCCACCCTAAAGCCTCATCGGGAAACACCCCCCACGACGTTTCTCCGCTGCCGGCTCGACGTCGCCGAAACCGGAGTGCTGCAAATCGGGGTCAATGATCCGCGAGGCGTCCAGTTATGGGTCGACGGCAAACCGACACCGCTCGAGTCGACCATCCGGTTGCCGCTCTCCGCCGGCCGCCACCGATTCACGATAGCCGTCGATCGCTCGCTGCGCAACGACACCTGGCAACTTCGCCTGTCGCCCGATTCGGCATCGCGGGCGAGATGGGTTCTCGAGGATAAAGACCGCTAGCCCTTGATCCCGCGACAGCTCGAATGGAATCTTCCTTACTTCCGTCCAGCCCCGCCATCTGCTCCCCTACGGAAAACCTCATGAAACGCCGCACTTTCTTGACCGGCACCATGGCCGGTTCTCTATCCTGGTCCGCTATCGGTTCGACTCTCGCGGGCGCGACCGACGATCGACACCGACATGACAACGCCTCCCAGGAGACGCCGATGAAGCCCCATTCGTTTCGCGACAAGCTGCTGGAGTGCCTGGGAGGTCCCTGGCCTCATTCCTGCCCGCTCAACGTCGAGCTGCGAGAGACCATTATCAAAGAGGGTTATCGCATCGAATCGCTGAGCTACGAAGTGGAACCGGGCGATCGCGTTCCCGCTTTGTTGCTCATCCCCGACGGTGTCGACGCCGACCATCCGGCGCCGGCCATTGCGGTGTGGCACCAGCACAACGGGCAATACCATCTGGGAAAAAGCGAACCGGCGGGACTGGCCGGAAACCCCATGCACCACACCGGTGTGGCACTCGCCAAGGAGGGCTATGTCGTGTTGTGCCCCGACGCGCTTTGCTTCGAAGAACGGCGGGATGCGAAACTGAAGGGCGGCAACTTCGAGCGATTCGAGTTTCTGCGGTACGTTGTCGCCGGCAAATGTATGGCGTGGAAGAACATCCTCGATATGCGCCGAGCCATCGACTACCTGTGCGCTCGGCCGGAGGTCGACGCCGATCGCATCGGTTGCTACGGCCACTCGATGGGATCGACGCATACCTGGCTGGTCGGCCCCTGGGAACCCCGATTGAAGTGCCTGGTGGCAAACTGCTGCCTGCCGACATACCGGGCCATCCACCGAGTCCACTTGCTGCACTGCTTCCCCAACTTCATCCCCGGCCTATTCGCTTTCGGGGATACTCCCGATATCGTTGCCTTGATCGCGCCGCGCGCACTTCATCTCAACTTCGGTGAAACCGATCGCGGCAGCCCCATTCGGGAAGTGCGGGCCGCCATGCCGCGCATCGCTCAAGCATACCGCGATGCGGGTGCCCCCGATCATTTCAGCTATTTCATCGAGCCGCAGACGGGCCACGTGCTGTCCGACGCCATGTGGAACCGCACTCGCGAGTGGTTCAAGAAGCATCTGTCGTGAGACTGGCCGCCGGCTCGCGCAATTCGCGAAGGAGCATCTGAAGCCGCTCGCACTGAGCCTTCCAGGTGACCGCCGCCTCATCCGGCATCGCTTCGCGATCGAGCTGCTGCAACTTGTCTTCCCACGCACCAATGGTGTCATCGGCCACCTTTTGAACATACCGAAGGGATGCCGCCGATTGCGGATCGCCTTCCTTCCGTTGACGCTCGGCCTTCGCCCGCCACGCCGCCGCCTCCACCGACGCCTCTTCGATGGCCAGCCGGGCCTGAGCCAACAACCGGACCGCTTTGACTTGTTCGTCCGAAAACTGGACTTCAAACTCGATCGATTCGACAGCCCCGGGCCAGGCCGGACGCTGAGCAACCACAATGCCGGCGAATCGCAGTTGCAACCACACCGGCCGATCTTGGCGTGGCACCCAGCACAGCCCCTCACGGTCGGTCCGCCCAAACACCTGCACGATTTCCGGACGATGCAGCGGCTCGGCAGTCACGGTCAGCCCCGCAGTGGGAAGACCGGTAGCCTGCACCCTCACCCAAGAACCGGCGGTCGCCGGGATTTGTTCGAGGCACCAGACGCGCTGCCCGGAACTCCACGCTTGCAGTGATGCGGAGGAAAGCGACGAAAGTACTTCGATCTGCGTCCGAGTGACGCCGACCTCGGTTACCACTCCGCACACCCGTCCCCTTACCCGATCGATCGCTCCCGCCAACACGAATCGACCAAACGCTCCTTTGGCAAACGGAGATCGCTGGCGACTGGGAGCCGGTAGCGCCGATCCCTGGACTCGCAGACGAACGACTCCCTCACGACCGGACACGACTTCGCCGCGAGCACCGAAGGAAGCCACGATGGCCGCCAACGACGCCGAGACCAACAAGCTGCCGTCGGTGACCGTCATGGCCGCCACCTGATCGGCAGCCGGTCCGATCAACCAATCCCGCATGGTCACACGGACAACGCGGCGACCGTCCACACCGGTCGTCAAACGGCAACGGAACGACTTGTCGATGCCACGCGGGGCCCGTTTGGGAAAACCGGCCTGTTCTTCAGACACAAATGCGATCGATTCGAGTTTCCACAAACGGCCCGCCGTGGCCAACAGCGACTCGCGCAACCCGGCTTCCCAGCTCGAAGTGGTCGAGGCATCGAGCGGCCAGTCACTTTGCAAGCGAATGTCGATCCGGTACGAAGCCAATTCGATCGGTTGCAAATCGCTCGCGGTGCCCAGAGAACAAACGCCCCCCAGGTGTGCCCCGAGCAGTGCCAACGCCAACGCCGCACGGTGCGCAGTGCGGCGTCCCGCGGCCATCGCGCTATTTCGATTCATAGTGCCACTCTTCGAGGTTCTCGTACAAACTCACGGGGCGCTCCGCCACGCCTGCCAGTCCCGGCTGTTTCAGAAAGTACTCGCGGAATTCCCACAGAGGAATCATGGGAGCACTCGCGGCGACCGCGGAAGCCACGCGTCGCATATCCAGCGACACTGTCGATGGTTGCCGGCCAGCCGCTTCGGTCGCTGCCGCATCTTCGGCAGCCATTGCCAAGACGACTTCTCCCGGTGGTCGTCCCAACACACAATTCAACCCCACCACCTGCAAAACGCTCTGTTGAGGCTGCATGGCATACCAGGGCACATACCAGAGGTCCCACGATCCGGCCGGAGGAGCCGTAGTCTCCGTTTGCACCACCACCTGCGGTCCCAAACCACCGAGCTCCAATTGCCGCCGCAGTTCATCGCACGCTCGCCGAGACAAAGCGTCATCGGGCCTCACGAGCACCAAGCGGGGACGCGGACCTTCCCGGCCGGACCATGCCCAGGCGCGGCGCAGCAAAGCCACCATGACTTCAGGACGATAACGTGGTACGGCAATGCGCAGACCGGTAGCCCCTTTGGGGAAGGGCAGCGCCGAGGGCCAGCCGATATCGCCCGAATCATCACCGCCGTCTCCTACCATGCGCTCCACAATCTGCTGCCGGTGGATTCCCGCACTGATGGCTCGGCGCACCAGCGGATCGGCGAGCCAGTCCGAACGCGGATTCACCACCAGCATGTGAACCGACGTGGAACCGTAAGGGCGTACTCGATCACCAAAACGTCTTTTCCAGTCGGCGACTTCCCAAGGCCACACCCGGTCGATCGCGGCCAGGTCGCCGTTGCGCCACAGCGTCTCCCATGTCGAATCGCCGATGACCTGTTCGATGATTTCGCTGGGTCCACCCTCACCGCCTGTCGACTTGGAGTCGTGCGACTTGAGAAAAACGCGTTCGCCGTCGGCGTGTCTCACCGAATATCTCCCGCCGGAGCGGCCGAAGAGCGATCCGTGCCGTACGGCTTCCCAGTCACCCCACCGTTGCGACTCACCCGCCGTCAGTCGGCGCACACCAACCACGATCAACGGATGGGCCTTTTGCAATTCGGCTTCCAGGTTTTGCGAACTCCCTGACTCGGGCCACAGTCGTTTGGCCCGCCTGGCCAGCGAAAGAGCTCGACGCCACTGGCGCTGAGCAGACGCTTGCTCAGCCTCTCGCAATGTCTGTTCGGCTTCCCCACGGAGGATCTCTGCTATTTTTTCGCGCTCCGGATGCTGGGGAAATCGCTCGGAAAACAACTCGTACCGCGAATAGGCGGCGCGCTCGCGGTTCCCCTCGATGTCCTTTCGGATCAGTCGGTGGGCCGACTCAGCCATCAACTCACCGGCCGACGCGAACTTTCGATCGCGGCGAGTCAGCTCGAGTACGGCGACCCAAGCATGCTCGAGTTGGTTCCGTTCCAAGCGATATCGCGTCTCTGCCGCCAGCGTACGAAGATGAGCCTCTTCCAGGCCGGGAAACTTGGGAGAAAACCGGTCGAGAAACCGAAGCGTCTCATAGGCATGCTCGAATTCCCGATCGGCAACGTGTTGCTCGATTCGTGTCAGCACGCGCTGCTCGAACAAAATGATCTTCTCGATCGCCTCGCCCCGTATCCGATACGTGCGGTCCGGGAACTTCAGCAAGTGAACCTCGAATACCCGTTCCGCCGCGACTCTCTCCAATGGAGCCCGCGGTTTCAGGGCCAAAGGGATGATGTGGTATTCCTTCGCCGGCTCCTTCAGAACGATCGTGTCGAACGGCGGTCCGTCGATGAGCCGGTCCTCGGCACCGACGTCCTGCCCACATAGACGACCGGGCAATAGACAGGCCACCGCCCATACGCCCAGTCGAAACATCGTGGCAACGCACAACATCCAACGGCGCTCTCTTGGCGATGTACCGACCTGAAGCGGAGACGCCGAATCGAATTGCAGCGCGGCGCACGTGCGTCCTTTTGGCGGCCCACTCATCACGGCGTCTCCTCTGGTCGGTGAGCGGTCCACGCTTCGACGGGACACTGATCCAGCCGCCGATAGTCGCCTGTCGAATCGATCTGCCATGTACTGGCCCCATTGGCATCGGTCGTCACACACCAGGTACGTGTTCCGACAGGAACGGGTCGGCCGGCAATCCGCCCGGGCAAGACCACCTCCAACGACACACTCGGTTCCCGAAGGGACCGCGCCCAGCGCAGCAGGCGAAGGCGACGTGCCCCACACAGCCACAGTTCGTCGCTGCGGCGAGCGTGGTAGAGCCGCTCTCGGCTGCCTGCAAGCCGACGGGAACTCGTGATGACAAAACTCTGTCCGTCGGAACTTGTGCCGATCCTCAGCAAGTCTCCGGCAGCCGTGACCGCAAAACTGTGCGTGTCGCCGGTCGTCACCGTCTGAAGCAGCAGCCCCGAAATCGTGACCTGTGCCGCCAGTTTGCCACGATCGACACTCCAGCTTCGCAACCTCGTGTTTCCGCCGTCCACCCGCTCGGCCAGCACGATCCAGTCGGCAATACGGCAAGGACGGCACGATACGCTTCCAGGCGCGTGCCCCGTGTAAATCGCCACCGAGTTCCTTCCTTCGCGCAGGTCCACTCCCCACAAGACGCCCCGCGCCGAGGCCACCCAGTAGACTCCTTTGGCTCCATCGAGTACGCCGGGCGACGCCGGTGGCATCCGCAGATCGAAACGGCGAACCGATGCGCCGGTACCCGGATCCAGTTCCTGTAGACGACCATCCGCCGACAGCACGATCAGCCCGCGCTCGTACTGGACGCAGTCGATGGGAGAGGCGGAAAGACGAGCCGACCAGCGCAACTTTCCCGCCCCGTCGTAGGCCACGATGCCCGGCGGTACCATGTTCAACACAACGGCTCCGCCTGCCGAAAGCGGGCAGCCGCCGAGTTCGCTCTGAAGAGCGCCGGCCACATGGACACCAACCAGCTTCCCTTGCGGCGTGACCAACAGCGTACTTCCACCGGCTTCGATCGGCAGCACACGTAGCGGCGTATCGGCGGAAACTTGACGCCCCAGCATGCGCATGGTCGGATCGGCCATCGGCTCGAGCGTCTGTAGTCCTTCGTCCGCCGCGAGTCCAGCCACTTGTCGTCGAAGGATCTCCGCAAGCAGTCGATCGAATCGGGCCTGGTGGTGGAGTGCGGGAAATCGCGCGACCAGTGCGTCGTACCGGCGAAACACGGCCGGCAAACCACCCGATTTGGCCGCATTGCCAAAGGATTCCTCGGCGGACGCCAACACTTCCCGCCGCTCGTTCTCCTGCCGGATCCTGGCGATTTCGATCACTCGCTCGCGCACGCGGAGTTCCCGCCGGTATCGATGGCTGAGACCGAACGAGGCGATCTCAAGCAGTTTTTCGGCCTGCTCGAGTGTTTGTCGGGCTTGGGTGGGACGCCGGCGACGAACCTGAGCCCATGCCGTCTCGAGTTGGCTCGCGATCGCCGCTCCCAACAGCTCTGCCAGCGGCTGCTGAACGTCCGGCTCCCAAAAGGCCACATTCGGATCCGCCAACGACGAGTCGATCTCCTGCAACAGCGATCGACTCACGCCGCCGTTGTCCAACTCCTGCTGCCAGCGAGCCAGCCGCCGCCAAGCTTCCACTTCGGCTCGGTACGGGCTGAGCGGATAATCTTTGACGAACTCGGCCGACTGATCGGCCAGTGCCGTCCAGTCGCGTTTGGCCAGCAGTTTCGCCTGCGATGTGGGTGCTGGTAACTCGCTCGGCCACCAGACGATCACCACGGCAGTGAGGAGAAACCATAACCCGGTGACTCCGGCAATCAGGACGCACTTCACGGCACGAGGCAGCGGGCGACGCGCCTTGGTCACATCCGCCGGCGGGCGGTGACTCAAAGGTGACAGCTCCTCTCCAAAACCTCCCGTCGGCCCCAACTCGTCAACGGACGGTTCCCCCGGTTCGGAGATCTCTGCTAGGGGGTCCACCAAAGCCTGCGGTTCTTCCAGCTCGAGCGTCTCTTCCTCAAGCGACGGGAGATCGTCCAACGCATGCGCCGGTTCGAGCGTATCCAACGGCTCCAGTGGTTCCAGCAAATTGAGCGGCTCGAGTTCGCGTGCCGACGTGCTGCCGTGCGACTGGGTCGAGGGGGTGCCAGAGTCAACGACTTCGATGACGACTTCTCCCAGCACCAGACGGTCACCCACCGACAATTTCTGCTGGGAAACAAGTTTGTCATTCAGTTTGAGAAAGCGGACCGACTTGGCCGCGACCACGTAGAATGCGCCGTCGCGGGGAACGACGCCGAAATGAGGATCTCGGATGCCGTCCCCGACCAGCCGCACATCGGCCTTCGCAC
>Ga0256839_1002611_pt1 | contig 19791 bp, 20 predicted proteins | sample 354166metaG_FD_185968 | JGI IMG/M metagenome (GOLD analysis project Ga0256839, IMG submission 185968) | Hydrothermal vent microbial communities from Mid Atlantic Ridge, Atlantic Ocean - 354-166 | ecosystem: Environmental > Aquatic > Marine > Hydrothermal vents | place: Atlantic Ocean: Mid... | reverse complement strand
TCTCCATCTTCATCGACATACACAAAGGTTTCTTTCTTTCCCATTTTTACTCTGACGACCTTAATGTCTGGTACTAGAACTGCTTTACCCATTCTTTTTGTTTGGGTATAGATGAAATTAATTTCATTACCTTTTTTTAACTTTTTTCCATCTATCGTATTTCTCAATGCAGAGCTTAGACGATTTGCTACATTTTTATTTTTAACTTGCTGTACTGTGTCTGTATAGGGATTGTTTTCTATGATCACTTTAGCATAGTATTCGCCACTGTTATATGCAATGGGAATAATATCAAAGAGATACTCTTGCGTATCTCTTTTTTTACTTATGTGTATCTGCATCACTTCACTAATAGGTATCAGTGCTTGTAACAAGGTACCTTTATCATCTTTTAATTCATGAAAAAAGTGATTGGTCTTGATGTCCGAGAGAAACTTCTGATCGTCTTTTGAAATGCTTTTTAAAAAGCCTTTAGGTACATTCCGAGACTCCAAATACTGTGTAAATGTCTGCTCTGTTGTCCATGTAGACTCTGTAACCTTTGCCGCAGATAACGGCAGTATCAACATCATTAATACAAGAATATACTTCATTTTTCCTCATTATCCTAAACTTAATGTTCACTTATTATAACCTAATTAAGTTAAGGAAATACGCTGAAGATTCTTATCAATAGAGTTTAACCCTTTTGAATGTATAATCAACACAATTAAGATTTAAAGGAAATTTATGCGTAAAATAGCCATTTTTCTACTTTTCAGCCTACCTCTACTTGCAGGTTTTTTCCCACAAACAGTACATACGTCTATCTCAAAAGTCACAAAAGATTCTATGATACTTAAAAAAGCTTTTCCCGTTAATGGTATGTCTGGCGTAGTAGTTCATCGCTACAGTGATGAACTACAAGCCATCACAAATAGAGTTATACAAGCTTCTTCAACTCATCTGAAACTCATAGAAGGTGATATCATAGAACATAATGCTCTTCCTACTATTAATACTGCTGTAAAAGCTGGAGACAAGGTCATTGGTGGCTACCTCTACTCTAATGTACTTCTCTTAGCACCTGATGCAAAAACCTATGCAAAAGTAACCTCACAATATAAGAAAAACTGGATTCATCCAGATCTATTTGCACTCTTTCTTGCCAATGAAGGGGACACAGTACCTACAAAAGAAAACTTAGCAAAATTTGCAAAAGCATACCAAATAGGACTTGTTGCTATTATTGGCCAAAATAAAATAAAACTTTTAGACCCAATCTCTAGTCAAATAGTAAGTCAAAAAGCAATCGCTGGTCTCTCCCCAAAAGGAGAAGCTCCATTCTATATGCGTTTCGACAAAATAGACGCAGGCTGGTTCTCTAAAAATACAACACATAACTACTATACAATCATGAAATCATTTTAACAATGCCATATATCCAAGGCTACATCATGGTTAATAGACCATATTAAGCTATGAGACATAACGCAAAACTTCAAGTCATTTTAAAAAACTACTATCTCTTTTTAAGAGATTTTTTTAAAGATCTTTTTGATGATAAGTTAGGGCATTATGCTTCTAGTCTTTCTTGGAGTACCCTCTTTTCACTCATACCACTTTTAGTCATTTTACTTGCTGTCTTTACTTCTTTACCTATATTCAATGAAGCCTATAGCAAAATAGAAAAACTCATTTTTTCCAACCTTATGCCTACAGACTCTAAAATAGTCATCTCTTATATTAATGACTTTATAGAAAGTACCGATAAACTTGGGCTTATTGGCGTAGGCTATGTCACTTTTGCTGTCTTTATGTTTTTTAAAAACTATGACTATATTGTAAATGATATTTTTGATACAAAAAATAGAAGTTTTGTCCAAGCAGTAAAGACCTATACCTTTTTGTTAATTGTCATCCCTATACTTCTTGGGGTATCATTTTATCTTAGTACTTTCATCCAAAGCTATCTCGATAAAAACAGTATTACTTCCGTTATACACATCTATTCTTTTTTACCTTATCTCATTGTATGGATGATGTTCTATTTAGCTTATCAAGTTTCTCCTAATACCTATGTAGATGCGAAGGCAGCAGTGATTAGCTCTTTCATCTCTTCACTGGTATGGTACTTGTCAAAGAGTGCGTTTGTCTTTTATGTAGTACACAACAAAACCTATTCAAGCATCTATGGCTCTGTTGCTACCCTACTCTTCTTCTTTTTGTGGATTTATATCTCATGGGCCATTTTTATACATGGACTAAAATTTTGTGATTTACTCAATAGGGATGAAGAGATAGAACACATATAACATTGAAGCTACAAGAAGTATATAGAACACTCTCTTATACCAAATAGCTCCTATGGATACTGCCATGTACCCTAACAAAGCCCATAAAGGTAAAAACTTCTCTTCACTCACCTCAGGCAATGCAAATAACCATAGTAATGGTTCATCTAAGATGTTACCCATGCCTACAAGATGTAACCCCATCACTAGTGGGTAAAAAGGTACAAACAGTATTGACAAGAGAGGTGAAAGTAGTTGATATGTGCTTGTCATACCAAAAATGACATGCACCACAGGAAGCATCAACATAAAAATACCAAAAGGAATCACTAACAACGAGATAACCCACTTATTGTAGTGCTTTGTGTACTGCAATAGTAAAAATATATAAAATACCCCAGCAATGGAAAGCCAAAAAGAAAGAGAGACCAGTAAGGAAGGAAATAGCATGACAAGTGTTAACATAATGCTTGTCAAAAATGTAAAGCTAAGTAACTCCATACCTAATAAAAGCACTCCCCACCCTACAAATACCATAGCGTAAGAACGAAGTAAAGAAGGAGGAAAATCTACAAACCAAACATAAACACCCAAAAGTATCATGCTCACTAACCCCACGTCAAATAGTGCTTGTCTAAATGGAAAAAACTTTTGTTGTAAAGGACGATACACAAGATAAAGTAACCCATACACCAATCCCCACAATATACCCAAATGAAACCCAGATAAAGCAACCAAATGGCTGACACCAAGAAGTGCTATTTTGTCTCTAAGTGATTTTTCCAAAGGGGTGGCAAAAAAGATAGCATTATAAAATGACCCTAACACTTTACTCTCATGCTGAGAACTAACATTATGAAGAAGTTTATCTTTAATTAGCAAAGGCAATGGTTCTTGATCTTTAATTTTGCTTTTTACATAAAATGTGCCTAAATAGTCTTTAAATCCTATCGCATCACTAGGAAACAGTTGTAAACGTAGACGTTTATTGTTAAAATTCTCTCTTCTGTGCGTAGTAGTATAAAAAGTAAATCCTTCGTCACTTTTTAATTTTAAAACCGTATAGCTTCGGTCATTTTTTGTTTTTTCATACGCTATGAGTACTTTTACCTGTGTATAGTAAAATGGTTTTTGTATAAAATCTTTATAGGATTGATAGGTAAATAATAGACGCATTGCTATAAGTAATAATAACACAGCCATAGCCACAAAAAAACCTTTTCTTGTTGGAAAAAGCTTTGGTTTTTCTAACTGCACACTTAGGCTTATATTTGAGGTATATCTATGTTTATATTGGTTTCTTGCATAGGAATATCACCATCTTCATAGACCACTTCAAACGCAGGAGAAATGGCTTTATCCACAAAGCGTGTAAAGTTTTTTTGAAACACAAGTTCCACAGTACCCGTAGGACCATTTCTTTGTTTCCCTATGATGATTTCTGCATCTTCTTCTGATTTTTTTCTAAATTCTGAAGTATACTCTTTACCTTCTGTCTTGGCTTTCATCTCTCGTTCTTTCTCTTGTGCCTCTCGGTACACATCATCACGGTACACAAACAAGATGATATCGGCATCTTGTTCAATGGCTCCAGACTCACGAAGGTCTGAGAGCATCGGACGCTTGTTGTCACGGCTCTCTACTCCACGGTTTAGTTGAGAGAGAGCTACTATAGGGATTTGCAACTCACGCGCAAGTTGCTTGAGTCCACGAGATATTTCAGAGACTTCTTGCTGTCTTCCTTCTTTTCCATCTCCAGACATAAGTTGCAAGTAATCTATGATGGCTACAGATATTTCAGGATGTTGGGCTTTTAGCTTACGTAGTTTAGAACGTACATGGTGAATGGTCGCATATCCACCATCATCTACAAAAAGTTTTTTCTCTGAGAGTTCAGATGTAGCAGCTGAGAGTTGTGACCATTGTTCATCTCTAAGGTCACCAACCCTAAGTGCTTGTAGGGGTATGGAAGTTTTAGCAGAAAGGAGCCTAAGCATCAGTTGTTCAGCAGGCATTTCTAGAGAGAAAAATGCGACTCCTTCATTACGTTCTATGGCTTTAAGTGCCATGTTGAGTACAAGTGCTGTCTTACCCATAGCAGGACGGGCAGCGATGATGACTAAGTCTCCTTTACCAAATCCAGAGGTCTTGTCATTAAGGTTTTTAAATCCCGTATCTGTACCAATGAGTTTAGAATTACCTAGTGCCTTAAGACGTTCTATCTCGTCCATCATAGCAAGTGTGATTTCTTTAGACTCCCTAAAGTCTTCATTGGTGTTATTTTGTGTGATTTCATAGAGCTTTTTCTCTACAAGGTTCATTACCTCTTCTGCGGGTAAGTCATCTTCTATGACGACTTTTTTTATTTCAGTGGCAAGCGTAGCCAAGGCTCTTTTGCTTGACTTTGCTTTTATCTCTGTGAGATACGCAGCCGTGTTTGAGATGGGGTTTGCAGAAAGCAAGTCAAGCATTGCCACTTCATCAAACTTACCCATACTCTCAAGCTTAGAACGTAAAAACTCTTCATCTATAGGCTTTTCTTCACGACTCAATTCTTCCATAGCAACATAAATATGCTGATGAAAAGGCAAATAGAAATCATGACTCATCAGTTTTGCAGCTATCTCTTCATAAGTCTGAGGGTCAAAGATAATGGCAGATAGAACTGCTCTTTCTATGTTAAGGTTGTACATATTTTCCATCAAGCATTTTCCTTAGCAAACTTCTCTACTTCAAGCACAAATCTGTCTACCAACTCTTTTTCTGGCAAACGTGCTACGACTTCACCCTTTAGCATCACAAGTCCAGCATCTTTCCCATAAGCTATGGCAACATCTGCATGTTTGGCTTCACCTATGGCATTTACCACACATCCCATGACCGAGACATCCATGGGGGTTTTTATGTGTGCAGTTCGCTTTTCTACTTCTGCTACAGCTGTGACCAAGTCTGCCTCTATACGTCCACAAGTAGGACAAGAGATGATATTTAGCCCCTCTTTGATACGTCCAGAGTCTTTGAGTATGGCTTTTGCTACGCGTATCTCTTCTTCAAGTTCACCCGTGATAGAAATACGCATCGTGTCACCTATGCCATCAAGCAGTAATGCCCCAAGCCCTATAGAAGACTTAATCGTCGCATGGAAAATAGTCCCTGCTTCAGTCACCCCCAAATGAAAAGGGTACTCGTTTTTAGGTCGTAACATACGGTATGCATCTACAGTACGCTCAACGTCAGAGGCTTTGAGTGAAACTTTAATGTCTGTAAAACCTAAATCTTCTAAAAACTTGATGTTGTAGTCAGCACTTGCCACCATGCCCCCAGCTGTGGCACCATACTTGTTTTCAAACTCTTCTTCGAGTGAACCTGCATTAACGCCAATTCTCACTGGCAACGAACGCTCTTGACACGCTTTGACTATCTCTTTTATTTTATGTTTATCGTTGATGTTCCCTGGGTTAAAACGAATACAGTCTACCCACTTGGCTGCTTCAAGTGCCAGCTTATAGTTAAAATGAATATCCGCAATAATAGGCAACGAAACCTGCTCTTTGATGGCTTTGAGTGCCAAAGCATCTTCCATCTTAGGCACAGCGACACGTACCATGTCTGCCCCTGCAAAATGAAGGCGGTTTATCTGTTCAACTGTCTCGTAAACATTATGTGTATCTGAATACGTCATAGACTGTACGCTTATGGGTGCATCCCCACCTACTGCTACGTTACCGACATGGATTTGTTTGGTTTTTACACGTTCTTTCACTTTGGAACCTTCATATGTAATTGTCTTATTTTATCGTAAATTATTTAATGCCTGGGATTTGATTTTTTTGTATACCAATTCATGGTATTGTGAGGGCACAACACCCTACACCCTTATGTAATTTTAATTTTATTTATCTCTACAACTGGTAGGGTGTTGTACCCTTACAACACCACAAATTTCTATAACCCTACGAAAACTCCACAGGATCAAAATCTATCTCTATCTCTCTACAATCTACAGCATGCAAAGCTTTAAGCAAGGGTACTCTATTTTTAGCCCTTAGTAAAATATGAAACCTAAACTTATTGGCTATTCTTTCCACTGGTGCTTTACCTGAACCTACTATTTCCACATCTTTAAAAGCTTTGAGTTTTGTGAATGTGTTTAGCGTGGTTTTCCCTGCTTTACTTTCATCTTTATGTGCTATGAGTATACGTGCTAGACTCACAAAAGGTGGGTAGTCTGCCATCTCTAAAAAAGCTAGTTCATCTTTGATGAACAGTTCATAGTCCGCCAAGTACTCCTTAAAAAACCCTGCATCTCCCGTTTGTACTATGACCTCTGCTTCTTTACTTCTACCGCTTCGCCCTGCTATTTGAAACAGCAGTGACATAGCACGTTCTCTAGCCCTATAGTCAGCTAGTCCAAGTATGTAGTCAAGCCCCATGATGACGCTTAGTGTAATGTTCGCATAGTCATGCCCTTTACTTAACATCTGAGTACCTAGGAGTACATGGCTCTCTCCTGACTCAAAGCGCTTTAGGGCATCTTTGAGTTTTTTAGTCGTGGTGATGCTGTCTTTGTCAAACTGTTCTACTTGTATGCCTTCTATGGCTGAGCTTATAATCTCTATGGCTTCTTGTGTTCCCATACGTTCAGAACTCAAAGGGGTATGTCCACACTGTGTACAGGTATCGACAATCATTTCTGTAAAGTTACAGTAGTGACACTTTAGATGTTTACGCTTTCTGTGTAGTGCCATGCCTACAGAGCAGTAGGGACAAAGGTGTGTCTTGCCACAGCTTTGGCAATAAAGGTACTTGAAGTTGCCACGTGTGGGTAAAAAAAGTAATGACTGAGCTTGCTTTGCATAGTTTTTGTCAAGTGCTGTCAATATACTTTTGTCAATGCTATTGCCTGTACTAAAATAGTAGGTTTTCTTTGCTTCCACAAAAGGTTTATTTAACTTTACTACTTCATATTTGTGGTAAGAACCCATTGAGGGTGTAGCAGAGGCAAGTAGTACTTTAGCTCCTAACTTTTGTCCCATGAGTACAGCCACATCACGTGCATGGTAACGTGGTCTTGTCATAGCTTTGTAGCTGTCATCATGCTCTTCATCAACCACTATAAGCCCAAGGTTAGAAAGTGGTACAAACAGTGCAGACCTTGCCCCTGCAATTATCTGAATGTTTCCATTTTCTATATCTTCTAATATAGACTCTTTTTTCTTTTTCGTAAGCTTAGAGTGCCACATGGCAACCTTATCTCCAAAGTACACTTTTAGACGTTTTTCCATTTGTGGAGTAAGAGAGATTTCAGGCATGAGAAAGATGGAAGTTTTCCCTTCTTCTATCATCTTTGCAAAAAGACTTATGAAGATTTCTGTTTTTCCTGAACCTGTGACACCAAAAAGGAGAGATTTTTGTTTTTTTAAGATTTGTTCGTAGGCTTTTTGTTGTAGGGGAGATAATGTAGGGTGTTGTACCCTTACAACACCTTTTTGTACTTGTATTTTTGGTGTTGTCGTGGGACAACACCCTACGGTGTATGGCAAAAATAGCGAAATAGCTTCTGAAAAAGAAGAAAAGTAATATTCAGATATAAACTTGGCTACTTGTATTTGTTCAGCACTATAGTACTTGTTTGCATGGGCTATGATTTCTTCTGTATGAAAAGAAGGTTTATCTACTTCAGCTACAACGATGGCATCTTTCATGGTAGTTTTTAGAGGAACAGAAACTACTGTACCATTTTGAAAAGTTTCTAATGATGCATACGTAAAGTTAGGAGCACTTGACTTCAGTAAAGCTACTTCATAGTATTTCAAAAAGATATTTCATTATAGATAAATCGCATAAGCCATTTTAACATACTTAGACTTATGTGATAAAAGCTTGAATATAAAATTCAAACTATTATTTGGTCAACTTATCACAAAGTATTTTCTTCGTTGTAGAAGATCTCACACAAGTAAATTTACTATTAGCTAAATCAAAAAAGACATAGTCTCCTTCAGGAAACCAATAAATAAGTTTATTTGTAACACTAGAATATTCTTGCCAACATCCTTTACTGGTTCCTCCACTTGTGGCACAAGGTTTTAATGGATACTGAAGTACAGGATTCGATGCATTTCCATCAAAGCCATCAAATATTTGTTCTCTTCCGTACCCTTCTGCTACAGACAATCTTGTAATGGGGGTATAATTTCCACGTAAAATACGCTTATTTCTTTCTGTGGACATGGCATTTCTTACGGCTGCTACTGTTGACTTTGCTTTGGTTATGTGTGCCAACTCAACGGTACTTGAAAGCCTTGGTAATGCAATGGCAGATAATATACCTATAATCACAATTACAAAAATAAGTTCCAATATTGTAAACGCTTTTTTCATCTCTTGTTCCTTCTGTTTTGTTAGTTATTTTGCAAACTTCTGTTCATGTCTGCACTAAATGCAAACTTTGGTGGGTCAGTTATCTGACCATCTATGCAGTACAACTCTTCTGCTACAGGGAGTGCTTCTGTATTTATGTCAGCTATTTTTACACCCACAGTTGCATTTGAGTCTGCACACAGAGAAAAGTCTATATTGACTAAACCTTTAGGTATGTCTGTATATATAGCTAGAAATTCTGCATCACTCACAACTTTTATACTACCCTTGTCCGTGCTTATGTTGTTTGCCCATAGTATGGGTCCCACAGTTCTGTTGAGCGTGCCCATAAAAGCACTCATGTTACTTTTTTTAGCTTCAGTTGCAGTACCTGCTAGTTTTGGTATTGCAATCGCAGATAATATGCCGATAATGACAATAACAAAAATAAGTTCAACCATCGTAAATGCTTTTTTCATAATGTTCCTTTGTGACACAAAAGTGGGTGTTTTAACACATGCATCACTTTTGATATTTAAATAATTTCTAAAGAATTATAGGGTAAAAATGTCAAAAAATGTCAAAACTATTTAGGCTATATATATAAGCTAAAAGGGAGGTAAAGTGTTAAAAAATAAAAAAAAGGGGGGGAATAAATTTTGGAGAGTACACCCAACCTTTAAAAGGTTGGGTGTATTTTGTATCTTTAAGTCAAATAGCTTACATTACTGGGAATGTAGAGTTTGTCTCATTTCCATCAACTGCCCAACCAAACTTTGGTGCTTGTGTTGCTGTACCATCTTTACAATAGATATCTAAATCAGCTGGTAAACCTGTTTTTGCTGCAGATAATGTTGCAACTTTTGCTGGTGTAGCTGCATTACAGCTAGCTAAAGTAATAGTGTCAAGGCCTTTTGGTAATTCTGTATAATCTTCAAACTTAACAGCTGTTACACCTTTAACACTACCTTCATTTGATGCTACGTTCTCTGCCCACATTGCTGGTCCTACTGTTCTGTTAAGTGTTCCCATAAATGCTGTGTATGTACTTTTCTTAGCTTCTGTTGCTGTTCCTGCTAGTTTAGGTATTGCTACTGCTGCTAAAATTCCGATAATTACGATAACAAAGATCAATTCGATCATTGTAAAACCTTTTCTCATGTTTGTGTTTGTCATGTCTAACTCCTGTTAAAATGTTTTTAGTATCAGTTCAATAACTGACCTGCCGAAATTATAACTGAAAAATGTCAAAAAAATGTCAAAAATGTCAAAAGGGGTGTAAAAGAGCTAAAAAAGGTGAAAATACCTTTTTTAAGAAAGAAGGGTTTGCCGTGTTTATATGCTGTCTAGGGTCTCTATGAGGAGTTCTATCTCACTTTCGTAGTTGGTGGCTTGCTTGGCTAAACGTAAATAGGCTTTTAAAAGTTTGTCTGGTTGGTTGTCTGTGTTTAGGTTGACCCCTGCTTCTTTTAAGTCTTTGTTCACAAAGTCTGCAAAGCCATCTTCTAGTTTTATGTTATACCTGTTACCCGAAACTGTTAGTCCTACATCTTTCATGTTATTTCCTTAAGTGTTATATATAATGTAAGTATTACGCGAGTAACGCTTCTACTTGGGTGATGATCTTTTCTATTTCTACATCTTTTTCTGCTAGTTCTTGCTGTAGTGTACTTACATTTTCTTCTAGTGATGTGCATTGGTTTGTTTTCTCTTCAAGTTCTACCTTTAGAGCTTCTTGTGCTTCAGCTATGCCAGATGCTCCTTCTAGTTGACTTTTAAGCTCACCATTTTCTACTTTAAGTGCTTCGTGGTTTACTTTCCATTGTTCTATTCTTTCTTGTAGTTTCTGTAATGCGGACATCGCTTTCGCTCCTTGTTATAGTTATGAATTTTATTTGATATAATAGCGAAAGAATTAGAAATTAGGAATTAGGAATTAGGAATTTTATGGAAAAAGATAATATTTTGCATACAAAAAGTTATAAATTTGCTATAAGAATTGTAAAACTATCTCAATTTCTAATGTATGAAAAAAAAGAATATATCCTCAGTAAACAAGTTTTACGTTCAGGAACATCTGTGGGAGCGTTGGTCAGTGAATCTAAATTTGCTCAATCTACTGCTGATTTTATCAATAAACTCATGGTATCACTCAAAGAAGCCAATGAGACACAATACTGGATAAATCTACTCCATGACACAAACTATATCACAACACAAATGCACAAAAGTCTCTACTCTGACATAGAGGAACTTATAAGTCTCCTAGTATCCATCACAAAAACCCTAAAAAATAAAGGCGTTACAAAGTAATGCAAACAAAAATTCCTAATTCCTCACTCCTAATTCCTAATTTCGAAGTAAGCTCTGCTTACAAGCCTGCAGGTGACCAACCCACCGCCATAGATGTACTTTCAAAGTCCATAGAAGCAGGCAACCAATACCAAACCCTACTGGGTGTTACAGGCTCTGGTAAAACCTACACCATGGCAAAGGTCATAGAACGTACCAAAAAACCAACACTCATCATGACACACAACAAAACGCTTGCTGCTCAGCTTTACTCAGAGTTTAAAAGTTTTTTTCCTAACAACCATGTAGAGTACTTCATAAGCTACTATGACTACTACCAGCCTGAGGCGTATTTGCCTAGACAAGACTTATTTATAGAAAAAGACTCTTCCATCAACCAAGAGCTAGAACGTATGCGTTTGAGTACTACAGCTTCTTTGCTCCACCATGAAGATGTGATAGTCATCGCTTCTGTGTCTGCTAACTACGGATTAGGGAGTCCAGATGACTACAAGAGCATCGTCCAAAAACTTGTAGTAGGCGAAGAACATAACCAAAAAGCCTTACTCCTTAGGCTAGTTGACATGGGCTACAAACGTAACGATGAGTTCTTTGACCGTGGTGACTTTAGGGTAAACGGTGAAGTCATAGACATCTACCCAGCGTATGCAGAAGAGTTTGCATGGCGTGTAGAGTTTTTTGGTGATGAGATAGAAGCAGTGTACGAGTTCGACTCTTTGACGGGAGAAAAACAAGAAGGCGTTCAAGAAGCTACTATCTACTCTGCGAACCAGTTCATAGTGAGTAAAGAGAAACTAGCACTTGCGGTTAAAAGCATAGAAGAAGAGTTAGGAGAACGGCTCAACTACTACCAAGAACATGACCGTATGATAGAGTACAACCGTATCAAACAAAGAACAGAGTTTGACTTGGAAATGATAGAAGCAACAGGCATGTGTAAAGGCATAGAAAATTACTCACGCCACCTCACAGGAAAAGCCCCTGGTGAGACACCCTACTCCATGATGGACTACTTTGAAGCCATGCATGATGACTACCTCGTCATAGTCGATGAGTCTCATGTCTCTTTGCCTCAGTTTAGAGGTATGTATGCGGGCGACAGAAGCCGTAAAGAGGTACTGGTAGACCACGGATTTAGACTGCCCTCTGCACTAGACAACAGACCACTTATGTTTCCAGAGTACATAGACAAAGCCCCGCACTACCTCTTTGTATCTGCTACACCCAATGAAGTAGAAACAGAACTCTCCTCTGTAGTAGCAGAACAAGTGGTGCGTCCTACGGGACTGCTTGACCCTCCCATAGAAGTCATAGATAGCACCTATCAAGTAGAAAACCTGCATGACCGCATGAAACCTGTCATCGCCAAAGGCGAACGTATACTCATCACGGTACTTACTAAAAAAATGGCAGAAGAACTCAGTACCTACTACAACGACTTAGGACTAAAATGCCGTCATATGCACTCAGATATGGATGCCATAGAACGTAACCAAACCATACGTGCGTTACGTCTAGGAGAGTTTGACATACTTATAGGCATCAACTTACTAAGAGAAGGGCTGGACTTACCAGAAGTTAGCCTTGTTGCCATACTTGACGCGGACAAAGAAGGCTTTTTACGTTCTAAGACTGCACTCATACAAACTTCTGGACGTGCTGCACGTAATGCAAATGGGCAAGTACTTATGTACGCTAAAAGAGTCACGGACTCCATGAAGTTTACCATAGAAACCACACAAGCCAGACGTGAAACACAAATGGCATACAACAAAAAACATGGTATCACGCCTAAAACAACTTTGAGAGACTTGGACACAGACCTTAAAGTAGAAGATGCAGGTGAACTCTACAACAAAGCTTCAAAACTAGACAAAATGCCAAAGGCAGAAAGACAACAACTCGTCAAAGAACTTAAAGCCAAGATGCTCGCTGCGGCTAAAAACCTTGACTTTGAAGATGCTGCTAGGTTAAGAGATGAGATAGCGAAAGTCAAAAAGCTGTAGGCTTTTTGACTTTCGAAGTAGGAATTAGGAATTAAGAATTAAGAATTGGTTATAATGTAGCTATTAAATAAAAGTGTTGCGTTAGCAACACATACAAAAATTCCTAATTCCTAATTTTTAACTCCTAATTTCAAAGGACATGCAATGGACGCAGACCTCAATTCATCACAACTTTATTTTAACCGTGAGCTTTCGTGGCTTCAGTTTAACTCTCGCGTGCTTGCACAAGCCCTAGACTCTAAACTTCCCCCTTTGGAGCGTCTAAAGTTTTTAGCTATTTATGGGACGAATTTAGATGAGTTTTACATGATACGTGTAGCAGGACTCAAAGCCCTCTATAAAGCACGTATACAAGAGACTGGAGCAGCAAAACTTACCCCACTGGAACAGCTTAATGCCATACATGACTACTTGCATAAAGAACATCAAGTTTTGGAAACGTGTTATACATCTATCATCTCAGAGCTACATAAAAATGCTGTACACATCAAAACCTATGATACTCTGAGTGATGATGAAAAAAAATCTGTAAAAGAGATGTTTTTTCATGAGATTTATCCTGTTATCATACCTATTGCTGTAGATGCTACACATCCTTTTCCTCACCTCAATAACCTTAGTTTTGGACTGGCGATTACGCTTAAAGATGATGCTAAAAACATCAAACACGGACTTATACGTATTCCTCGTATTTTGCCACGTTTTTTGCAAGTAGAACAGACCTTTGTGCCTATAGAGTCTGTAGTTGAACATTTTGCCTCTGAACTTTTCCCTGGTTTTACACCACATGCTTCTACCCCTTTTAGGGTCACGAGAAATGCAGATATAGAGATAGAAGAAGAAGAGGCTGATGACTTTTTACAACTCTTAGAAGAAGGTCTTCGTTCGCGTAACAAAGGCTCTCTCATTCGTTTGGAACTAAGAGAGGGAGCAAATAAAAAGCTCATAAAGTTTTTACTCTCTAACCTCAACCTAGATGACAAAGACATATACTCTTACAAGTCTATGCCTTTACACTTAGGCTCACTTTGGCAGATAGTAGGAGACAAGGCACTTTCTCATCTTGTGCTACCTACGTTTAACCCAAAAACCTTGCCACCTTTAGATGTAGAAAATATCTTTGATGCCATAGACAAAGAAGATGTGTTGCTTTACCACCCTTTTGACTCTTTTGAGCCTGTGGTGCAGTTCATCAAACAAGCTGCACGAGACCCTGAAACCATAGCCATACGTATGACACTCTACCGCGCTGGACAAAAGTCACCCATAGTCAAAGCACTCATAGATGCAGTACGAGATGGAAAACAAGTCATGGTACTTGTAGAACTCAAAGCCCGTTTTGATGAAGAAAATAACCTGCGTTGGGCAAAAGCACTTGAAGAAGCAGGTGCACATGTGGTGTATGGCATACCTGGACTTAAAGTACATGCCAAGATAGCACAGGTCATTAAACGTACGGATTCTACACTCAGAAGTTATGTGCATCTTGCTACAGGAAACTACAACCCAAGTACGTCTAAAATATATACAGACATCTCTTACTTTACCTCGAAAGAAATTTTTGCTACCGATGCCACACACTTTTTTCACTTTTTGACTGGTTTTTCTACACATACAAAACTAGACAACCTTTTCATGTCTCCTAAACAGATAAAACCAAAGCTCCTTAAACTCATAGAAAAAGAACGAAAATATGGTGAAAAAGGGCACATTATACTCAAGGCAAATTCTTTGGTAGATACAGACATCATCAAAGCACTTTACTTGGCATCACAAGAGGGGTGTAAAGTTGACCTTATCATACGTGGTATTTGTTGTTTAAAGCCTGGAGTTAAAGACATCTCAGAAAATATTACAGTATCATCTATTATAGGTAAATACTTGGAACACGCTCGGATTTATTACTTTAAAAATGACAAAGTGAAGTGCTACATTGCCTCTGCTGATCTTATGCCTAGAAACCTCATACGTCGCATCGAACTTATGACTCCTATACTTGAAGAGAAACTTTCGCAAAAGATAGAACAAATCCTTATGCTTCAACTCTCTGACAATGCTCTACGTTGGGAACTCCAAGTTGATGGAAACTACACTAGAGTCTTACCTTTAGCTAAAGAGATTAACAACCACTCTATTTTGGAAAAATATGTCTCTAAGATACATGACAAAACCAAAAAAGAAACACCTGATTATGTGAGTCGTTTGGCAAATAAAATACTAAGGGACAGTTAAATGATATTACCTTTTCAAAAATGGACACCTAAACTTGGTAAAAATGCATGGGTGGCTGAAGGTGCTTCGGTCATAGGACGTACGGTTATGGGTGAAGACTCAGCTGTGTGGTTTGGGTGCGTGGTGCGAGGAGATGTACATCACATAAGCATAGGAGACAGAAGTAACATTCAAGACCTCAGCATGATACACGTCACACATCATAAAAAGCCTGATGAGAGTGATGGAAACCCCACAATTATCGGAAATGATGTCACAGTAGGTCACAGAGTCATGCTTCATGGGTGTACCATAGAAGATGCCTGTCTCATAGGTATGTCTGCAACCATACTAGATGGTGCAGTCATAGGTAAAGAATCTATCGTTGGTGCATCTTCGCTGGTAACTAAGAATAAGGTCTTCCCACCTCGAAGCCTCATCATGGGGAGTCCAGCTAACGTGATACGTGAACTTACAGATGAAGAAGTAGCAGAACTGTATGCTTCCGCCCAACGCTATGTGAAATTTAAAAATCAATATCTTTAGATTTCTTCTTTTTTCATTCTACGTTCTTTTTTAGAAGAGACAGAAAAGAGAAGTAATTCGTCTGCACTTAACACATATTCAGGTAAAGTCTCTACTGATTTTTCCATCACCTTGGCTGCACAAACTGCATCTGACATTGCTCGGTGATGTGTGGCAGTTTCTATGCCTAAAAAGTCTATAAGATATCCCAAACCATACCGTTCAGACTCAAAGGTTCTTCTAGCTAGCTCTATGGTACATAGTTTTGGGTTACCGATGTTACCTAGTCCAAAGCGTGAAAAAGAAGCATTTAAAAATGAATAGTCAAAATTGGCATTGTGTGCCACAAAGATGGCATCTTGCATAAAATGACGTAAGCCGATAAGAGCTTCTTTCCTTGAAGGTGCTCCTATGAGGTCTTCTGGTTCGATGCCTGTAATCTTAGAAATATATTCTGGTAAAAAAGCACACTCAACAAAACTTTCATAGCGGTCTATAACCTTTCCATTTTGAAGCATGATTGCACCTATCTCTATGACTTGGGAAGTGCCTGGCTTAGAGCCATTTGTTTCTATGTCTATCACACAATACTTTTGCTCCATGTATGGCGTAAAATAGATATCTAGTTTATAGCCATTCTCTACTTCTGAGATAGGATACCCAGAAGCTTGCAAAAGTAAAAATACGGTGTTGCTATCCTCTAACAAGGTACTGTGTTTGTTCGATATATAGGTATACTGTTCAGTAGTGAGTACTCCTTTGTGTTTACGAAATGCTCGCGTAAGTTCTTCAAAGACTTTTTGCATTGTGTATAAACTGTTTCACTTTCATAAAATCTTTTTTGCCTTTGGCACTTTCCACTCCTGAACTAACATCTACGCCATAAAAACCAAACTTTTTGACCTCTTTTATGTTGTCCACCGTGAGCCCACCTGCTAAAATGATATTGGAACAATCTACATCGTTAAAGTAGTCTAAATTCAAGCGTTTGCCCTCTCCCCCATAAGACTCAACATAGGCATCTACTAAACGATGATGCGCTGAAAACTTATGAACATCTGCTGCATTTTTAGCACGAATAACCATGAGACTTGGGATTTCAAGCTCCTCTAAAAATGCTTCATCCACCTCAAAATGTATCTGAGCTCTTGAAATACCTATATCTTTGCATACTGTATTGATAGTTTGAGTATCAATATTGACAAACAACCCCACTCTCTCTACAAAAGGGGGAAGCTTTTCTATAATCTTTTTTGCATCTTCTGGACTAATATAGCGTGAAGACTTTTCATAAAATACAAAGCCTAACGCATCTGCTCCACTTTCTACTGCATGCAGAGCATCTTCAAGGTTTGTAATGCCACATATCTTCACTCTCATACATCTCTCCCGTAGGGTGTTGTGCCCTCACAACACCATTTATATTTAAATTCTTATCTTTGGTGTTGTCAGGGGACAACACCCTACATTATTTCAATAAGGCTATGGCTATTTTTACACCCTTTGGGTGTTTATACACAAATGAACCCGCTACTACCACGTCAACGCCAGCTGATTCAAGCTCTTTTACATTTTCATCGTTCACGCCACCATCTACCTCTACAAGACAGTTAGGATTTCTTTTTTCAATAAGCCGTTTAAGCCGTTTGGCTCGTTCCACAACAGAAGGTATGAACTTTTGTCCTCCAAAACCAGGGTTTACAGACATCAACAGTACCATATCGACATCTTCAAGCAAAAACTCAATGCTTTCAGGTGGTGTGTGCGGGTTAAGCACGAGTGCAGGACGTATACCCAATCCACGTATCTTTTGTATCAGTCTATGAGGGTGCTTCTCTTCTTCTATATGAAAAGAGATAAATTCTGGTTTTAAAGGTGCAAACAAATCTACAAAAAAACTATTGTTCTCCACCATGAGGTGTATGTCTAAAGGCTTAGTAGCAGCTTTTGCAACTGCAGAGACCACTACAGGACCTATGGTAAGGTTAGGTACGAAGTGTCCATCCATGACATCTACATGCACAAGGTCACAGCCACCTTCACAAATGGCTTTTACATCATGAGCTAAATTTCCAAAATCTGCTGATAGAATACTCGGGGCTACTAACATTATGTTCCTAGGTTAAAATATTTTAATAAATTATAACACAATAAGCATATTGTTTAAGCAAATCCTATGTAAAAATCCCCTATAATCCCACAAATTATTCACTATTTCAATACTAGTGACACACACAAGGAAATATTATGGCAAGAAGATGTGCAATTACTGGCAAAGGGCCACTTACAGGAAACAATGTTTCTCACGCAAACAACAAAACAAAAAGAAGACAACTTCCAAACCTTAGAAGCGTAAAAATAACGCTTGAAGACGGAACAACAAAAAGAGTAAGAGTAGCAGCGTCTACACTAAGAACTATGAAGAAAAAAGCAGCACTTGCTGCATCAGCTGAGTAATCTTTTAAGATAAGAGAAGATATACTCTCTTATCATGATGTTTATCCAAAAATTAAAACGTTTTCTCGGTTGGAGAAGCGCACCCAAACCTCACATTACACTCAATGACGAGTACTATGGACATTTAGCACCATTTAGACTTCCTCTCATACTTACTGTACTTACTATGCTTATCGGTACACTTGGTTATATGACTATAGACAACTTTCCTCTTATGGATGCCATCTACCAAACAGGCATTACCTTTACTACTGTAGGGTTTGGTGAAATACAGCCTATCTCACATTTAGGTCGTATTTTCACTATTACCCTCATTATCTTTGGATTTGTTGTTTTTTCTATTGCTGTAGGTATTATTGCAGAAGTGGTTAAAAAAGGTGAATTTCAAAAAACTGCTAAGGAGCGTAAAATGCTTTATAAGATTGCAAGACTTAAACACCATTTTGTTGTATGTTACCACAATGAATTTACTATTCAAGTAACAAAACAACTCCGTGCTAACCACATCCCTTTTGTTGTGGTTGATCCAAGAGAAGACATGGAAGAGATAGCTAAAAAATACCGTTATCCTTATTATGTCTCGGCAGAACCCCATACAGAAGAAGGTATATTGAAATCACATCTCTCTTCTGCTAAAGGTGTCATTACCCTAGCAGACAATGTAGCAGATAACATCGCTACTATTGCATCAGCAAGGCTCTACGAAAAAGAGATATCACGTGGACGAAAATATCTTATTATTGCCAATGCTAAAAATAATGAAGATGACCAAAAACTCTTAAAACTAGGAGCAAACAAGGTAGTCACTGCCACAAAACTAATGGCGCAACGCATCAATGCAATGGCAGCACGTCCAGATATGGAAAACCTTTTACAAGAATTTCTTTACAAAAAAGATACTCCTCTAGACATGGAAGAAGCAAAAGTTTCTAAAACATCATGGCTTGTTTTGAAGAAAATAAAAGTGGCCCGTTTTAGAGATGTTGCCAATGTAACCATAATTGGTATTCGTCAAAAAGATGACCAATTCATCCCCATGCCAAAAGGTGACACCATCATCATGCCAGAATCAAAGCTCCTACTCATTGGTACAGGGGAAGGTATAAGAAAAGCAAAGAAAATTATACGCAAGAAAGAAAAACCTGAGGAGTTGAAGTTTGTTTAAGATTTTTAAACTCGAAAATGGTTTAGAAAATGTACAAGGGTTTTTCTGTGGTGCGACCAATGTCGGTATGCGTCCTGATGCTACACAAGGTGATATAGCTTTCATTCGTTCAGATACACCTTGCGACATCTCTGCTGTGTTTACTACCAATACCTTCCAAGCTGCACCCCTGAAACATTTTCAAAAATATCCTAAAGGTTTTCAAACAGACTTTATACTCATCAATGCTAAAAATGCAAATGCCATGACAGGACAAAAAGGCATAGAGGACATAGAGACTATCATATCTGCACTTAGTAGAAAACAAAAGGTGTTAAACCCTGTCATGTCATCTACAGGTGTCATAGGCTACCGTTTACCCATAGACAAAATCACTTCTGCTTTTGATACTTTAGACTTCAAGGCAAAAAACTCCCATGAGACGGCACGTGCCATCATGACTACTGACAGCTTCAAAAAAGAACTGGCTTACAAAGTA
>Ga0256839_1002610_pt1 | contig 19792 bp, 13 predicted proteins | sample 354166metaG_FD_185968 | JGI IMG/M metagenome (GOLD analysis project Ga0256839, IMG submission 185968) | Hydrothermal vent microbial communities from Mid Atlantic Ridge, Atlantic Ocean - 354-166 | ecosystem: Environmental > Aquatic > Marine > Hydrothermal vents | place: Atlantic Ocean: Mid... | reverse complement strand
CCGTCTTCTGACCGTGCAACTAGCTCCGCCACTGCCCTGTCCCGCGTCGTGTTTCGATGTTCGACGGCTCCCCTCCAGGCCGCGAGACGATCGTGGCCACCTCGGCAAGCGCCCTCGAAAAGCCCGCCGGCGCCGTCTCATCCGCTCAACGGTGCAAGCACCAGGCACACCGCTACCTCGATCCGACAAGCCTGCCCGTAGGTCGACTCGTCTCGTCCTCATCCCTTCTACGCAGACATCGGCCCGGGAGGCGCCGACAGAAACCACGCCGGGCTCGCCAACAGAGAGCGTTCCGAGGCCGGCCCGCTCCGACGCCGCGTCGCCTCGGGCGGCGCAACGATCGACAGCATCCCTACATCCGGCGTTTTGCTCAAGTTCCGCACAAACGGAGTCCGACTCACCAAACAGGGTCTCATGAAGTACTCATGCGCTGGCGATCCTGTTTGCCCGCCCGCCGCCGGCACGTCCGCAACGCTGACGGACGCGGAGAAATCAACCAATGAGCCGGGACGCAACACGACGCACCGCCATCTTACTCAGCCTCGCTCTGGTTCCGCTGCTCTTCTTCGTCGCCGGGTGCAGTCGGAAGTACTACCGCCTGGAGGCAGACGCGGAAGCGTATCGATTGATTCAGGAAAAGGCCACGGACCCCCGTTGGGCGCAGGAGGATTTTTCCGTTTACCCCGATGTGCGCTCCCGCTTTTACGACCCTTACGATCCAGACTACCCTCCCATGCCCCCTGATGATCCTGAGTCCCACAAGTTCATGCACGAAGTGTACGGGATGAAGGGGTCGAAACACTGGCACGACTATGGCGATCGCGTCGGCCTGGAAAACCCGTACTGGCGGCAGTACCTGGACGAATTCATGGAGCGCGATGAGGAAGGGTACTACATCCTCACACTGGACGCCACCATCCAGCTTGCGCTGCTGCATTCACCGGATTACCAGCGGAACCTGGAAGAGCTCTACCTGTCGGCGTTGGACGTGGCGTTTGAACGGTTCCGGTTCGACACCCAGTTTTTCGGGGGGAGCCTAACCAACTGGTTCACGCGCGGACCGCTGCACCCACAAGCTTTCCTCGGCTCCAGCAGCCAGTTGTCTCAGCGCACGTTTCTGGGTAGGGGCAACAGCCGCACGCTGGGAGCGCGAGCAGGCATCCAGAAGCTGCTTCCTACCGGCGGTCAGCTTCTGGCCGATTTCGCGAACTCGTTCGTCTGGGAGTTCGCCGGCAGTGACCAGAATCTCCAGGCGCGCTCTGTGCTCAGCTTCACGTTCGTCCAGCCGTTGCTCAGGGCGGGGGGACGCGATGTAGTCCTGGAACGTCTCACCCTGGCGGAACGAGCCTTGCTTGCCAATCTCCGCCAGATGGCCCGGTACCAAAAGCGGTTCTACGCCGACCTTTACTACGGCGTGGGAACCGGTCCCGGCCCCCGCCGTCGCGGCGGCTTCCTCGGTGGCGCTGGGTTGACCGGGTTCACCGGCCTAGGCACCGGTGGCTTCGGTGGCGTTGGCGAAGTCACGGGCTTCGGCCGAGCGGGGGGCTTCTTCGGCGGCGGCGCAGCCGCAGGCGGTGCTGCGGGCGCCGGTTTCGCCGCCGGTGTTGCCGGCAACGTAGGGGGGTTCTATGGCCTCGTCCAGCAACTGCAGCAGATCCGCAACCGCGAGGCTAACCTCCAGGCCCAGTTCGACAACCTGGCACGCGTCGAGGCGCTCTTCGACGCCGGTCGGATCGACCGGCTCCAGGTCGACCAGTTCCGCCAAAACGTTCAGTCGGCGCAGAGCCAGTACCTGAACTCCCTGGTGAGTTACCAGCGTCAAATCGAATTCTTCCTGCTCGGCACGTTGGGGCTGCCGCCTGACCTGCCCGTGCGCGTGGATGAGTCCGAACTGCGACCGTTCCAGTTCATGGCCCCCGAGATGATCCAGCTCCAGCGCGAGCTCCGCAACTATCTGGACACGGTACGCGGTGCCGAAGCCCCCACGGCGGAACAGGTGAAGGAGTGGATCGCCGAGTTCCGCCGCTACCGCGATCGCATTGGCGAGCAACTGCAAATTGTCTCCCAGGACCTGCGACGGCTGGACGAAATCGTCGAAATGCGCACGCAACAGCTCGAGTCGCCTGAAGATCGCCAGGAGTTCCTCGACCAGGTTCGCGAATTGCACGATCGGCTTCAGGAGCTGCAGCAGCGGTACGAGGGGACAGCGGCAAATGCTGCGGAGGTGGAGCAGTTGTTAGCCGAGGGGGATATCGCCGCTGCCCACAGCCGACTGGCCGCCTTCACCGACGTGCTGTCCACCATGCTCCTGGACCTGCCCCTCGTACAGGCAGGAGCTCGACTGGAAGTGCTCCTCGTCGAACCGGTTCGCCTCGACCCAGAGCGCGCTTTCCGCATCGCTCTGGCCAACCGGCTGGACATCATGAACCAGCGCGCCGAAGTGGTGGACCAGTGGCGGCTTGTCGCCTTCAACGCCGACGACCTGGAAAGCGATCTGGACATCGAGTTTGGCGGCGAGATCAACACGGTCGATCGCAACATCGCCAAGTTCCGCGGCAAAGCGGGGCAACTCACCGCCGCGCTCCGCTTCGATGCCCCCCTGACGCGCCTGGGCGAACGGAACGAGTATCGCCAGGCACTGATCGATTACCAGCGCGTGCGACGGGATTACATCCAGTTCCTGGACCAGGTGCACGCCAGTCTACGTGACCTCCTTCGCCGCATCCAACAGTTCGAACAGGAGATGGAATTGCGCCGGCGGGCGATGCGGATCGCCATCCGCACCATGGACCTCACCCAGGAGCAGCTCCGCCAACCACCGCCTGCGGGCCAGACAGCCGCTGTCGGTCTGGGCCCCACCGCCGTCCGCGACCTCCTGGCCGCATTCTCCGACCTCCTGAACACCCAGAACGACGTGATGGGCACCTACCTGAACTACGAAGCGCTGCGAATGCAGCTCTACATCGACCTCGGCATCGCCAAGTTTGACGCACGCGGCCGCTGGATCGACGAACCGCTGGAAGATGCTCTCTATGGTGTGCCGGAAATGGATCCTTACGGTGTCCCGGCCTGCCCGTTCGGCCACTACGTCGAACCGCCGCCGGCGGAGACCGTCGCTACCTCCACTGCCGGCCCAGGCGAGGGTGAGGCTCCACAGCCCCCTTCTCCAGACGTTCCGCCGCGCGAGGGCTGTCCCTACTGCATCGAGCGTGAGTTCTACCAGACCTACGTTGCCGGACAACGCTCCCCCGGCGAGCCTCGTCAAATCGAACAGACGCGGGCCCGGCTCCAGGCCCGAGCCACGCTCGGCGGTCCGGTTCCCGTCGGCCAGGATGAGATGCGCATCGACCGCCAGGTTATCCCGGCCGGGCACGCGCGGCCCGTCTTCGACCACCCGCCCACTTCCCCACGGGAACTGCTCCGCGGGAACAAGCCCGCCCGCACCTCGCAGCCGGACGCCACAGCGACCAGTGCCACCGGACCATTGCGCTCGATCGGCCTCCATCTTCGTCTCCCACGCCACACCGGTCCGCGAACGGAGCCGGTCAAGCCCGCGGTCAGACTTAGCGGTAGCAGCCCGGAAAACGTCCCGGCGACAACGACGCCCTGTCCAGATTGCACCGGCTCCTCGCGCAAAGCAGAGAAAGGGGTTGCCTCGGCACCGATCGCTCCGACCTTCCCCAAGCGGCCTCCAGTGCAGACCCGACAACATCGCGCAGCACGGTGTCCGATCTGCGGTAAGCCGTCCTCGCCGGAGGTCGCGCCCGCACCGACCGAAACAGCCGCCCGCGGCGCCGGTCATCCTCAGGGAGCGGCAATCCGCCAAACGGGCTATACTCCGGCCTCCAACGCACCGCCGCGGAACCAGCCATCGCACCACCGAGCGCAGCAGCGGAGTGCACCGTTGTGGCGGGAGTTCGGCCCGCCGCAGTTCTGAAGACACGCTTCCAGCGCTTAGCGGAAGCTGCGGCCGGGAAGTCGTCCAGGCTCAGCTCTTCGACCATGATCGCCCACCCCGGGTGGTGCCCCACCCGCACGTGCCACGGGCGCGACGCTGGCCACTGTAGCTGGCTCGCGACCTGGAACTGCCATCACTGGATCAGAAGAGATGCCCTGTCCGGTACCGTAGGGGACTCGGCACCGCCTGCACCGGCTCTGAGGGAGGCTCGCCCTCATTGCCCGCTGAGGTTCCTTCGGTCCGACCCGCCTGCGGTTGGGTTGAGCCTGGTCACTGCGAGCTGCCGGGTCGGCGCGGCGAGCCCCCGATCGTTTTCGGCGGCTCGCTTACGCAGAACCTCCTTCGGCCAGGTTCCCTGGGGTCAGCCAGGCAAGGGAGCGTGCAACACGTCGGGATTAGGCGCTTTAGTAAGATAGGAAGAGCAGCCTTCGGTCGGGCTGTGCCCGAGCCGTCCGGGGATACCGCGACCTTCAACCAGGGCGCACCCGGGGGGACGAGGGCCAGATGGTGGAATTGGGGTTTGGGACAGTCTTTCCGACACCTGCGGTCCAACGAAGACGCTGGATGCGGCCATGAAGGAACACCGTTCTGCAACAGCTCCCCTCAGCGGTTCGAAGCGTCGCCTTGGTCAGGCCTTGCGCTGGCTTGTGGTGGCCGGTGCAGCAGCCGGTCTGGTCGCCTTCGCAGCGTTCACGTGGGGCGATCTGACCGGCGGTCCAGATCTTGAGGAGCTGATCCTCACTCCTGTCGAGCGTCAAGACGTGGATATCGTCATCACGGAGCGAGGTACCCTGGAGGCGGCAAGCAGCCAGGATCTGATCTGCGAGGTGGAAAGCCGAAGCCCGGGGGCACCGGCAACGACAATCAAGTGGATCATCCCCGAGGGTACGTTCGTCAAGAAGGGCGACCTGGTCTGCGAACTCGATTCAGCCGCTCTTGAGGACCAGATCCGCGCTCAGCGGATCAAGGTGGAACAGGCGAAGGCGGCCCTTACTGCTGCCGAGGCCGAACTGGAGATCGTTCGGAGCCAGAACGAATCGGACATTAAGGCTGCCGAGCGCGCCGTGCAGTTGGCGGAAATTGACCTGAAGAAGTATGTGGAGGGCGACTATCCGAAGGAGCGTCGTCGGATCGAGGGTGACATCCTGATCGCTCGGGAGGAGCTACGTCGCGCCCAGGAACGGCTGCAGTACACGGAGCGATTGTACCGCAAGGGGTTCGTCAGCGCCACCGATGTCGAGGCCGACCGATTGGCGGTGATGCGCGCCAAGAACACGCTGGAAACCGCGGAAGAAGAGCTTCGTGTGCTGGAAGAGTACACAAAGCCGCGCACGATCACGGAACTCGAGGGCGCGCTTGACGAGGCGAAACGGGCTCTGGAGCGGGTCAAGACCCAGGCGCGTGCCAAGGAAGCGCAGGCTCAAGACGCTCTGTTGGCCCAAAAAGCAACCTACGAAACCGAGCTCGCCACCCTGAAGAACCTGGAAACACAGCTCGCCAAATGCAAACTCTATGCCCCCTGCGACGGCATGGTCGTCTATGCCAACGAGCGATCCCGTTGGCGCAACGAGGTCATGATCGAGGAAGGCGCCTCGGTGCGTGAGGGCCAGAAAATCATCCAGATCCCGATGCTCGACTCTATGCAGGTCAACGTAAAGGTACATGAGGCGAAGGTGACCTACGTGAAGCCTGGGCAGCGGGCGATCGTACGGGTGGAATCCCGCCCCGACCTCCCTCTGCGAGGAACCGTCAAGTCGGTCGCAACGATGGCCGACGCGCAGAGTTGGTTCTCCACCGGCGTGCAGGTCTTTACCGTACTTGTGGCGCTGGATGATCCGCCGGAGGGTCTGAAACCGGGTATGACGGCGAACGTGCAGATCCTTGCCGATCGGGTGGAGGGTGTATTGGCGGTGCCGGTGCACGCGGTGATGGAGGTAAACGGGCACTACTTCTGTTTTGTGAAGCGGGGCGACAATCGCCCAGAGCCGGTCGAGGTGCAGCTCGGCCCCAGCAACGATAAGCTCGTGGTGATCGAAAGCGGCCTCCAGGAAGGGGACCTGGTGGTGAACAACGTGATCGCGGTGGCTGATGACGATACCCTGCGTCGGTTGCGTGAGCAGACGAAAGGCAGCGCCGTGGCAGAACGGGACAAGAAGCTCTTCGCCGAAGAGGCTCGGCGACACCCGATCGCCCGTGCAGGGTCCGCGCCGGATACCCCCTCCGCATCGCCCGCGTCGGGGGCGTCGGGCGGGGCGGCCAAGAAGCGTCCCGGGCGGCGGTTTGGCCGGGGCGGCTTCCAGATTCCCGCAAGCGGCGCCGACTACATCGCGAGAACAGACAAGAATGGTGACGGGGTGATCACGGTGGATGAGCTACCGGAGCGGATCCGTAGCCGGTTCAGTCAGATGGATAGCAACGACGATGGCAAGATCGACCTGACGGAAGCGAACGCGATCGTGCGTCGCCTGCGCGAGATGATGAAACGGTTCCAGCAGGGGGGTGGCCCCGCTGGTCCGGGGACGCCGGGCCGGCCAGGCGGTTCGCCTGGAGCAGGCAGTAACTGACCGTGGTTCCGAATCAGAACCTGTCAGGCCACAGCGCTTGCGGCTCGTACGCACCTTAACGGCTTGTAACCAGTTGTCGCCATGCGAGGACCGTCCTTGGCGCTTGTACTCAAGATCGGCGTGAAGAGTTTGCTCCTGCACAAGGTGCGGAGCATTCTTGCCGGGCTCGGCATCGTCATCGGCACCGCCGCCGTCATCTCCCTGCTCACCATCGGTGCCGGCTCGAGGAAGGAAGCTCTGGATGCAATCAAAGCCCTGGGGGCCACGAACCTGATCGTGGCCAGTGTCAAGCCCCCCCAGGATTCGTCTGATGCCACACGGAGAGCGCGCATCCTGAAGTACGGCATTACCTGGGAGGACTACGAACGGCTTTCGTCCATCCCCACCGTGTGGCGTGCCGTTCCAATCCGAGCGTTTCCGGCAGAGATCTGGTACAAGGCAAACAAATTCGACGGACGCGTCGTGGCTACGAACCCGCGCTATGCCGAGATCAACCGACTCACCCTGCTCGCCGGACGGTTCTTGACCGACCGCGACGAGGACACCATCGACAATGTTGCCGTACTCGGTTTCGATGTGGCACGAGACCTGTTCCAGTACGAAGATCCGATTGGTAAGTCGATTAAGATGGGTAATCACTACTACCGGATCGTGGGTGTGATGGCCTATCGCGTGCCCACGGCCGGTGTCGGCGGCAGCCTGGCGCGGGAGGACTACAATCGCGATGTCTACATTCCCCTTTCGACTTGTCGCGCGCGCTTCGGTGACTGGATTATCGACCGTCGGTCGGGCCAGTTCACCGCTGAGGAACTGGAGCTCAGCCAGGTGACGCTCACCGTCCACGACACCCATCAGGTCCGCCCGACCGCCAACATCATTCGCACCCTCATGGAAAGATACCACGACAAACCCGACTACCAGATCACTGTCCCCCTGGACCTCCTCGAAGACGCGGAACGCACCGCCCTGCTCTGGGCGGTCTTCCTCGGCGTCGTCGCAGGCATCTCGTTGCTCGTAGGGGGCATTGGTATCGCAAACATCATGCTCGCCACCGTCATGGAACGAACCCGCGAGATCGGCATCCGCCGCGCTGTCGGTGCGAAACGACGGCATATCGCACAGCAGTTTCTGGTAGAGGCCACGATTCTCACCACCACAGGGGGCATAATCGGGTTGGGGGTCGGCTTGGTAACACCGGAAATCATCCGGTACGTTGCGGACTGGTTATTCGATTACGAGGTAACCACCCAGATTCTCTGGTGGAGCCTGCCGATGGCGCCAATCATCGCCATCGTTGTTGGTGTCCTCTCCGGGCTTTACCCGGCTCGGCGGGCCGCGCTGATGGACCCCATTGAAGCACTGCGACACGAGTAGAACGAGAAGCGTGAATCTCGGACCATGAGTGAACACACGCCCAAAAGCGGTTCCGTTCTCACTGGCGATGGTTTCAGCGACAGTGGCGGCACGAATGTGGTCGTAAAAATCGTCGATCTGGTCAAGAACTACTACCTTGGCTCGGTCGTCGTGCCCGCCCTCAGAGGGGTGTCGCTCGAAATCAAGGAGGGTGAATTTCTCGCTATTATGGGGGCGTCCGGCTCCGGCAAGTCCACCCTGCTCAACCTGCTGGGTTGCCTGGACCGCCCCACCTCCGGCCAGTATTACCTGGGTGGACGAGACGTGTCGAAGCTCGACGACGACGAACTGTCCGAGATCCGGGGCAGATACATCGGCTTCGTGTTTCAGTCCTATAACCTCATCCCCCAGCTCACCGCGGAAGAAAACATGGAGGTTCCTCTCTACTACCAGGGCAGAATCACCCCGGAAAGCAAGAAAAGAGTGCGCGAACTGGCCCGCCTGGTCGGACTGGAGCAGTGGCTCCACCATAAGCCCACACAGCTTTCCGGTGGTCAGCAACAGCGTGTGGCCATCGCCCGCGCACTCGTAAATGACCCGTATATCATCCTGGCGGACGAACCCACCGGGAACCTCGACACCAAAACCAGCTACGAGATCATGAAACTCATCGTCCAGTTGAATGACATGGGCAAGACGATCATCATGGTCACCCACGAGCCGGACATCGCCGCCTACGCTAAGCGCATCGTCATGATGCGAGACGGCAAGATCCTTTCGGACACCATCAACGAAAACCGGACAATTCCCCGCGATGAACAGGAACCTCTGCCCGTCGGTCAGAACTAACCAGACCTCGCTCGCACACATACCCGTCAGCCCGCCCTGTAAGTGACGGAAAGTGAGGAATCGTTTGCGATGCGTCCTACGCCGCAGAACTCGGACAGCGGGCCAGCAGTTGGACGTGCGCGGCTGAACAGAGCGGGAATTGGTCTGGTCGGTGCGTTCACACTCGTCCTTTTGCTCATCGTCGTCGGTGGAGCCTACCTGCTGACGAAGCACGCCGGACGCGATCCGCTTCACGACCTGCTGAAGCGCTACACTCGCCTTCAACGATCCGGTCTCCAGTCGGAGCTGTCCCGGCTGGGCACACAACTGGTAGAAACGGCAATCGCCGAATCGACCGAACGGAGCGACACCCTGGTCTTCTACAGCCTTCTCGCCGTCATCCAGGATCCTGTTTTCCGCACGGAGGATCGGGTGCGTGCAGCCGGTTTCCTCGGCACCCATTTCGCAGGCGACCCGTATCTGGCAAGCGTCATCCTCAGCATGGGAACCTCCGGTGACCTCGCCATGCGACCTGTGCTGGAAACGTTCGCTACCTCGTCCCGACCACCCGTCCGGGTCTATGCTGCCTACGCTCTTGCACTACTCCTGGCAAATCCCTTCTCGCCATCCGCGAGGACATCTCGCGACGTGCTCGCTGCTGTCCGCCTCTTCCAGCAGGTAAGGCAGTTTGGGGCGCACTACCGACATCCGGTTTACGTCGACTACACCCTCGCTGAACTAGCGGACGGTCAGATCCGCAAGTTAACCCAGCTACGGACGGGCGACGAAGCTCCCGAGATCGAGGGGGTCGATCTGTCCGGGGCAGACCTGAAATTGTCGGACTTCCGCGGCAACGTCGTTCTGCTCTACTTCTGGGGTGGGTGGTGACTGGTTTGCCGGGAATGGACTCCGTACAAGCGGTCGCTTGTACGGGAGTTCCAGGGGAAGCCGGTCGCCTTCCTCGGCGTCAACAGCGACAACGACCCTCGGGTTGCGCGGTCTCTGGAGACACCCGGCTGGCGGTCCTGGTGGGACAGCGGCCAATCGGGCTCCATCGCCCGACGATACAACGTGGTCGTCTATCCGACGATTGTCGTGCTCGACCAACAGGGCCGCATCCGGGCGCGGTACGAAAAGGAACAGTTCGGAGAAGAGCTGTACAGGAAGCTGGTCCAAAAGATATCCGAACTGCTGCAGCAAGGGAGCTGATCGGCAAACATCTCCTGTTGCAGCTCCGCTGCACAATCCAGAGACAGGCTGCCGGCTCGATCGTCCCACATGGAGCCTGCCCTCACGAGCTTACGGTAGCTCCCCTGCCCCCTTCGGTTGACCAGCCCGCAGTCTCGTCGCCCCTCACAAGCCCAAGCAGCTCCGACCTACCCAGGCACGCCGCTCCGCGGAAGGACACTGCGGACGCCGTCAGGCGGCTGATCTCAAGATCGGAGGTACGCACCCTAACCGGTCCCCGTTTTGCGGGTCGAAGGATGCCGGGTCTAGTCCACGGCGGAGCGCCCCCCGCGCAAACGAACACGTGCATACTCCTTGAATGGGCTCTCCGGCCCCCGCACAAGCACCGACACATGCTCCACGCGAAACGTCAACGGACGCCATCCCCCCTGGAACTGCTCGGCCAACTCCGCAGCCTCATCCCAGGAACGCGCCTGTCCCACGCTCAGGTGAGGCACAAACTCACCCGCTGGCCTCAACTGGTCATCGTACTGGGGGAAAACGGTCAAGAGGCGGCCGTGCAACGCCTTGAGAGGCTCGGCGGGTTCCGGCGCAAGCCAGACGGTTGCGCTCCCCGTGGGATGCTCAAAGTAGCGAAACTCGCCCAGCGTCACATCGAAAGGCGCGACTCCTTCGCATGCCCCCTCGAGCTTCCTTACCGCGTCCTCGAGCTGCGGACGTGGAACAAAGGGGAAGATCATCGTGATGTGGGGCATCCATCGAGCGAAACGACGGTCATACCGCTGGCGAATCGCCTGTATCGGAGCCCACACATCCTCAGGCGGAACGACGGCCACCGCCGTGAGCACCGACTTGGCCGGTCCGAGACGTCGCCGACGGCCTCTGCGTCTGCCCATTCGCATGCGCATCCGATACCTGCGAGTGGCCCTACCTCAGAACAATCATCCTGCCCCGTCGTCCGCCTCGGCACCGCCCCCCTCCTCGTCGGCACGTTTCACAAGGCGACGTGCTGTGTCGGCGAGTGTCACAACGACCAGAGCTGTCGCAATAGCGAAGGCCACGTGCACGATCCAGGGAGACCGACGGACAACGTCGATCAATGTCATGCGGAACTCGGGGTTACGCCGCATCTTTCCGAGGCCACATTGCAGGGGGGCGGGACGTAGGACATCCGGGAGCATCCTCTCGAAGTCGTATGAGGGATCCGAGGCATCGGGATTACCGAAGAGCAGCCGCAGCCCTTCTTTGGCCTCCTCGGCCAGAAAAACAACCTGCCGCGCGTGGCCACGCGCCCGTGCTTCGGTTAGCGTCAGGGGAGGGTTGCGGTCATCGACGACAAAGATGCGGAAGGCAGCAGCACGCACCTCGTGAAAGCGCAGGGCCAGCGGCTCCACCCGCCCGTTTTTCCGTTCCCACGTGGCCCTTGTCAGCCGCCTCCACTCCGGCCCACCGGTCAAGGATTCCGTGTACTCCACAAACACATCCCTAGCGAACCCGGTCTCGCGCGCGTCGAGGAATAGCTCCGTTACGGGCACGAATTCGCCCCCTAGCCGGCCGATCCAGACCGAGCTATTTCTACCCCAGTGCCGTGCGGCGAGCCTCTCTCCAAGCTGGACTCGGTAGTCCACGTACACCGGTTCTTTCACCATGCGATAACCGGCCTCTACGTTCCGGATCGTTGGGGGGATTTCGTCCAGCTCCGGGTCGGGCGCGACCTCCACGCGGAGAAAGTGAAAATCGCTCGTGGGATAGCGAACAACCAGATGCTCCGCATGCCCGTTGGTGGCGGGCAACCTGTACACCCAGCCTGAAGCCAGCCTCGTCCAGTCCTGGCCGTCACGACTGCCGTAAACGGTGACACGCCTCCGATAGATTTCGCCAGCGAGCTCGACCCGAATCGCATTGTGCCGCTCGACGCTGTCGGGAAGTCGCAGCTCCAGCCGACTCGCGCCGGTTTCGGTCGTACCGCGATTGAGGATTTCCCCCTGGGCCCACAACGTCGTCGTCTCTCCAGTTCGAATGCGCAACGCAAAGGGCACCTCCTGGCCCTCCCTGTTCACCAGCCGCAGGTCCCACAACGGCGGGTTTGCATAGGTGAACACTTCTTCGTCCAGGTAGAAGGCGGCGTACGGGGAATCGCTCCGCGTCGGCGGCATCAGCACCGGCTTGAAAAACTCCCAACGGGAGAGATCCTCCTTCTCCGGCGCCCTCGCGTCCTGTGCCAAAAGCGGCGCCGCCAGCAGAGCCAGCGCGGAAACGGCAGCGGACAAGGTGCCCTGCTTCATGGCGATGATTCCCCCGCGACTGTCTTCGATATTCCCCCGGGACGGCGTGCCATTCGCATGTAAAGGCGAACAGCCACAGCAGCGCCGATCCCGAGGACAACGAGTGCAAGCGAGCGGTACAGCTCGGAGAGCCAGGCCAGATCGAGCAGGAACGTCTTGATCGCCGCTACGAGGTAGAGCACAATGGCACACCAGCGCAGGCCCTGACTGGATAAGCGGAAGCCCACCACAAGGAGCACCGTCGCGATCGCCATCCAGTACAGGGTCACAGCCACCTGCCCTACCTGCCGCCAGATCTCGTTCCCCCGTACGGTAGCCAGATCACTGAAGAACCGGTAAAACTCGGTCGCTCCCAGACTGCACACGGCTAGGATCGCCCCCAAAGTCACGGCTGCTTCGGCAACCCATTCCCTTCTGGAGGCCAGCTCGCGCCGGTAGCTCCGCCATGCGCGCGAAGCGAGGACCAGCACCGGTACGAGGATGGTCGGCAGCCCGACTCGGTTGATCACCGGCAGATAGGGCCACGGCCGGAACGTTGTTCGCAGCGTCCAGACGCTCCACACGAGGGCCAGTCCGAATAGCGCAAGCGACACAAATCGGAGCAAGTCGATGGACGCCCGGTGTCCGATGAAGTACAGCAGCGCTGCCGTTACCGCCCAACCGAACCCCACCCAGGGCGCGTCGAACCACAGTGCGCCCCCCCACGCCACGAGGCCGGCGGCGACGGCGATCCACATGCCCGCATCTGACACGGTGTCGCGAGATCTGGATGCCCATCGAGCCACCTCAAGATGGACCAGCGCGAGCAGCAGGGCTGCCGCGCCGCGCGTGTCGGGATGCACATCAAACAGCACCGCCTGTGCTGCCCAGAACCCGAGCAATGCGTTAAGCACGATCAGAGCGTAGTGCTCGATCATCAGCCCACGCCGCGCCCAGGTAACGACGGCCGACCGTGCGAAGAAGAGGGCGAATACCGCCGAAAGAAAAGCCAGCACCGCGCCCAGTTTCTCCGTGTGATAGAAGCCCATGTACCACAGCCAGTAGTCCATGTGGATGCCCAGCAGCACCACCGTAGGAACCACCGGCCAGCGGCGGATCGTACTGGCGCCAAGCAGTACGGCGCCCAGGACGGTCAGATAAACGAACAGCGTGACATAGGCGTCGGTGGGGGCTCGAAGCAGGGCGGGAATAAGTAAAGCACCGACTGCCGTGACGATTGCAAGCAGCACCGAGTCGAGCGCCACAGCGGCCACCAGGAGAATGACGCTCAGAACCACCAGCATGAGGCTGCCGAAGATCGGGTCAATGAGGTTGTAGTAGGCCTGGGCCGCGTACGTGCTCGTGTACAGCAGGAGAGCGGCAAAAACCAGCAGGAGCGAGCCCCAGCGCTCCGCACCTTGCCGCACGGAACGATAACCCAGCCCCCATGCCGCCGCTCCTCCGAGCAGCCCGATCGCGACGCGCACCTGCGGCACCAACCAAGCCAGGCGAAACGCGTGTCGCAGGAAGAACACCGCAGCCAGGACCAGACTGAGGATCGTCAGCGCGGCCAGCAGGCGCTGCCCCACGTAGAACTCCGTTTCGAGTACTAACTGGCGGAGCGTGGTGCCGATTGTGGCAAACGTGTCCTTCACATACCGAAGCACGGCGGTCGCAACGTGGCGGGTCACTTGCACCGGCTGCGGCAGCGGCGTCTCCTGCCGCACCGGGGCCGGTGCCGGCATGGGAACATGCCCCCCAACTCTCTGTTCAAGCGACTCCAACCGTTGCTCGATCTCGACAAGCCGGCGGCTACGCGCCACCGCAACCCAGGCCAGGACCAGAGCCAGCAGCGGCACCACGACCACCAGCACAAACACCACCAGGGAGAAGAAGAATGCTAGCACATCTGGTCCTCCCCCCCATCGCGATGGATCTCACCTCTTCCTCAACGGACCCGCAGGCGCTGTGTGCTGTTCCGGAACGAGCCCGCAGGCGTGGCATCAGTTCGGTACAGTTGACGCGCCCGCGGACCACGGAGCACCCTTGCAGCTCGTGTCCTTGCGTCGTACTTTGCTCGCCTGTGGCGCCCTTCTCGCTCAGTTTAGAGCAAATCCGCCCAAGTTGCCATCGGTCGGTACCGGCCCCGCTTGGGAAAGCCGGCAGCGCGCCCCTCCGCCCGGCGGGACCGGACCTCCGTCGCTGCCACGACGGAGCAGTGGTAGCGCGACCCGGCGTCGAGCCTGCCGCCTGGCGGGACCGGAGCTCCGCCGCTGCAACGGCGGAGCACTGGTAGCGCGACCCGACCTCGGGTCCGCCCCAAAGCACTGGCGCCAAGGGAGCGCTGCCACGAATGGCCCCCGCGGAGCGAAAGAAAAGCCCCCCGTCGCAGCATAAGGGATGGGGCGCGCCGTATTTCTCGCCGCTTCGGCCCGCCCGGGCCGAAGCGGCCCGGAGCGCGCCGCCTGGCGGGACGGGGCGCCGGGCCGCCCTCGCGCCGGCGACGGCGCATTAGTAGCGCGACCCGGCCCCGGGTCCGCTCCAAGGCGCTGGCGCCAAGCAAGCGGTGGCAGAAATGTCCCCCGCGGAGCGCAGCAAAGCCCGCCCGTGGCCGAATCGGCAATGGGGCGCGCCCTCTCTCGCCGCTTCGGCCGCGGGCCGAAGCGGCCCCCGGGCCCGCCGCCCGGCGGGACCGGACCTCCGCCGCTGCGACGGCGGAGCATTGGTAGCGCGACCCGGCCCCGGGTCCGCCCCAAAGCCATGGGGCCAAGCAAGCGGTGGCAATAATGACCCCCGCCGAGCGAAAGAAAAGGCCCCCGTGGCGGGAAGCGCAATCGGGCGCGCTCTCTCTAGCTGCTTCGGCCCGCCCTGACCGAAGCGGCCCCGAGCCCGCGGGCGGAAGCCGCATTGCTTCCCTTTGCGAGCGGTCGTGGCCGGGGGAGGCGCGGCGGCCTCGGCGAGCCTCCGGCTCGCCGCTTGGAGTAGCCCCGGCTGGCGAGGAATGCGCTTTCGCGCACGCGGCCGGGTCCGAGCGCAGGCTGGCGAGCCGTCCTCCCCGCCGCGGCGCGGCGGGGGTACCATTGCGCCGTCGCCGGCGCGACGGCGGTCCGTCCCTCCGGCCCGGCCGACCGCATGCAGGCCCCGGCTACTCCGGCTTGCGAGCGGCCCGGCCCGCGGGACCGGGCGCTGTATCCGGTCTGGCGAGGGGTAAGTGAAAGCGGCACAGGAGTGCCGCACTCCAAAAAGCCAAAGCGGCACAGGAGTGCCGCACTCCGAAAAGCCAAAGCGGCACAGGAGTGCCGCACTCCAAAAAGCCAAAGCGGCACAGGAGTGCCGCACTCCAAAGAGCCAAAGCGGCACAGGGGTGCCGCACTCCAAAAAGCTAAAGCGGCTCGGGAGTGCCGCACTCCAAAAAGCCAAAGCGGCAGGGGGCTGCCGCACTCCAAAGAGCTAAAGCGGCAGAGGACTGCCGCACTCCAAACTTTACCGCCCCACGACCACCCGTGGCCGCCCCCTGTCTGTGTATGCTGTCCTCACGGGGGAACCGGGCCCGTGTTCCCGGTCGCGGCGGGTTCGGCTGCGCCAGGAGCTAGGAGGCCCGGCTCGACGATTGACCAAATCGGGTTCATCATCGTGCCATCCCAGCGTTTACCTCCAGCTCCTTCCCAACTGTCCTCAGGCAGGCGGTTACCTTCAGCAATTGGGTCGGCCAACCCCTGACGGACACTTCCGCCCCGCTGATGCGCGACCCGGGAGGGCACTAGCCACCTGACCACGAGCACGACCGCTCCAGGGGCGCGAGTCTCTTCCCGGGCATGCTGGCGGCATTGTCACGTCGTTACGGAGACAAGTGGCGCATTTACATGATGGGAAACAACGCGTCCATCCGTAAGGCAGGGCAAACGCGCGAATCTACGCAATCGATGAGAGGAAAGATCAAACTATCTTTTTCCCCCTGCTTTGTCCGGAGACGAGTCGCGTAGAGCACGAGTGACAGGGAATCCACCAGGTGGTGACCGTGTTGAATAAGGATGATGATTTGGATAGTCCTTATGCGCGGGGATGCGACTACCTGAGGACAGGATTGCTGGCCGACCAACGCCCGAGCAGGCAGGGCCTGTGGAGTTGGGATGCGATTGGCACGTGGCCATCGGGACCGGATCGGTGAAAACAGGTTCAAAGACGTCGCACACCGCCTGGCAGGCTCCGAATTGGGTCTTGGGGTCGCGCCAAGGAGCCCCCGTCGTCACGGTGTTCAGGGTGCCCTCGAGCAGGAAGCGATCCTCCTTCGAGAGGCGACCGTCGGGCCGGGTGCGAGAGGCTCGCCGTTGATAACTGCCGAGTCCTCATCGGTCAAAACCGTCCGTAGCGCCGGCCTTCGTGCGCCTCTTCCGTATGAATCGGTGTCCACATGGCTTCCGGCCCCGGCCGCCTTCTGAAGGTGGTTTTTGTGAGATACTCTAGCGCGCAGCAATGTGCGGACGCTGAAGGACTACGACTGCGCCGGAGCTCAGCCCCACTGCGACCTTACTGCCGTCGTCGCTAACACCGGCGGCGGTGATTACACCCTCGGCGGCGAACCAGTGTGCTGTGCGGAGATCGGCCTCTTGATCTACCAAGAGTACGGGGCCTGCGCCCGCCACGATCAGCAATCTTCCACCTGGCACCGCCGCCGCATCAAACAGCCGGGCACGATAATCGCGTGCCTCAGGGGCAGCCGGAAAATACACCAAATCGCCGCGCCTGAGCATCAGCTCTCCCGATGGAGTCAAAACGTCGTAGTAGAATGCTCGCTCGCCGCCACCAGCGTCCCCTCCGACGACATAGCATGTGGAAGTCGCCATGGCGTCGGCTCCTAGCACCTCTGTCGACGTTCGCTGGATTCGCTGGAGTTGGCTATTGCTGAGCTGCCACACGCTTACCTGGCCGCGTCCGTCAAGCGTCAGGAAGGAGGCAGGGGACGCGGAACATACGCGCGTGATCATTTCGTTGGCGCAGACCTCCTCGGCCACGAGCTGCGGGGCAGCCCGCGGCGCCTGCGGGTCCAACCGAACGATCCTGACGGCCGCGTCAAGCATGCCCACAACCCTCGACACAACCACGAGCCTTGCCGCTTCCCCGTGCAACCACGTAATCGCAGAAACCTCCTCCCCCGGTGGCAGCGCGTAAGACTGGACGTGTTGGAGGCCATTGCCTGTCAGCCGTTCCACCTCAAGCTTTCGGCTACCGCGTACGTAGGCGACCAAGTCGCGTCGCGGATGATAGCTCACCAGAGGCAGGCGTGGGCATCGGCGGAGAGAACGTCGCGCCAGGATCCGCCGGCGCTGCCAATCCCACAGAATCAACATATGGGAGTCGGCTGAAAAAAGTCGGCAACCACTCCTCGCAAAGGACACATAGCGCACTGAGTCCCGATGTCCTTCGACCGCGCCGGCGGCACGTCCGCCGTTGTAGTCCACGGTGGTGCCAACAGCGACGACGAACTGAGGACGCGGCTCCTCCGGGGAAATATCAACCAGCACGCCGCCCGATAAGCAACGATGGGGGATCTCGGCACGCTGTAGGGTAGGCTTGTCACCGGGACACAGCCACGCGAACTCCGCTGACTGTGGCCCGGAACTGAGTGCGAGGATGACGCCGTCATGTGTTGCGCGAACGATCCGAGCGGCTCCTCGCAACTTGAGCTTTCGCGTCCCCCCGCCAGGTACTCGCACCAAACTTGTGCCTGCGCCGCCCGCGCAAACAACGTACCCTCCAATAATAGCGTAATCTGCAGCCTGGGGTAGTTTCTGAATCTGTTTCCAGTGCTCCCCCTCACAAACGAACAGCGTGCCCTCCTTCGAAACAACCGCTGCCTGGTCGCGAACGAATCCCACCGCCGCGATTCTCGCGGGCGAGCGGCCAAGTCGCCGTACGGAACCATCGGCCGCACGCTCGTAGACGATGTCGTCCACGACCGCCGCGATGAGCCTATTGCCCTCCGCCCTAGCCGCCAGGATCTGCTCACCAAGCAATCTGCGCGCTGTAGCGGCCTTAACCAACACTTGCCATAGACCCGTATCGCCAGCAATCAAGAGTTCCGCTTCACCGCTCGCAAACGTCATGTATCTCACATTTCCAGCAGGCACAATCGCGCGCATCAGAACGTCGGTGCTGCCGCGTTTCCAGACTCTGACGTTGCCAAGAATATCAACCGCGGCGAACAGGCTACGCCCCGCGCAGACGGCTTGCACGACTCCAGGTAGCCGTCCATGTGCGTCGCCAAGCTCGGCGAGCTCCTCCATGCGGCAGCCGGTGCCAGGCCTCGTTTCAGCAGAGAGCACGCCCTGGCGATGGCTGAGAACCACGGCGCAGCAAACCAGAAAACCCAGGCATGTCCAAGCCGTCCGTCGCGACAAAAGCTCGGTCTGCGCCAGAATGGACGAGCTAGCGGTCGGGTTTTTCGGGGGGAATACGCACCCAGCTTGGCCGGTACCCATGGAAATCTCCTCCTGGCAAGTCGCTAGCTAGCGCGTAAACGGCCCACCTTGTCGCTGCAGCAAGGTACGAATAGGATTTGTCCGCTTCAGGCCGGAGCCGCCGACCAATCCAAGGGGACCACAGGTAAAGCTCGCCACCTTGGCGGCAACCGAAGGCATCGACCACTCCCGCCAAAATACCTAGAGTCTCGTCCGGCCCGTTCGATCGGTCGATTAGGACCACCGGGCCGTATAGGGACGGCGCTGCTGGTCCCACTACGTGGACTTCGTCGGGCGGACCGTAGCGAACGAGGGCGTGAACCAGGTCCTTCAACGGAACCAATGAGCCAACCGGGAATGTGAGAGTCAGATGCGAGTCCGATTCGCAGAGATAGTCGATGGTTGCTTTTACGCTTTTTGCCAGCGAGACGTTCGAAGTCAATCGGTCGTACGCCCCGGCCGGATAGAGGACCCATCGCACGGCCATGCGCGTGTCGCGTCTATGGAAGGGTGGTTTGGTGCCCGGCGCGCTGTGGTTACACCTGACCGCGAGTCGTAGCTCGAGCGCCCCGTTGCTCAGCACACGCGCGGCCCAGCGATCTGAAATAAATTCTGCTGCTCCCGCACCTCCCCCCGCGTCGGTCCAAGACCCACATTCCGTTCCCTCGGGTATTGAGTACACATCGTATTGCCAACCACCCCGTTCAGACCGGGTGGACCAAAGTAAATGACGGCCATCAGGCGAGAGGCTAACCCCGCACCAGTCTACCGGCTCCTTCCGGAACCCACCGTACATCAGGGGTCGGCGAAGTGTGGCAGACCACAGCTCGAAGTGGGCGCAGGCTGCCACCCACGGCGGTTGCGTGATGCCCAAGGCGACAAAATCGCCGGAACCGGACAGGTCGGCCACCGGACCAAACGAAGGAATGCGCCAAGCACGGGTCTTCGGGCTGTCGAGAGCGCACAAATAGGCGTACGCATCGTCATAGTGACCCGAGAACAGGACAAGGGACGATTCACCGACGAGGCTGCTGGAGTAGACGTGTATGATGTGATGCGAATCTATCCCAGTTACCGTGATCCGCCGACGGTTGGCACCACCGCCTTGCGCACTCACCCAGTCCGCCATTACCGAAGGCGGATCCACGACTCGGGAAATTTCCAATACTTGCCCCCCGC
>Ga0256839_1002609_pt1 | contig 19794 bp, 19 predicted proteins | sample 354166metaG_FD_185968 | JGI IMG/M metagenome (GOLD analysis project Ga0256839, IMG submission 185968) | Hydrothermal vent microbial communities from Mid Atlantic Ridge, Atlantic Ocean - 354-166 | ecosystem: Environmental > Aquatic > Marine > Hydrothermal vents | place: Atlantic Ocean: Mid... | reverse complement strand
GGGCGGCCGCGGTGGCGCACGACCTCCTGTTGCCCGTGTGGCGCACCGTCCTGGCCTCTCGGATCACGAAGCTGGTCGGCCTCTACACGCAGGTGGATCCCGAGCGCCTGCACGAAGAAGACCTGGAGGTCTACCTGCACGAGATGTCGCGCATGGACCCCGAGCTGTTCCTCGGGATGCTGGAGGAGGCGGCGGTCTACGACCCGTCCGACCTGCTGCCCGTGCTCGACAAGCCGACCCTCGTCATCGCCGGCGCCCGCGACCGCTTCGTCCCCCTGCCGGTGTTGCGCAGGACCGCCTTCTCGATCCCCGGCGCGCGCTGGGAGGTCATCGACGAGGGCACGCACGCCCTGCCGGCCGAGCACCCCACCCGAATCGCGACCGACGTCCTCGCCTTCGCGCGCGGACTCGTGCCGGAGGCGACCGCCGAGTAGCCCGGCCTGCCGCGCCGGACCCGCCTACGGCACCCGTTCGTCGGCCCCCACGTCCGGCGCGGCATCCTTGGGAAGGCCGTCGATGTCGCCGACCGGCCCCCAAGGAGATCAGGCGGCGGTCTCCATCGGCGCGTCGAGGTCGCAAGGCCGCACCAGGGGGCAATCGACCCCTACCCGGAAGCTCGCGATGCGCCGGCCGCCGCGGGCGAGCAGCTCGCCGCGCAGGGTCACGTGGGCGACCCCACCCCGGGTCGAGGCGTACTGCACCGAGGCCACCGGCGCGACCGGCTCCCCGGGGACGGGCGAGCGATGCCACGAGACGTCCGCAACGTAGGCGATGGTGGCCCGATCGGCGTCCAGCAGGGCCGCGATCCCGGACACGGCCCGCTGCAGCGTGGCGGCCCGCACGACCCGGTCGCGCGCCGGGGCGGGCGCCAACGCGCGCCGCGGGTCGGGGGGCGCCGTGGCGTCGAGACACGCGACGGCCGCCGCCGTCTCGAGGTTCGGCAGCGGGACGGCGAAGCCGCGCGCGATGAGGCCGTGCCCGCCCCAAGGGGCGCACGCGCCCCCGACGAACGATCTGCGAGGAAGATTTGCTCGTGCCATGGACCGGGTCCTTTCCTGGGGGGCGCCTTCATCCATCCATTCGACACCAATGTGACCGCGTTCATGCGGCCCGCAAGGGTGCTGCGCACCACGGGGAAGGCGACCTTCTCGCTCCTTCAATTCGTCCGTCCTCGGCCACCTGTGCGTGTTTTTTTCGTGGATCCGACCCGCACCGCCGACGAAGGCGGGCGCGCGTGCAACGAACCGGGGCCGGGGGCGATCTCCCCGGTGATGTCCGCGTTCGTTCCGCTCGCCGACCTCGTACCGGGTGCGTGCATCGGGTGCGATGTGCGTCTTCCTCCTACCTGCAACGACACCACCTTGTGCCCGGCCTGCGCCGCCGCCTCCCCATTGTTTACGCCCGAGGAGCGGCGCGCGCGGGGCGTGTGGGCCGTCGCCGCCTTCACCGGGCCGCTGGCCGCCGCCTACGCCCGCTACAAGGACGCGGGCGAACTGCGGGGCCTGCCGGCCTTCGCACGCCTGCTGGCGACCGCCCCGCCCCTGCGTGCCCGCGGCGTCTACGACGCGGTCACGGCCGTCCCCGCCTTCGCGGTGCGCCGCTTCGTGCGGGGGTTCGACCCGGCCGGCGCCCTGGCGCGGGCGGCCGTGGCGGCGGCGGGGTTCGACGCGCCGTGGCTTCGCGGCCTGCGCCGTGCGAAGCGCTGGGGACGGCGCCAGCGGGGCCTGCGGGCGGCCGAGCGGCGCAGGAACGTCCAGGCCGGCTTCGTCGTCCGCGACGCCGCCGCGGTCGCCGGCGCCCGGCTGTTGCTCGTGGACGACGTGGTGACCACGGGGGCGACGCTCGCCGCGGCACGCCGGGCGCTGCTCGACGCGGGCGCCGCCGCCGTCGATCGCCTTGCCCTCTTTCGGGCGGACCTATAGCTTGCCGCCCGGTGGCCCGCCCCTCCGGCGAAAGGACGCTCGTCACGAACCGGCGCGCGAAGTTCGACTACGAGCTGCTCGAACGCTTCGAGGCGGGGCTCGTCCTCACCGGCAGCGAGGTCAAGTCGATGCGGGCGGGCAACGTCAGCCTCGCCGAGGCCTACTGCGCGTTCCGCGGCGACGAGCTGTTCCTGGAGCAGGCCCACGTGGCCCCCTATCCGTTGGCCCACGCCCGCAACCACGAACCGATGCGCCCGCGCAAGCTCCTGCTGCACCGCCGGGAGCTCGACCGGCTGCACGGCGCCGTCCGCCGCGGGGGGCTGACCCTCGTCCCCGTGCGCCTGTACCTGAAGAAGGGCCGGATCAAGCTGGAGATCGCCCTCGGCCGCGGCAAGAAGACGCACGACAAGCGGCACGCGATCAAGGCGCGGGACGCCGAGCGACAGATGCGGCGAGCCCTGCGCGAGCGGGGGTAGGATCACCGTGCCCATGGACCCGCAAGCGACCCTCGCCCGCGTGGACGGCCTGCTCGCCCGGCGGGCGCCGCTCGACGCGGCGGCGTGCCTTTGGCTCGCGGAGGCGGTCCCGATGGTACCGGGGCGGGCCCGCGCGATCGCCCGCAAGCTCGCGCTGCAAAACGACGCGGCGTCCGTCCCCGGACTGCTCGCCATGCCGCGGGGGATCGCCGGCGTGGTCGAGGGCATCGTGCGTGCGATCCGGACCGGCGTCGCCCGCCGCCGCATCGATGGGACGTTCGCGCCGCGGGGGCTGGTGGTCACCTTCCCCCGTTCGCGCGCCCGCCGCTTCGGGCCGCTGCTGGCGCGCGCGGCCATCGCCTTCGGAAGTCGCCTCGAGGTGCTCGAGGTGGACCGGAAGATCGTCTATCGGGCCGGCGTGCAAGAAGGCGCGGGCACGCTCGCCGGCGCCGTGGCGACGGTGGCCCAGGATCTGGCCACCATCGTCCCGGAGGCCCTGGCGCTGGAAGGATCGCGCCTTTGGATCCACGGCTTCCCGATCGCCCGCGGGCGGGCGGACCGTGCCCCGGCCCGCCACTACGTCGAGGCCTTCGTACGGTACGCCGCGTCGTGCACCGAGCCGCGAAGGAGCCCGCCGCCGTGACACCGGAGCCGCTCGTCGCGCGGCTGCGCGCCGGCGATCGGACCCTCGCGCTCGTGACGACCGACGAGGAGACGGTGCTCGACCTGGCCGAGGCCGCCGCCGCGGCCACCGGACACGACCTGCGGGTGTGGACCTGTCTCGATCCGGGCGAGACCGCGGCCACGGACCTGGAGGGCCTGCTCCTGGCCCTCGAAGACCGGCCGGCCGGCGAGCTGTGGGTCGCCTTCGACGCCGCGCTCGATCCCCCGTCCCACCGCGCCCGCCGACGCCTGCGCGAACGCCTCGCCCGAGAGGACGGGCCGGCCCTTTGGCTGGTCCAGCCCGAACGCGGGGGGCTCGCCGGCCTGCCGGACCTGCCCATCCTCGCCGTCGGCCCCCCCGGCCGTGACGTGCTGGAAGCCGAGGTCGCCGCGTGCCTCGGCGACGACGTGCCGGCCGCCCCCCTGGCCGAGGCGGGGCTGGGGCTCTCGCGGCTGCGGTTTCGGCGGCTGCTCGCGCGCCTGGGCGACCGGGGCGGCGATGCGCGCGCGCTTTCCCGGGCGATCGTCCGTGCCAAGACGGAAGAGGTCGCCAGTGTGGGGCACCTTTCGTTCGCGGACCCGGTGCCCCTCGACTGGGTGGGCGGCCTGTTCGAGTTCAAGCGCTGGCTCGCGCTGCGGGCGCTGGCGTTCGACCCACGGGCGCGGGCCGCGGGGATCGACTGGCCCCGGGGGATCTTGCTGCTGGGACCGCCCGGGTGCGGCAAGAGCCTCGCGGCCAAGGCCACGGCGTCGGCCCTCGACCTGCCGCTGTTGCGCCTCGACCCGGGGCGCCTGTTCGCAGGCACGGTCGGCGCGAGCGAGGCGAACCTGCGCGCCACCTTGGCGGCCGTGGAGCGGGCAGCGCCGGTCGTCGTGTGGATCGACGAGATCGAGAAGGGGTTTTCGGGCAGCGACGGCGGGCGCAGCGACGCAGGGACGGCCGCGCGCGTGGTGGGGACGTTCCTGACCTGGCTGGCCGAACGGGCCCGGCCGGTGTTCGTGGTGGCGACGGCCAACCGCCTGTCGGGGTTGCCGCCGGAGCTCGTGCGCCCGGGGCGCTTCGACGGCCGGTTCTTCGTGGACCTGCCGGACGAACGGGCACTCCGCGAGATCCTCGCCGTGCACCTAGCGCGGCTCCCGGCGGACCGGCTCGATGCGCGCCCCCCCCTGGCCGATCCCCTCGACGCCTTCTTGGCCCTGGCCGGCGACGCCGAGGGATGCACCGGCGCCGAACTCGCCGACGCCGTGACCGAGGCGCGCCTGCTCGCCTTCGCCGAAGACCGGCCCCTGGCCGCCCGGGACCTGGCGCGGGCCCTGGCCGACACCGTGCCTGCGGCGGAGCTGTACGCCGAGGAGATCGCCGCCCTGCGCGCCTTCGCGCAGCGGCGGCTGCGGCGGGCGTAGGGCCGTCCCGGCCGCGGGCGAGCCCCTCTGCTAGGATCGTCGGCCCCATGCTGGCCCTGCCCCCCATCCTCGAACGCTACGTCCGCGAGCACGCGCCGCAGGAACCGGAGGTCCTCGCGCGCCTGCGCTCGAAGACGGAGGCCGAGGTGCCCATGGCGCAGATGCTCGTGGGCCCGGTGGAGGGCGCGCTGCTGCAGCTCCTGGTGCGCCTGGTGCAGGCGAGGACGGTCCTCGAGATCGGGACGTTTACCGGCTACTCCGCCATCGCCATGGCGCTGGCGATGCCGCCCGACGGCAAGCTCGTTACCTGTGACATCGACGAAACCACCGGGCGCATCGCCCAGGCCTTCATCGACGAGGCCGGCCTGGGGGCGGTCGTCGAGCGACGGATCGGCCCGGCTCTCGGGACGATCGCCGAACTGGCCGGGGGCGGGATGCGGTTCGACCTGGTGTTCATCGACGCGGACAAGAAAAACTACCCGGCCTACCTCGATGCCGTGGCGGACCTCGTACGGCCCGGCGGCCTGCTGGTGGCGGACAACACCCTGTGGGGCGGGTTCGTCGTCGCGCCGCCGGACGACGACAGCCGCGCGATCCACCGGTTCAACGAGAAGATCGCCCGGGATCCGCGCTTCGAATCGATCCTGTTGCCGGTGCGCGACGGCATCGTGGTGGCCCGGCGCCGATGACGACCCACCGGGACGACCCGTCCGCGCGCGCCCGCCGGATCGTCGAAGCGGTGGCCACCGTGCTGCGCGGCAAGGAGGCGGTGGTCGAGCAGGCCGTGTTGGCCCTCGTGGCCGGCGGTCACCTGCTGATCGAGGACATCCCCGGCGTGGGCAAGACGACCCTGGCCCACGCGCTGGCCCGCGCCATCGGCGGGCGTTTTCGGCGGGTGCAGTTCACGAGCGACCTGCTGCCCTCCGACCTCGTGGGCGTCGCCGTCTACTCGGCGCGCACCGAGTGTTTCGAGTTCCAGCCCGGCCCCCTCTTTGCGAACGTCGTCGTGGCCGACGAGATCAACCGGGCGCCGCCGCGGACGCAAAGCGCCCTGCTCGAAGCCATGGAGGAGGCGCGGGTGACGGTGGACGGGGAAAGCCACGACCTGCCGCGCCCGTTCTTCGTGCTGGCCACGCAAAACCCCCTGGAATACCACGGCACCTACGATCTGCCCGAGTCCCAGATGGACCGTTTCCTGATGCGGCTTTCACTGGGGTACGTGGACGACGAGACCGAGCGGGCCCTGCTGCGATCGCCGGATCGCCCCGCGCCGTTGGACGTGGCGGCGGTCGCCTCGCCCGAGGTCCTGGTCGCGCTGCAGACCCGGGCCGCGGCCGTGGCCGTCGCCGATCCCGTCGCCGCCTACGCCCAGACCATCGTGGCCCGGACGCGGCGCCACCCGGACGTGACCCTCGGCGCGAGCACGCGCGCCGCCCTCGGCTGGATGGCCGCCGCCCGCGCCCGCGCCCTGCTGCACGGCCGCGCCTACGTGATCCCCGACGACCTCCAGGCCCTGGCGGTCCCCGTCCTCGCCCACCGCCTCGTCGTCCCCCGCGCCGCCGCCCGCACCGAGCGCGCCACCGCCGAAGACCTCGTGCGCACGATCCTCTCCGAAACCCCGGTCCCGGTGTGAACGAGGCCGCCCTTGCGCGCGCCCATCCAACGATACCTTCGGGGCCCCCCCCGCAACATGGCCGGCCCCGCATCACCCGGGGTCGGCCGGCGCCATCTCTCCCAGTGCAGGCGCAGGCCCCGCCATTCGGCTCTCCTGCGCCCTACGGGATCGCCCCGATCCACCGCATCGTCGTACCGTCACGAAGGGGCGTTCGAAACCGGGCTTGTCGAGTCGGCGCCCCTCTGAAGAAGCCGACGTGGTGGGCGAAAATACGCGGTGCCCCTCGCGGCGAAACGCCCCCCCCGTTCGCAGGTGGACGACGAAAGCGCCCACCGCGGCAAGCAACGCCAACGCGGACAACAGGGCCGCCGCCACGTCACTCGACGGGACGCGGCGACGGACGGGACTGGCGATGCGCCGTGTGCGGCGTGCGCGCGGCGGCCCCGACCGCAAGCTTGAGGACTCGGTACGATGCCGCCTCCGTACGGTCGGCCCGAGCGTCGGCCCGGTCCCGAATCGGTCCGATCCGAGGTGTGGAGGGCGCCCCCGGGTCCGCATCGCCCGAGCGCACGCGAGCTGGCCGCGGAGTTGTTAGATTGAGGCATCGTGGCAGCACGAACCCGCCCCGGGGAGGGGACGACGGTCCGAAGACCGTGGATCCGACGCGTCCTGTCCTACGGCGATCGGAGCCTCGCGGTCACGCGGGCGGGGTTTGCGTTCCTGCTGCTGACCCTGGCGGTGGGGTTCGCGGCGATCAACACGGGCTCGAACCTGTTGCACGCGGTCTTCGGCGCCCAGATGACGCTGATCCTGGCCAGCGGCGTGCTCAGCGACCGCATGGTCGTAGGGGTCACGGTCCGGCGGCGGGCCCCGGCGCCGCTGTTCGCCGGGGTGCCGGGGGTCGTGGAGGTCCTCTTTGAAAACCCCCATCCGCGCCGCGTTGTGCTTTCGGTTCACTGCATGGACGACGGCGAGACGGCCGACGCCCCGAGCCTCGACGTCGCCCCCGCCTACGCGGCCGTGGTCCCGCCGCGGGGCCGGGTCGTGCGCTCCGTCCGGGCCACGGCCCACCGCCGCGGCGTCTGGTCCCTCCCGTCGGCCGTCGTGATCACGAAGTTCCCGTTCGGACTGTTCGAGAAACGGCGACGCCTCGGGCCCGGGGACCCGGTGCTCGTGTATCCGCGGCTTTGCGACGGTCCGGTCCGCTTCACCGGGCGCGGGCGACACGGCGACACGGAGCAGGCGCGGGGCGGTCGGACGGCGCGCGACGGTGCCTTCTTCGCGCTGCGCGAGTACCGGCGCGGCGACGAACCACGCAAGATCGCCTGGCGCCCCTCGGCCCGCGCCCGAACCCTGCTCGTGCGCGAGGAGCGATCCCACGGCGCGGAGGTGGTGACCCTGCACCTGGCCCCCGGGACGGCCGGCGCTCGCGCCTTCGAGACAGCGGTCGAGCGGACCGCCGCCGCCGCCCGCCGGCTGCTTCGGTCCGAAGGGCGGACGGTGGCCCTCCGGTACGGCGCCGAGCAGGTCGTGCCGCCCGGCGCGGGCCCCCATCACCTCGACCGGATCCTCACGTTCCTGGCCACCTGCGGGGCCTCCCCGGGGGGCGATGCAGCCAGGGACCCGACGCTGGCGCCGCCGCGATGAGACTCGCCGCCCAGTCCGATCGCCTTGGAGCCGCCATGCTCGTGCTGGCCGCGGCGCTCGTCCGCCTCGGATCGGTCGGCTCGTGGCCGGCGGTCGCGGCGGCGGCGGCCGTCGCCGTCCACGTCGCGGCCACTGCGGGACGCCGCATGCGCGAGCATCGCGGCTGGACGACCGTGTTGTTCGCCGGCCTGGCCGCCTCCATCGTACGCGGCCTGGTCTTCGACGATCTGCTCGACGCGGGGGTGGACTACCTGGTGCTGTTGGCGGCCCAACGACTCCTGATCGGACGCACGGTCCGCCTTCGCCTGCAGTTTTCCGCGCTGTGCCTGCTGCTGGTCGTCGCCGCGTCGGTCGTCCACACGGGTCTTTCGTTCCCGCCGCTTTCGGCCCTGTACGTCTTCCTCGCCGTCCTCGATCTGGTGTCGTTGCAGATCCGCGCCGCGGCCGAGCAGCTCGGCGGGCGGGTCGCCTTCGAGATCGAGCGGGAAGGGCCCACGATCCTCCCGGCGCTCGCGCGATCCGCCGCCGCGGCGACGACCGCCGCCCTGGCCGGCGGCCTCGCCGTGTTCCTGTTCTTTCCCCGCTTCGGCCCCGGGGTGTTCCTCCACGGGCCCATGGCGCGCTCGGCCCACAGCGGCTTCTCCGACACCGTCTCGCTCGGGGAGTTCGGGCGGATCCGCAGCGACCCCACCCCCGTCCTGCGGCTGTACCTCGACGACGGCGCCACGCCCGTACCCCCCGCCGGTGACTGGTACCTACGCGGGTCCGTGTTCGATACCTATGAAGACGGACGCTGGTCCCGCAGCCACACGCACCCACCGATCCACACCCGGCTCGGCGGCTTCCTCGTACTCGGACCGGACACGGCCCCCGCGGCCCGTCCGGTCGCGGGCGCGGGCGGCCTCCCGCGCCTCGAAGCGAGCCCCGTCGCGGGCTTCGCCGCCGCCACGAACACCCTGCGCGGCCGGATCCTCCTCGACGACCTGGGGGTCGATACGCTCCTGCTCCTGGACGAACCGGTGGCGGCCCGGATCCGTCCCCGCAGCCCGTGGGAAGCGTTTCGGACCCACCTGGCCGTCGGGCCCCACGGGACCTTTCACGCAGTGCGCCCGCCGGGCTCGGTGCTGTACGAGTTCGTGGCGCGCACGGGCCGGCCGACCCCGGCCGAGCTGTCCGCGACGGGCGATCCGCCGGTTCCGGAGGCCCTCGCCGGCCTGGCGCGGCCGGCCCCCGACCTCTCCCCCAGGGTCGGCGCGCTCGCGCGGGCGTTGACCCGCGGCGCGGCGAACCGCTACGAGCAGGTCCAGGCGGTGCGCGAGCACCTGCTGGGGTTCGCCTACACCCTGGAGGATCGCACGACCCCGCTGCGGGCCGACGGCGAGGATCCCGTCGAGACCTTCCTGTTCCGCAGCCGGGCCGGGCACTGCGAGTACTTCGCGAGCGCCATGGCCCTGCTGCTGCGCGCGGTGGGCGTACCCGCCCGCGTGGTCAACGGCTTCGCCGGCGCCACCTGGAACGACCTGGGCCGCTTCTACGTGGTGCGCAACGCCGACGCGCACTCGTGGGTCGAGGTGCACTTCGGTCCGCTGGGATGGGTGCGCTTCGACCCCACGCCGCCGGACGCCCGGGCTCGCGCGTCCATCGACGAGGACACCCTCCTGCTGCGGCGGATCCTCGACGCCCTGGAGAACGCCTACCTGACGAACGTCATCGGGTTCGACCTGTCCAGGCAGATGGACCTCCTGCGCCGCCTGTCCGGGGGGACGGGGCGGCCGCGCGCGGTGGTCCGGGACGCGGCCAAGAAGATCGCCCCCGCCGGGGTGGCCCTCTTCGCCGCCGTGTGGCTCGTCCGCGGGATCCGCCGCCGCAGGCGCCGGGACCGCCTCGGGCGCCTGGCGGACCGGGTGGACCGCACGCTCGCCCGGCACGGGCGCCCGCGTCCCGCCGACCGCAGCTTCCGGGCCCACGCCGCCGCCCTGGCCCGCTGGGCGGACCCAGCCGCCGAGCCCCTCCAGCGCTTCGCCGCGGTGCACGAGGCGGTCCGGTTCGGGAACGCCCCCCTCGACGCCCGGCGCAGGCGGCGGGCGCAGCGGGCCGCGGACGACCTCGCGGCCGCCGTGCGGGGCGCGCCGCCGCCGCCCCGGGCCCAGGCGGGCCTCGCGTGACCGGACCCGGGCCGGTAAAAGGATGCCGTGTCCGCCGATGCTCCAACGAACGTCGCCCTCGTCACCGGCGCCTCGAGCGGGATCGGGGCCGCCACCGCCCGGCGCCTGGCCCAGGCCGGCTTCGCCGTCGGGCTCTGCGCGCGGCGCACCAATCGCCTCGCGGCCCTGGCCGAGACGATCGCGCGCGATGGCGGGCGGGCGTTCGCAACCCCCTGCGACGTGCGCGACCCGCAGGCCGTCCGCGCCTGTGTCGAGGCCGTGGAAGACGCCCTCGGCCCCATCGACGTACTCGTCAACAACGCGGGCCTCGGCCGCGACGCGCCCCTGCTCGAAGGGCCCGTCGAGGCCTGGCAGCAGATGCTCGAGACGAACGTGCTCGGCCTGTGCGTGGCGACCCTCGAGGTCACGAAGCGGATGCGGGCACGGGACGACCGCGGGCACGTGGTGCACATCGCCTCCATGGCCGCCCACCGCGTGCCCACCGGAAGCGGTGTCTACGCCGCCACGAAGTTCGCCGTCCGCGCGCTGTGCGAGGGGTTGCGCCGCGAGTTGCGGGCCGCGGGAAGCCGGATCCGCGTGACCGAGATAAGCCCCGGCTTCGTGGAGACGGAGTTCGCCGCGGTGTTCCATGGCTCCGAGGAGGCCGCGAGGGCCGTCTACGATCGGATCCGGTGCCTGTCGGCCGAGGACGTGGCCCAGCTCGTGGCCTTTGCAGTCACGCGCCCGCCCCACGTGCAGATCCACGACATCCTGGTGCGGCCCACCGAGCAGGAGGACTGACCGGCCCCATGGGCGCCCCGGCCTTCTGGAGCCCCGACCCGGCCGAGGCCGCCGTCGAGCGCTGGCTCCTGGCCTTCGCCCCGGTGTGGATCACGGCCGTGGCGGTCGTGATGCTCACCGGCGCGATCGCCCGCATGTCGGACGCATCGCTGCTGGCCTTCGGGCTCGCCACGGCGATCCCCACGTGGTTTCTCCCGCGCCGCTTCGCGCCCGATCCCGCCCTGCGCCGCCGCGCCCGGGGCGTCCTGCTGCGGCGCAACCTGTGGCTTTCGGTCGTGGTGTTCTTCGGCACATACGCATGGACGCGCTACTTCTTCGACCTCATGGGGATGCGCTACGCCTTCCCCGCGCGCTGGCACCTCGAGGCGTGGGGCATCGGACGATCGGAGGGAACCGTCGCGCTGTTCCTCTACCCCCTGACGATGGCCTACTTTACGAGCTACTACACGGTGCTCGCGATCGGGATGCGGCGGCTCGCCCCCCCGGGCCGCGCCGGCGGCCTGCGGCGCCTGGCCGTGCTGTTTGCACTGGGCTATCTCCTCGCCTTCGCCGAGACCGGCGCCATGAACGTCCCCGCCCTGGCCTCGTACTTCGGCTACGCCGACAAGCGCGCCATGCTGGCGGTAGGGTCGATCCCCTACGCCCTGCTGTTCGTGGTCACCTATCCCCTCTTTCCCGCGGGAGCGAAGGCCCGGGGCACCCGGTGGGAGGCGATCGTCGCGGCGCTCGCCGCCTCCATGGCGGGCCTGTTCGTGCTCGACCTTTGGGGGCACCTCCACGGGCCGCTTCTCGGTTCGTAGGCGGGCCGTCCGCCCGGCGTGGTAGCGTCCGCCGCGCGATGCCCGGTTCTCGCGACGAGACGGCGCCTCCGCACGCGCCGGTGGGCGTGGGCCCCCACCCCGGCCCCTGGCCCGACGACCCGGACTACGACCCAGCCCTGCTCGCAAGCGGCGACCGCCGCAACGTGGCCGACGAATTCCGGTACCTGCGGACCGACGCGATCGTCCGGCGCCTCGACGCGCGCCGCCACCCCTTCCACGTGGCCATCGAGAACTGGCGAAGCGACCCCAACATCGGCTCGATGGTGCGAAGCGCCAACGCCTTCCTCGCCACGGCCGTGCACATCGTGGGGCGTCGGCGCTGGAATCGGCGCGGCGCCATGATGACGGAGCGCTACCTGCACATCCACCACCACGCCGACCTCGACGGCCTCGCCTCCTTCGCAACCGAAGCCGACCTCCCCATCGTCGCCATCGACAACGTCCCGGGCGCCCTGCCCATCGATCGGGCCCCTCTTCCCGCGCGCTGCGTGCTGCTGTTCGGCCAGGAGGGCCCGGGGTTGTCTCGGCGCGCGCGCGCGATCGCCACAGAGATCCGCTACGTCCGGCAGTTCGGCTCCACCCGCTCCGTCAACGCGGCCGTCGCCGCGGGGATCGCCATGTACGAGTGGACGCGCCGCCACGCAATGGAAACCGCGGTGACGAACGCTCCGCACGAAGCCGGGGGCGACCCGGAGCCTATTCCACCTCGAGGAGGTTGTCGCGCACCTTGATGATGTCCGCGTGGAGTCGCTGGACGTCTCGAATCGAGAAGCCGGCAAACGACTCGTCGATGAGGGTGTTGGACACCTCGATGAGGCGCGGCAACGCGCGGTAGGCCTTGCGGGTCGGGCGGAGGAGATACGCACGCGCGTCGTTCGGGTCCACCTTGCGGCTCACCCAACCCTTGTCGGCGAGCGCGCGCACGAAGCGCCCAACCGTCACCTCCGACAAGGACATGCGGCGCGACAAGGCGCGCGCGGTCAGCGGCGTCTCCTTCTCCTGGAACAGGTGCGTCAAGACCGCCGCCTGCGCCGGCGTGATGTCCCCGAGGCCCACCTCGTCGAGAAGCTCGGCGACCCGTTGCTCCATCACACGGTGGATCCGCGTAAGCTCGAGGTACGTTTCCGTTTGAAGGCGACGTTGGCGCAATTTGGCTGGAGACAGCGACATAGGCGCGAACCGTACCGCGCCCCCTTGCCCGCGACAAGCACCCGGCCCAACGGAGGTTGCGCACTGCACGCCGGGCTGTGTACCCGCGCCCCCTTCCAACCGGGTCGCGCCCCCGCGAACTTCGCGCAGGCCACCCCCAGGGAGAGGGAACAGCCGCACTCCACGGCGCCGGCAAGGTCTGCGGCCTCATGCCCCCTCCTCCCGCGCGTTCGCGCCAATCCCGCATCGCGCGCCGCACGCCCCGCGCTCGACGCGTCGCCACGACTGCGCCTTTCCCGCTCCCTTGAAACATTTCGAGAGCATGCTCAGTATTGGGATCGTGATCGCGCCGCCGGCTGTCGGCGGCCCCGTCACGTTGGAAAGGACGAACGAGACCGTGCCCGACGCCTATCTCTTCGATGGAGTCCGCACCCCACGGGGGCGCGGCAAGCCGAGCCAAGGAAGCCTCTACACGGTGCGCCCGGTGGATCTGCTCGCCGGGGTACTCGAACACCTGCGGGATCGAAACGATCTCGACACGCGGGAAGTGGACGACGTGGTCGTCGGTTGCGTGACCCAGGCCGGCGACCAGGGCGCGTGCATCGCCCGCTTCGCCGCGCTCGAAGCCGACTACGACTTCGACGCCCCGGGCGTGACCCTCAACCGGTTCTGCGGCAGCGGCCTGCAGGCCGTGTGCGACGCGGCGACCCGCGTGGCCTCCGGGTTCTTCGACCTGGTCATCGCCGGCGGCGTCGAGAGCATGTCGCGCGTTCCCATGGGGTCGGACGGCGGCGCGATCTTCGACCCGTCCACCCAGTGGCACGTGGGGTCGGTACCGCAGGGCATCAGCGCCGATCTCATCGCGACCTTGTGGGACGTGTCCCGGGAGGCCATCGATGCCTTCGCCCTCGAGTCCCAGCGCCGCGCCGTGGCGGCCCGGGACGCGGGGCGCTTCGACCGCAGCGTCGTGCCCGTCACCGACGACAACGGCCTGGTGTTCCTCGACAAGGACGAGTATCCGCGCCCCGACACGTCCATGGAGAAGCTGGCCGAGCTCAAGCCCTCGTTCGAGACGATGGGCGTGCAGTTCGGGCTCGACGCCCTCACCAAGCACCGCTACCCGCAGGTCGAGCGCATCCGGCACGTGCACACGGCGGGAAACAGCTCGGGGATCGTGGACGGCGCGGCGGCCATCATCGTGGCATCGAAGGAGAAGGGCGAAGCCCTCGGTCTAAAGCCCCGGGCGCGCATTCGCTCCATGGCGGTGGTGGGCACCGAGCCGATCATCATGCTGACGGGCCCGATGCCCGCGACCGAGCGAGCCCTACAAAAGGCCGGCATGACGGTGGACGACATCGACCTGTTCGAGGTCAACGAGGCATTCGGGGTGGTCCCCATCGTGTGGATGCGCGAGCTTGGCGTGCCGCACGAGAAGGTCAACGTCAACGGCGGCGCCATCGCCCTGGGCCACCCGCTCGGCGCCACGGGCTGCGTGTTGCTGCAGACCGTCCTCGACGAGCTCGAAGCGCGGGATCTTGCCACCGGCCTCGTCACCCTGTGCATCGGCGGCGGCATGGGCGTCGCCCTGGTCCTCGAACGCGTCTAGACAAGGAAAGAAGGCACCATGACCCGAGATCGCACGACGAACGGATTCGCCCGCCTCGCCTGGGACGACGGCGTCGCCACGGTGACGCTCGAGATGCCGGGGAAGGCCAACAAGATCGACGAGGCCTTCGGGACGACGCTGCTGGAGGCCCTCGAATGGGCCCGGTCCCACGACGACCTGCGCGGCATCGTCCTGACCTCCGCCCACAAGGACTTCTCCGTGGGGGCCGACATCGACACCCTGTACCGCGAGCGCGATCCGGCGCGCATGTTCGAACGGGTCCGCCAGCTCGGGCAGCTCTATCGCGCCATCGAGACCTGCGGCGTGCCCGTCGTGGCCGCCCTCGTCGGCTCCGCCCTCGGCGGCGGCTACGAGCTGGCGCTGGCCTGCCACCACCGCGTGGCCCTGGACGATCCGAGCGTGCGCGTGGGGCTGCCCGAGGTCACGCTCGGCGTCCTGCCGGGCGCCGGCGGCACCCAGCGCCTGCCGCGCCTCGTCGGCATCCAGCCGGCCCTCGAGATCATCCTCCAGGGCAAGATGCTACGCGCCCCGAAGGCGAAGAAGGCGGGGCTCGTGGACGCGCTGGCCCCCACCCGCGAGGCGGTCCTCGACGCGGCGCGGACCTTCATCGAGCAGAACCCGAAGCACGCGGTGCAACCCTGGGACAAGAAGGGGTTTCGGTTCCCCGGCCCGCAGCCCGGGTCGGACATAGCCCGCCAGATCTTCATGGCCGCCGCCGCCATGCTGCGCAAGAAGACGGCCGGAGCGTACCGTGCGCCGGAGCTTGCCCTCTCGGCCGTGCACGAGGGCGCGGGCCTGCTGTTCGACCGCGCCTTGGAGGTGGAGGCGCGCTACTTCACCGAGCTCGCAGTCGGGGACCAGGCCAAGGACATGATCCGCACGATCTGGTACCACCGCACGGCGGCCGAAAAGCACGAGGGGCTTCCCCACGTCGAGGACGCGGCGATCCGCAAGGTCGCCGTCCTCGGGGCGGGCATGATGGGCGCCGGCATCGCACACATCTCCGCCCGCGCCGGATACGAAGTCGTCCTCAAGGACATCGACCAGGCGGCCCTCGACCGCGGCATGAAGCACATCGACGACGCCCTGGCGAAGGCACGCCACCTGTCGCCCGACGAGCGCGCGAAGATCCGCGCGCGGATCACCCCCACGCTGGATCCGGAGCCGTTGCGCGGCACGGATCTCATCATCGAGGCGGTGATCGAAGACATCGAGATCAAGCACGCCGTCACCCGCGAACTGGAGCCGCGCCTGTCGGACGCGGGGATCTGGGCATCGAACACCTCGGCGATCCCGATCACCGACCTGGCGAAGCCTTCCGCCCACCCGGATCGCTTCGTGGGACTGCACTTTTTCTCCCCCGTGGAAAAGATGCAACTGCTGGAGATCGTCCGCGGCGAGAAAACCTCCGACGAGACCATCGCGCGATCACTCGCCTACTGCCGTGCGATCTCCAAGCTGCCCATCGTCGTCCGCGACGGCTACGGTTTCTACACGACGCGCGTCTTCTCCGCCTACATCCTCGAAGGCGCGCAGATGGTGGCCGAAGGCCACGATCCGGTGCTCGTGGAGTGGGCGGCGCGCAGCGCGGGCATGGTCGTACCGCCCCTGCAGGTGTTCGACGAGGTGACCTTGCGCCTGGCCGTCCATGCCTTCCAGCAGGGCAGGCGATACGGACGCCTGCCGGACCTGCCCGCGCTCTCGCTCGTAGAGCGCATGGTCCGCGAATTCGACCGCCCGGGACGAAGCGCCGGGCGGGGGTTCTACGACTACGACGCCCGCGGCAAGCGCACACGCCTGTGGCCGGGACTGCGCGACCTGGCCGAGCGCCGGATCCCCTCCGAGGAGACCGACCTCGGCGAACTGCGGGACCGCCTCCTGGTTCTGCAGGCGCTCGAAGCGGCCCGCGCGGTGGAGGAGGGGATCGTCGTCCGCCTGCGGGACGCCGAGGTGGGCGCGGTGTTCGGCGTGGGCTTCGCCCCGAACCGCGGCGGACCGCTCGCTCACATCGATCGCGTGGGGGTGCGCGCCTTCGTCGATCGCATGCGTGCCCTGGCCGACCGGCACGGCCCGCGCTTTTCGCCGCCGCCGGGTCTCGTGGCGAGAGCCGAGCGCAACGAGCCGTTCTTCGAGCCCGTCTGACGACCCGGCGCCACAGGCGGCCACCTCACGCGGCCATGGCGTCGCGGCCATCGGCGGCCTGCTCCAGCGCCCACGAGACCTCCTCGGCCACCGCCCCCCACCCGGCCATCACGGGCGCGATCGCAAGCTCCAGGGTCATCGCCACGGCGACGAGGTCCTCGGCTTCGAGCGCCCCACCGAGACGCTCGGCGGCCCCCAGCAGGCGCCCGACGAAGGCCTCGATCCGCCGGGCGAGGTCCGGCCGGCGGTCCCGCAGCAGGTCACGGGCCACGACGGCGAAGGCCAGGAACCGCTCGATCCGGGGCAGGAGTTCCTCGGTGCGCCGGATCCCGCCTTCGAGATCGCCGCTCGAAAACCGCGCCGCAGCGTCGCTCGCGGCGACCGAAAGCGCCGTGGAGACGGACTCGGCCATGGCGGCCGTGCGCGCCGCCGCTTCGAGGAGATCCGCTTCGCTCATTCGTGGCCGTCATCGTCCCGCGCCGGGATCTTCTTGAGGGGCGTGGGGGCGGCGCCGACCTGCTCCCGCAGCGCCCGCGCCCAGCGCTCGAACCCGCCGAGGGTGCTCCGCCGGACGGCATCGGTGGAGGCCAGCTCCCCGATGAGCGCCTCGAGGCGCGCACGGGCCCGTTGAATCCGGCTCTTGACCGTGCCCACCGGCACGTCCAGGACCTTCGCGATCTCGGTGACCGACATCTGCTCCCAGTAGAACAACTCCAGGGCCACCTGCATGGACACGGGCAGGCGGCGAAGCGCCATCAGAAGGATCCGCTGCTCCTCGCGCGCGGCGGCGATCGTCGAGGGCGAGGCCCCGGCCACGGCCGCCACGGAGATCTCGGCGACGTCCCCCACCCGACGCTGGGCTCGTGTGTGCTGCCGCAGATAGGAGTAGAGCTTCTTGCGGGCCACGGCGAACAGGTACGTCCGAAAGGCAGCATCGCCCCGGAACTGGTCGCGGCCCGCCACGACCGCCTCGAAGGTCTGTTGGGTCAGGTCTTCGGCGACGTCCTCGACCTTGCTGCGAAAGAAGCGGTAGACCCCGTCGAAGTGGCGCTCAAACAACGTGCGCCCCGCCTCCACGTCCCCGCCGCGCCAGGCCTCGACGAGGGCAAGGTCCGTCGGCTCCGCCATGCGACTCCTGCTATACGAGGCTCGCCCGGGAGAAATCCGTCAACGAAGCGAAACGGTCGAAGCGCTGCTGGATGGCATCGAGGGTCAGGCGGTCCATCCCCTCGTAGGAGAACCCCTCGACGCAATAGCTCGCCAGCACGGTGCCGTAGATCATCGCGCGACGCAGGTGCTCCCCCGAAAGGTCACCGATCCGCGCCAGGTAGCCCATGAACCCGCCAGCGAAGCTGTCCCCCGCACCGGTGGGGTCCGTCACCTCGTCGAGCGGCAGTGCCGGCGTGACGAAGACGTCGTCACCGTGGAACAACACGGCGCCGTACTCCCCGCGCTTGATCACGACGTTCTTCGGCCCGAGCGCCTGAATCGCCCGGGCGGCGCGGACCAGGTTGTGCTCGCCACTAAGCTGCAACGCCTCCTCGTCGTTCAAGGTGAGCACGTCCACGCGGGCGAGCACGCGGGCGAGGTCCTCGCGCGCGATCTCGATCCAAAGGTTCATCGTGTCGAGGCCCACGAGGCGCGGCCCCTTGGCCTGCTCCAGCACGTCGAGTTGCAACGTGGGCTGGATGTTGGCGAGGAACAAAAAAGGCGTGTCCCGGTAGGCGGCCGGCAACTTCGGCTCGAACGACTCGAAGACGTTGAGGTGCGTTTCGAGCGTGTCGCGGTGGTTCATGTTCTCGTGGTAGCGCCCCTTCCAGCGGAAGGTCTTGCCGCCCGGCACCGTTTGCAAGCCCACGAGATCGACCTGGTGCCGCGCCAGGTCATCGAGGGCGCCCTGGGGAAAATCGTCGCCCACCACGCCCACGAGACGCACCGGCGCGAAGTACGACGCCGCCATCGCGAAAAAGACGGCCGACCCGCCGACCGACTCGTCGCGGGTCGCACGGGGGGTGATGATCGAATCGACGGCGACGCTGCCGACGACGAGAACGGGCTCGGGGACGATGGCCATGTCGAGGTCCTTGCGGGTGGGGGCTCGGGGGTCGTTAGAGGTAGCCTGCGACGAGTGCGTGCAACCGCCGGCGCGCACGTTCGTCGATGTGCTCGGGGTTCGTGGCGATGGCGCCGTCGAGGGCACGCGGCGGCGGCAGGTCGGCCGTGGACACGGGCAGGTGGCGCGCCAGGTCCACGACCAGCGCGCGGGCTCGGGCGACGTTCGCACGCATCACCTCCAGAACGGCCTCGACGCTCACCTCCCCCGCCTCTTCGCGCCAACAGTCGTAGTCCGTGGCCATGGCCACCAGGGCGTAGGCGATCTCGGCCTCCCGCGCGAGCCGCGCCTCGGGCAGGGCCGTCATCCCGACGACGTGCCCCCCCCAGGCGCGGTACAACTCCGACTCGGCGCGGGTGGAGAAGGTCGGCCCCTCGATCACCACGCAGGTGCCTCGTGCGTGGTGGCGGATCCCGGCCGCCTGCGCCCGCTCGACGAGCCGGGCGTGCAGTGCCGCGTCCACCGGATCACCGAACTGCACATGGGCCACGATCCCCCCGCCGAAGAAGGTGTCTTCCCGATGCCGCGTGCGATCGATGAACTGGTCCACGAGCACGAAGTCCCCGGGCTCGATGTCCTCCTGCAACGACCCCACCGCCGAGACGGATACCAGGTGGGTCACGCCGAGCTGGCGCATCGCGTAGACGTTCGCCCGGTAGGGGACCTCCGACGGGAGCAAGACGTGCCCCACCCCGTGGCGCGGCAAGAAAACCACGTCGAGCGGAGGACCGGTCGGCCGCTCGACGCGCCCGATCCGGAGCGGGGCGCTCGTGCACCCAAAGGGCGTCGAGATCTCGACGCTTTCGAGGTGCTCGATCCCATCTTCGGTCCCCGCCACGTCGTAGAACCCGGATCCACCGAGGATCCCGAGGACCACGCGCTCGCGGGACGAGCCGGTTCGTGGGGCAAGACCGGTGGACACGGGCCCGGAGCATACCTGGGCCCGTCCGCCCCTTCCAGGGCCCGCAGGGTGGGAGGATCCCATCATCTTTCTCACCGCCACCCCACGCGCCGGATGCCTCCCCCGAAACGGCCGATGCCACCGGCCGTGCACGCGGATCGCCGCCACGGCCCGACGACGGCACACGTCCAGGCATCGTCCGACCGGCGCCCGGGACGGGGGCGCGAACAACCGCCGATCCGGACACGGGAAGGGGGGACCGAAAGACCGGACGAGCACGAGCACTTCGATACGAACCTGGATCCTGGACACTCGTAGCCGGAAACGGAAGACCGAACGAGTAACGGGGCCTGACACGGTCGTTGTCGT
>Ga0256839_1002608_pt1 | contig 19801 bp, 13 predicted proteins | sample 354166metaG_FD_185968 | JGI IMG/M metagenome (GOLD analysis project Ga0256839, IMG submission 185968) | Hydrothermal vent microbial communities from Mid Atlantic Ridge, Atlantic Ocean - 354-166 | ecosystem: Environmental > Aquatic > Marine > Hydrothermal vents | place: Atlantic Ocean: Mid... | reverse complement strand
CTCCAGATGTTGATGTGAAATTATTATCGCAATCGTTTGCACAATTTTGTAAGGTTAACAGCCAATTCTTGATATAAGTTAATTATCTTTAGATTTTACTCAGGTAGAATGTGCATTTTTTAAATTCAACATACTATGGCATGCATCACTGAAACAATTACTTATGTAAAACACTGGAACGAACGACTCTTTAGCTTTCGTACCACACGAAAACCAACCTTTCGCTTTAAAAATGGTCATTTTGTAATGATTGGCATTGAGGTTGAAGGCAAGCCATTGATGCGTGCCTATTCGATAGTTAGTGCCAATTATGAAGAAGAACTTGAGTTTTTCAGCATCAAAGTTCCAGATGGACCATTAACCTCACGCTTACAAAACATAAAAGTTGGTGATAAACTCATGCTTTCTGAAAAATCTACGGGAACATTAGTTACTGATTATACTTTTCCAGGCAAAAATCTTTGGTTGATTAGCACAGGAACTGGTCTTGCACCCTTTATGAGCATCATCAAAGATCCAGAGGTCTATGAACAATTTGACAAAGTTATTCTCACCCATGGAGTTCGATATTCTGCTTGTTTAGCCTACCATGACTTTATTACCCAAGAACTACCCAACAATGAATTTATTGGTGATATGGTTAAAGAAAAACTGCTGTATTACCCCACGGTAACAAGAGAGCCTTATAAGAACGAAGGACGCCTAACTGACTTATTAAAATCAGGAAAACTCGCCAAAGATTTGGGCATGCCAGAGGTAAATGTTGAAGACGACAGGTTTATGCTCTGTGGTAGCGAGGCTTTGATTAAAGATATGAGCAAAATACTCAACGAAAAAGGTTTTGTTGCTGCAAAAAAACGCACTCAAGGTCATTATGTGCTAGAAAATGCATTTGTTGCTAAATAATTCTAAACATGTTAATTTATCACTCCAACTTTATTAACCTAGACGAATGATATCTTTTAAACAACTATCTTATGCCTTGGCTGCTGCTGAAACTTTACACTTCAAAAAAGCATCAGAAAAATGCAACATCAGTCAATCGGCATTAAGCACCGCGTTAAATGAACTGGAAAAACAACTTGGGTTGAAAATTTTTGAACGCAATAATAAACAAGTCCTTATTACACCAGCTGGTAAAAAAATACTTCATCAAGCACGCCAAATCTTACTGCAAGTAGACGAACTCAAACACTTTGTAGAAACTCATAAAAAACCGTTAAGCTTTCCTCTTTCTATAGGTATCATACCTACCATTGCCCCCTTTTTATTGCCTAAATTATTGCCAGTTTTGAAACAAGATTATCCTAAGGTGCAATTAAATATTGAAGAAAATCAATCACAAGCACTTGTCGAAATGGTACGAAATGGTGAGCTGGATACCGCTATCATTGCCTTACCCTTCCCAACTACTGGCTTACTTACTTTAAAATTTTGGCAAGAGGATTTTTACTGGATAACCTTAAAAGGCAACAAATTCTCACAACAAAAACAAATCAATGGCCAAGAGATAAAACAATGCAACCTGCTGTTACTCAAGGAGGGTCATTGCCTCAAAGACCACATAATTAGCGTTTGTAATATGTTAGAAAAAACACCAAAGCAAGAGTTTTGTGCCACCAGTATTAACACATTAATTCAAATGGTCGCTGGTGATTTAGGCTCCACTTTAGTTCCTGAAATGGCAGTTGAACAACTAACTGTACAACATAAGTCACTTTCAGTTATTCACCTTGATGAACCAGGTCCTCATCGAGAACTGGCTTTTATCTTTCGACCTAACTTCACCCGCACATCGAGCATCCAAGCCCTTATTGAAGTATGCAAAAAAGCACTTACGCCTTAATGTTTTAGGGCATTTCCATAGACTGCGTTCAAAAAAATAGATATTCATCTCCGATTTTTCGTGATGTACTAACCAATAAGACTGCCCTATACTGGTTACAACTTGAGTGAAAGCTCAATTTTATCAATCACATTAGGAGTACATTTATAATGAACAAATCTAAAAAAACAAAGAGTAATCTTTTGGCAGCATCTATGGTTGCTGCCTTAGCATTGAGTTCTGCAACTACAGCCGAACAAACAATGTCACCTGATTTTTGGTGGCCCAACCAACTCAATTTAAAGCCCTTAAGGCAGAATTCAGTTGAATCCAACCCAATGGGTGAAAAATTTAATTATGCCAAAGAATTTAAAACACTTGATTTGGATGCTGTCAAAAAGGACATTAAAAAGGTGTTAACAACTTCGCAAGACTGGTGGCCTGCTGATTATGGCAACTATGGACCCTTTTTTATCCGCATGGCATGGCACAGTGCGGGCGTTTATCGTATCTTTGATGGTCGCGGTGGAGCCTCAGGTGGGCAACAACGCTTTGAACCCTTAAATAGCTGGCCAGATAATGTTAACCTAGACAAAGCACGTCGCTTGTTGTGGCCCATTAAGAAAAAATACGGCAATAAAATTTCATGGGCTGATTTAATCGTGCTAACAGGAACCGTCGCTATGGACTCTATGGGTTTTAAAACCTTTGGCTTTGCCGGTGGTCGTGAAGACGATTGGGAGCCTGAACTAGTTAATTGGGGACAAGAAAAAGAATTTTTATCCAACTCACAACGCTACCATGGCAAAAAGTTAGACCGACCATTGGCTGCCGTTGAAATGGGACTTATTTATGTTAATCCTGAAGGTCCTGCTGGCAACCCTGATCCAATTTCTGCTGCACGAGATATTCGCACCACATTTGGTCGCATGGCAATGAATGATGAAGAAACGGTGGCTTTAATTGCAGGTGGCCATACTTTTGGAAAGGCACATGGAGCAAAAAGCCCAAAAAACTGTGTTGGTCCAGAACCCGCTGCAGCTGCAATTGAAGAACAAAGTTTAGGCTGGAAAAACAGTTGCGGCAAAGGCAATGCTGAGGACACCATTTCTAGCGGTTTAGAAGGAGCATGGACGATAACACCGACAGCTTGGAGTATGAATTTTTTGCAGAACCTTCTTAACATGGAATGGGTGAAGACAAAAAGCCCAGCTGGTGCAACTCAATGGACACCAAAAAATGCCCATGAAGTGAAGTTTGTACCCGATGCTCATGTTAAATCAAAACGCCATGCACCCATGATGTTTACCACTGATTTAGCCCTTAAATTTGATCCAAGTTATCGAAAAATATCTGAACGTTTCTTAAAACACCCCGAAGAATTCGATTTGGCATTTGCTAAAGCTTGGTTTAAATTAACGCATCGTGACATGGGTCCTAGCACTCGATACCTTGGTTCCGATGTTCCCAATGAAGCATTAATTTGGCAAGACCCCATTCCTACAGTTGATTATGAGTTAGTTAATGCGAAAGACATCAAAAAGCTTAAAAAAGCCATACTCAAATCTAACTTGAGTGTTTCTGAGCTAGTTAAAACTGCGTGGGCATCGGCCTCAAGTTTCCGAGGAACAGATATGCGCGGTGGAGCCAATGGGGCACGCATCCGATTAGAACCACAAATGAATTGGGCAGCTAACAACCCAAGCGAGTTGAAAAAAGTTCTTAACGTTTTAGAAGGCATTCAAGCTAAGTTTAACGAAAAATCCACAAACAAACAAATTTCACTGGCTGACTTAATTGTCTTAGGTGGCGCTACAGCCATTGAAAAAGCAGCCGCAGATGCTGGAGTTAAGGTAAACGTTGACTTTAAACCAGGTCGTGCAGATGCAATTCAAGAACAAACAGATGTCAATTCATTTGCCGTACTCGAACCAATGGCGGATGGGTTTAGAAACTATTTCAGTTCTTCAAGCAAAAAACCACCCACAGAAATGTTGGTTGAGAAGGCAAATTATTTAACCTTAACGGTGCCGGAAATGACTGTTCTTGTTGGTGGCATGCGTGTTTTAAACGCCAACAGTGATGGCTCAAAAAATGGAGTTTTTACCAATAAACCCGAAACCCTAAGCAATGACTTTTTTGTTAATTTACTCGATATGGCAACGGAATGGAAAAAATCTGCACAGACAGAAGGCTTATATGAAGGCATCGAACGTAAAACAGGCAAAATAAGGTGGACAGCCACTCCTGTTGACCTTGTGTTTGGGTCCAACGCCGAATTACGAGCGGTATCCGAAGTCTATGCTTTTGATGATTCAAAAGAGAAATTTGTAAATGATTTCGTAAAAGCGTGGGTAAAAGTGATGCAGTTGGACCGTTTTGATTTAGCTGTAAAATAAGATTTTATCTTCTAAAAAGAGACACTATTTGTGTCTCTTTTTTTTAAAAGTGAGTCAAATATTAACCACGCTTACGCACTATTTGATAACCTTTTCTAAACAGGTATTTTCCTGGTGCACTCCATACGTGTACTAGCCTTGTGAATGGAAATACGAGAAACATGGTAAGTCCAAGGAAAATATGAAGTTTGAAAATTAAAGGTTCGTGAATGATAAAAGCAGCAGCCCCTGGTCTAAAAGTGACAATATGTTGTGCCCAATTGGCTAACGCTATCATTGATGAACCATCCAAATGTTGGGCTGATACGGGTAAAGTGAGTAAACCCAAACATAATTGCACAAACAACAACAACAAAATAAAGATATCAGATAACTTTGTTGTGGCTTTGATTCTGGGATTGGTTAATCGCCTATGAATAAGGATAACCATACCGATAAAGCAGAGTGTTCCAAAAATTCCACCAGCAGTCATTGCCATAATCTGCTTTTGTTCTGCACTGATAAAGTGCTCATAAACACTGTGTGGCGTCAACAAACCAACCAAATGCCCAAAAAACAATAAGATTATGCCCACATGAAATAAATTTGAACCCACACGCATGCCTTTTGTACTCAGTAATTGGCTGGATGAGGCTTTCCATGTGTATTGATCTCTATCGTATCTAAATAAGCTTCCAAGTAAAAATACCGTGGCAGCAATGTAAGGGTATATTCCAAATAAAAACTCGTTCATTTTATTGCTCCTGAATTGGCTGTGAATGTGGATTAGATGAGTGAATATTCATCGCGATTTTTTGATGCAAGTAATCTTTTGATTTAAATAAATTCTTACCAAAAGCTTCTGGTTCAACCCAATCGGCATCAACATCAGTAAAGGTTTCTTCTTTTTCTGCTGCGACGATTTTTTTGATTTCCTTGCGATTGACTTTGCCATCTGCTACTTCAATTAAAGCCGCAAAGACATGTTTATAATCCAGTTCTTTTTTTGCAAGTCTTTCGCGTATCAACATTAATACTTTTTGAGTTTCACCCAAAAAATGGGCAGCTACTTTGATGTTTTGAGTGGATAAAAACTCTAAAAATACAGGCAAATAATCAGGTAAATCTGAAGTCCCTACGTCCAAACCATTGGCGTTATACATCTCCAATAAATCAATCATGGCTTGTCCTCTATCGCGTGATTCGCCATGAATATGCTCAAACAAATGCAAAGAATGCGATGCGCCGCGATCAAATGTCGCGACGTATCGTTCTTGCAATTCGATTAAGTCACAGGATTTAATGCGTTTAATTAACTCACTTAACCCTTTAAGTTTTTGCTTTGAGAGTAATTTTTCATCGTACAGAACCTGCTCTAACTCATCGCAGTGTTCAATCCAATCAGCTTGTGGATAGGACAATAATACACTTAATACTTTAAACGTTTTCATGTTATTCATCTCCTAAATCATTGAGCACATTATCGCCTTGCCCTAATACATTACCATTAATGGTATTGTTGCGTTTTTTAGTATCAAAAATATTAAGTTTAATACTTTCACCCCCTCCTCCATGGCAACCATTACCAAAACTAAAGCCACAAGAGCCTTTAACTTCTGAGGCAATTTCGTTATCAAAAGGTGTTTTTCCGCCATATTCAGTGTGATTAGAGGGAATAACAAAGCGATCTTCGTAATTCGCTAAAGCGATAATACGATACATGTCTTCCATCATAAATTCATTGGCACCATTTTCTTCCAGCATTTCCAAGTCGGTTACGCCTTCTACGGTTTTCTTTCGCATAAATTCACGCAGGACTATCATGCGTTTGAGGGCTTGTTCTACGGGTTTTTCTTCACCCGCTGTTAGCATGTTTGCCAAGTATTTAACAGGAATACGCAATTCATCAAATTTAGGGAACATGCCATCGGATTGAATTTCACCTTTTTGCATCGCTGTCTTAATAGGTGATAAAGGTGGCATATACCAAACCATAGGTAAGGTGCGGTATTCTGGATGTAGCGGTAACGCCACTTTCCATTCCATTGCCATTTTGTAAACTGGCGACTCTTTAGCCGCTTCAATCCAGGACAAAGGCACTCCATCTTTTAAGGCTTGCTTTTGAACCTCTGGATCATTTGGATCGAGGAATAAGTCAAGTTGTGCTTGGTACAAATCTTGCTCGTTTTCAACACTGGCTGCTTCGAGTATTTTATCGGCATCATATAACATCACACCAAGGTAACGAATACGCCCTACGCATGTTTCAGAACAAACGGTTGGTTCTCCTGCTTCGATACGTGGGTAACAAAATGTGCATTTTTCGCTTTTGCCTGATTCCCAGTTAAAGTAAATCTTTTTGTAGGGACAACCCGATACACACATACGCCAACCGCGGCATTTGTCTTGGTCGATTAGAACAATGCCGTCTTCTTCGCGTTTGTAAATTGCTCCTGATGGGCATGTTGCCACACACGATGGGTTTAGACAATGTTCGCATAAACGCGGCAAATACATCATGAATGTTTCTTCAAACTTGCCGTAAATTTCTTTCTCAATATCTTTGAAATTGTAATCTTTTGAGCGTTTTGAAAATTCACCACCCAAGATTTCTTCCCAGTTTGGTCCTTTTGTGACCTTTTCCATTACCTCACCCGTAATTGCTGAGTGTGCTCTGGCCGTTGGCGGCGTTGGCAATTCTGGTGCATTTTGCAAATGTGCATAATCAAAGGTAAATGGCTCATAATAGTCATCAATTTCGGGCAAATCAGGGTTGGCAAATATTTTGCTTAATAATTTTAACTTGCCTCCCATTTTCGGAATGAGTTTGCCACTTTTGGTGCGTTGCCAACCACCATTCCAGTGGGCTTGGTTTTCCCAATCATCGGGAAAACCGATTCCTGGTTTGGATTCGACATTGTTAAACCAGGCGTATTCAACCCCTTCACGAGAAGTCCAAACATTCTTACACGTCACTGAACAAGTATGGCAACCAATGCATTTATCTAAGTTGAGGACTTTGCCTATTTGCGCTCTAATCTTCATGACGCACCTCCGATACGTGTGTTTTCTGGCTCTGATTCATTTTTCCAGTCTATTTTGTTCATTTTTCGAACCACAACAAACTCATCACGGTTTGATCCAACGGTTCCATAATAGTTAAATCCATAAGATAATTGCGCATAACCACCAACCATATGAGTTGGTTTTATCACAGCTCGTGTTACTGAGTTATGAATACCTCCACGGAAACCAGAGGTTTCAGTTGTGGGCGTATTGATAATTTTTTCTTGAGCATGGTACATCATGGTCATGCCCTCAGGTACGCGTTGTGAAACAACTGCACGGGCTGCAATTGTGCCATTGACGTTATACAATTCAAGCCAATCATTATCAACAACCTCCATCTTCTGAGCATCAATTTCTGAAATCCAAACAATTGGACCACCGCGTGAGAGGGTCAACATCAATAGATTTTCTGAATACGTTGAGTGGATTCCCCACTTTTGGTGTGGTGTAATAAAGTTAAGTGCAATTTCTTTGTTACCGTTTGGTTTATATCCTTTAATTGGCTCAACTGTCTTGGTATTAACAGGTGGTTTGTAAACACACAAACTTTCACCGAAATCACGTAACCATTTGTGGTCTTGGTAAAAGTGTTGCCTTCCTGTCAAGGTTCTCCACGGAATCAATTCATGCACATTGGTGTAACACGCATTATAACTGACGTGTTCATCCTCTAGTCCAGACCATGTTGGAGAAGATATAATCTTACGAGGTTGTGCTTGAATATCATGGAAACGAATCTTTTCATCTTCTTTTGGCTTGGCTAAATGCGTGTGGTCGCGTCCAGTAAATTTACCTAGAGCTTCCCACGCTTTAACTGCCACTTGACCATTAGTCTCTGGAGCCAATGACATAATGACTTCCGTTGCATTAATATCCGTCTCAATTTGAGGTTGATCCTTAGAAATCCCCTCCTCTCGGACTCTTCTATTAAGGCTTCGAAGCATTTCCACTTCTTTATCCGTATTCCAAGAAATACCCTTGCCACCATTACCGAGTTTTTCTAGTAATGGACCAACAGAGGTAAATTTCTTGTAGGTATTTGGGTAATCTCGTTCCACTTCAATCAAAGATGGCATGGTTTTACCTGGGATTGGATCACAATCGCCGTTATACCATTCCTTGACTTCTGTTGCTTGTGCTAATTCACCCGGAGTATCGTGTTGCATGGGTAAAGTTACGATGTCTTTTTCAACACCTAAATGCCCAACACAAACTTCTGAAAATTTCTTGGCTAATCCTTTAAAAATTGCCCAATCAGATTTTGATTCCCAAGCAGGGTCAACCGCTTTACTTAAGGGATGAATAAAGGGATGCATATCTGAGGTATTTAAATCATTTTTTTCATACCATGTTGCTGTTGGCAAAACAATATCCGAATACAAACAGGTGGTTGACATACGGAAATCTAAAGTGACAACTAAATCAAGCTTGCCTTCGACAGATTCTTCATGCCATTTAACTTCCGTTGGTAAATCCTTACCCATTTTGCCAATATCATCACTCATCACGGCATTTTGCGTTCCGAGCAAATGTTTGAGTATATATTCATGCCCTTTGCCTGAAGAACCAAGGATATTAGAACGCCAAATAAACATATTTCGTGGAAAGTTTTTAGGATCATCTGGATCTTGACAAGAAAACTCTAAGTCCTTGGACTTTAATTGGCTCACGACATAGTCAGAAGATGACATACCCGCTTCTTTAGCACGTTTGGTTAATTCCAGTGGATTTTCTTTCAACTGAGGAGCCGATGGCAACCAACCCATTTTCTCAGAACGAACATTGCAATCAATCAATGAATATTGACTCCAGTCTCTTTTATCTGCTAAGGGTGAAATCAACTCATCAACTTCGAATTTTTCATAACGCCATTGATTAGAATGATTGTAAAAGAACGATGTGCTATTCATATGCCTAGGTGGACGCTGCCAATCGGTGGCAAAGGCTAATGGAATCCAGCCCGTTTGCGGACGTAATTTTTCTTGTCCCACATAATGTGCCCAGCCCCCGCCTGATTTACCAACACAACCACACATCATTAGCATGTTCATAATGCCCCGGTAGTTCATGTCCATGTGGTACCAGTGATTCATCGCTGCGCCGATAATAACCATGGAACGTCCGCGTGTTTTGTCAGCATTTTCGGCAAATTCTTTAGCAATTCTAATAACCGTATTGGCATCAACTCCAGTGATTTGCTCTTGCCAACCTGGTGTATAGGGTTGGTCATCATTATAATCTTTAGCACAATTTTCATCGCCTAGACCTCTATCAATGCCATAATTAGCCATCATTAAGTCAAAAACGGTAGCAACAAACTTATCGCCATCTTTTGTTTTAATTTTTCTAACGGGTATCTTATGTTTAATCACATCGGGGTGATTTGTGTGTTGAAAAATGTCTTGATCGTGTTGTTTGTTGGCAAAATAAGGAAATGACACTTCAACCACTTTATCGTGGTTATCAATCAATGTTTTAACAGGCCAGATTTCTGAACCATTGGTGTTGTCTTTCGTTTCTAAGTTCCACTTTCCTTTTTCACCCTCTTGCCTTTCTTCCCAACGTGACCCAATTGTTCCATTTGGTACAACAAGTTTATTGGTATTTTCGTCAATCAAAACTGATTTCCACTCGGCTTTATCTTGAGACGCCAATTCTTTAATGTCACTTGCACGTAACGTGCGAGTAGCCACTAGTCCTGTTTCGTGTTCATCCAAACAAATCAAAAACGGCATATCGGTATAGGTGCGACAATAATCATCAAAATATTGGCTGACATTATCTCGGTGGTATTCGGTTAAAATCACATGACCCATAGCCATTGCCAATGCGGCGTCGGTACCTTGACGTGCAGGCAGCCATTCGTCGGTGAGTTTTGCCACTTCAGAATAATCTGGGGTTACCGATACTGTTTTTGTGCCTTTGTAACGGGTTTCGGTAAAAAAATGAGCATCAGGTGTACGTGTTTGAGGAACATTAGAGCCCCAAGCAATAATATAAGAGGAATTATACCAATCTGCACTTTCTGGTACGTCGGTTTGCTCACCCCAAGTTTGTGGAGACGAAGGTGGTAAATCACAGTACCAATCATAAAAACTTAAACAAGCACCACCAATTAAAGACAAATAGCGAGAACCTGCCGCATAAGAAACCATACTCATTGCTGGAATAGGTGAAAAACCAATCACTCTATCTGGACCATATTCTTTAATGGTGTGTGCATTTGATGCAGTAATAATTTCATTAACCTCATCCCATTGTGCACGAACAAAACCACCAAGTCCGCGAATTTGCTTGTAAGAATTGCTGTCTTCCTTATTATCCATGATGGATTTCCAAGCGACAACAGGGTCAGAATGTTTGGCTTTTGCCGCACGCCATAATCGCATCAAGCGACCACGAATCATAGGGTATTTCAAACGTGTTGCTGAATATAAATACCATGAATAACTGGCTCCACGTGGGCATCCACGAGGCTCATGATTAGGCAAATCATCACGTGTACGCGGATAATTGGTTTGCTGCGTTTCCCATGTGACCAATCCCCGTTTTACATAGATTTTCCATGAACAGGAACCTGTGCAGTTCACTCCGTGAGTTGAATGCACAATTTTATCATGCGACCAACGGTTGCGGTAAGCACGCTCCCAACCTCGGTCTTCATCGGTTGTAATGCCATGACCATCTGCAAACGTTTCTGGACTTTTCTTTGTTAAATAAGTTAGTCTGTCTAAAAAATGACTCATTGTTATAAACCTCTAAAGTTTTATTGTAAGGTGGGTTTACCCACCATTTTATATCAACATAATTGAATAATTATTGGTGGGTAAACCCACCTTACGGTATTATTATCTATGGATTGTGGAACTCAGCTCCTTTCCTCATGTAAAACCACCAATTCAACAGCAAACAAACAGTGTAGAATATAGCAAAACCATACAATGCATATTGCGGTGTAGTGGCTTTAATTTGTTCGCCTAGTATTTTTGGAATCAAAAAAGCACCGTAAGCCGCAATAGCAGCGGTCCAACCAAGAACTGGACCTGCTTGTTCTTTATTAAAAATAGTTGCAATGGTTTTAAATGTAGAGCCATTACCTATACCAGTGGCTGTAAACAGAATAAGGAAAAGAATTAAAAATGGTACGAAATAATCTTGTGGAGTTGCACTGGCATAAGCCAACTGCATGTAATATGCCACACCAATCGCCGACCCAATCATTACAATTGATACCCATTGAGTCACACGAGCACCACCAAGTTTATCTGCAATCATGCCGCCTACTGGACGAATCAAAGCACCAATAAAAGGCCCCATCCAGGCATACATCAAGGCACTGGGTCCTGCTGGATTTGGCGTATTGTGCGTCATCACACCATCAACCAACACATGTTGGTACCCAAAAATAACCTTAATCGAAAGACCAAATCCAACTGCATAACCAATAAATGAACCAAAAGTCATGGTATATATAATCGTCATAACCCATGTGTGTTTGTTTTCAAAAATTTTATACTGCCTTTTTAAATTACGTCCAATTTCACCAGGAATCATTTTTAATATAGCAACCGTCAAAACAATAACTATTGGTAAAACGATAAACTTATCTAAACCAACATTCAATAATAAATACAAACCAAATGCTGCTGTACAAAGACCAATGCCTAACATTAATAAAATTTTTGCAAAAGCAGGAAAAGGAGATGAAACATCAGGGGATACGTGCTCATCACGGATATTATTCATACCAAACCACGTAGCAAATGCCAATGGAACAAGCAAAATCAACCACACAAACCCAGCATTATGAATAAAAGTATCTGTGCCTGCTGGTATTTTACCAACTAGTGTTCCACTGGTTTCTTTAAGAATCATCGGGTCGCCACCAAATAACGCAAAAGTCATTACTAAAGGAATAACAATCTGCATAGTAGTAACACCAAAATTACCCAATCCAGCATTCATACCTAATGAATACCCTTGAACTTTTTTAGGATAAAAGAAAGAAATATTACTCATGGATGAAGAGAAGTTACCTCCTCCAATACCAGATAACAAAGCCCATAACTGAAACTGCCACAACGGAGTGTCTGCTGATTGCAAAGCAAAGCCAACACCAATAGCGGGAATCATGAGTAAGGCGGTGGTCAAAAATATGGTGTAACGACCGCCCGCAATACGTATGAAGAAAGTTGAGGGTATTCTCAGTGTAGCACCAGACAAACCCGCAATGGCACCTAAAGTAAATAACTGTGATTTTTCAAAGGGAAAACCCAAGTTCAACATTTGAATGGTAATAATACTCCAATATAACCAAACAGCAAACCCTACCAATAAAGCAGGAATTGAAATCCAAAGATTTCTTGTGGCAATACTCTTGCCAGTGGAATTCCATTGCTGCTTATCTTCTGGGTTCCAATTTATTAAGTCTTTAGCCATAATATATATGCTCCTCTTAAATAATGATAAAGCCATTGCTTCTAGCGAAACAATGGCAACTTTTTTAATTAATGTGATCTAATTCAGGTAAATGCTGTGCGTTACGTAATTCTGGATGTGCTTTTCGCTCTGCACGTCTAATCGCAAAGTGCATCCAAATCAATGAAACCGCAATAATAACCGACAACAACATAAAGCAACTTGTCCATACCCCTATGTGGTCATTCATGATGCCAAAGGTAATTGGTAAGATGAAGCCACCTAGACCACCAATCAATCCAACTATACCACCAACAGAACCAACGTTCTCGGGAAAGTAATGCGGAATGTGTTTGTAAACTGCCGCTTTTCCTAGTGACATAAAGAATCCCAAAATAATTGTCATGGAGACAAACAACCATAACGGAATAGTTATATTAAAAGATATGGGTCCTTCAATACCCTTCACTACATAATCTGTTGATGGGTAAGACATAATTACTGTACAAATCAAAGAAACAATAAAAGTCCAATACATGATAGTGCGGGCACCAAATTTATCTGACAACCAACCACCAAGAGCTCTAAATATAGCTCCTGGCAAGGCATAAGCTGCAGCCAACATACCTGCTGTTGCTAATGGCAGATGATAAACCCCAACATAGTAACGCGGCAACCATAACGCTAATGCCACATAAGCACCGAAAACAAAGAAATAATACAAAGCAAAACGCCAAACAATTAAATGTTTAAGTGGTTTCATTTGCTCCATAAATGGTCGAGCCTTGCCTTTCGCTCCAGTATGAGCCGGATCAGTTTTGCTGAATAAAAAGAATAAAACAGCAGTAATGGCTAAAACGGCTGCATAAACTAGTACAACTTTTCGCCACTCTCCCCCCATTGCCACAAGTAATATAGGAGCTCCAAAGTTAGTCACCGCAGCACCAACATTTCCTGCACCAAATATACCTAAAGCTGTGCCTTGCTTTTCATCTTCATACCAAGAGGAAACATAAGCAATGCCCACAGCAAAAGAGCCTCCAGATAAGCCTAAACCCAGTGCACCAAGCAAATACATAGGGTAAGTGTGTGCGTAAGTAAGGAAAAAAGCAGCCAAAGCCGATGTTAGCATCTGCAGTGTAAAAATAATGCGTCCGCCGTATTGATCGGTCCAAATGCCTAAAAATATACGGCTTAAAGAACCCGTTAAAATTGGTGTTGCCACCAAAACACCAAACTGAGTATCACTTAACCCCAACTCTCCTTTTATTTTCATACCAATAATGGAAAAGATTGTCCACACAGCAAAACAAACAGTGAATGCCAATGTGCTTAATGTCAGTGCCTTAGTTTGTTCACTTTTTGTCACATTTTCTAAATTTTTCATGATTACCTCTGCAAAATATACAAATAAAACTCGATTGGTGATTTTGTTATTTTATGAATTGACAACATAAGTCACTTGATTGAAATCAAGTATTGGCATTTATTGATATAATTTTCTTTCTTTACAACAATTTTCGAAAGTTACAGGTAAAATAGCCTTAATCAAATAACTTCTAATAATAAATGAATCAACTTCTAACCCTATTATGCCAATCCATTCATTCGTTTCAAAAAGAACGCGGCAGTCTGTGTTTGTATTTGTCCACAAAAGACGAATACAGTCTTGAAAAATTAAAACAAATCATTAAAACCAATGACTTGTTGATTGAAGAGATACTGCAATTTGCTCGGCATGGGAGTAAAAAGTTTAATACAGAACAACGAAAAAGTTACGACAAACTGAAACATATCTATACAAACTTTATCAATAAAGCCCTGTTCAGGCAAAACATCCAACTAAAAGAAATTGATGTAATACAAGCTTCTTCACTCTATACTTACAGCCTTATTGTTCACTTAGGTTATGTATTAATTGAACTTGCGTTCTTTGACAAAAAGAACATTCCCGCAGATATATCTGCACTCTCAAACTACATTAATTGGAAAGAACGCATTGGTCGAGAACGTGCTTTAGGGATTGTTGGATTTGCTTTCAATGAATTTAATTCAGAGCAATTCCGCAGGGATTTCAAAATTTTACTTAGTGAACAAAGCATCAACAAACGCTCATTTTTAGCACTGGCAAATGAAAGGCAAAGACAAGCTTTCGAAAGTTGTTTTATTGTTAATAGAAATATTGAAGATGTCCACAAGCAAATGGAAGCCAATGAGATTCCTCAAGTAAATGCCAAAAACTGGTATGACATGGTAACTGAAAAAATGGAAATGATGCACGTCATTGAACTTGCCCTTATTAAACAATTAAATAAACAACCAAATAACGAATCTCCCCTGCAGTGTTCTATTCCTCAAGAAGATCAATCAGTTATTTTAGACTTTCCTTTTTTTAGAAATTTATCTCAATCAACCGTTAACGAATTATTTAGGCTCAGTAACATTAAAAGCTATAAAAAAGGCAGTTTACTGTTTTTAGAGGGAGAACCAGCTTCACGAATTTATGTCATTTTGTGTGGTTGGGTCAAAATCTACAAAAGCACAGCTGATGGCAATGAAACTGTTGAACAAATGCTCTCCACAGGCAACTTGGTAATCGAATCATCCATTTTTACTAATGATAAATACTACAGCAGTGCACAAATTAGTAATGAAGCCAAATTGATGTCTTTTCCCTCTTCAATCTATCGAAATTTATTAAACAAAGACCTTGCATTAGCCTTAAATTCATTAAAGCATTTATCGCAAACTTCCAGAAGTTATTTAAGTCAAATTGATAACAACCGCTTAAAATCTTCCAAGGAAAGAGTTGGGTGGTTTTTACTCAAGCAATTTATTGAACAAAAAAACCCCAATACCATTTTGTTACCTTATGAAAAAACCATTATTGCTTCCTTATTGGACATGAAACCAGAAACTTTTTCTCGCTCCTTAAAATCCTTTAAGAACAGGGGCTTGTCTTCAGAAAGACACCAAATTCAAATTAAAGACATAAAAATGTTGTGCCATTATTGTGATGAAAATTTATCAACTCATTGCCAATTTAAAAACAACCATTCAGAATGCCGGTTCAAATAACATGCAAAAGAAAAACCTCTTACCCTACCCTAAGGCACTTGAGTTAATCGAACAAGTCGCTACTAACCACCGCATTAACTCATGCCAACAGTGCGAGTTGGAAAATGCACTTAATCGCTTAGTAGCCGAAGACATCTTATCACCAATAAATGTGCCCAGTTTTAATAATTCAGCCATGGATGGTTTTGCCATCCAAACAAAAATTGTCAATGAGGCCATTAAAAAATTCGGCAGCATCACTCTTAAAGTATCAGGAAGCATCCAAGCAGGCGATTGCCAAGAGATTAATCCGGATACCGAGCATTTGGCTTGGGAAATTATGACTGGTGCTCCTGTTCCTGATTTATTTGATGGCGTTATTCAGATTGAAAAGGTAGAAATCAACCAAGATAATGGCAATAAAACCATTGCATTGTCAGAATTAGTGCAAAAAGGCAGAAATATTCGAAAACGAGGAACAGACTATAAAATAAACGACACCGTAGTCAAAAAACATACCCTTATTCAATCGCAACATATTATGGCACTAGCCACTGTTGGTATTAAGTGCATTAAAGTTGTTAAAAAAATTAAAGTGGCTGTTTTATCCACAGGCAATGAACTGGCTAAAAAGTCTTCATCTTCATTAACTTCTGGAAAAATATTTAATTCTAATCAACCTTTCTTAAAATCTTATTCGCAAAGCCTTAATTGTTACCCTGTTTTTGTTGGGCGTTGTCATGACAATATAAATGCCTTTAATAAACTGATTGATGAGGCACTGGCAAAAGAGGTTAAGGTAATTTTTTCCACCGGGGCTGTCTCAATGGGAAAATATGATTTTATTCCTCAAGCATTACTTGCCCGTGGTGCCGAGATTCATTTTCATAAAGCTAAGATTCGCCCTGGAAAACCAATTTTATTTGCAGAACTACCCAATGGCGTCATTTATTTTGGCTTACCAGGCAATCCCATTGCAGCAGCTGCAGGTATGCGATTTTTTGTCTCACCATTTATACGCACCCTGTTAAAGCTTCCATCAGAAAAAAAACTCAAAGCGCAAGTTTGTGCAGATATGAGTAAAAAGAAAGGTTTTCGCACTTTTGCTAAAGCACAGGCTCACATTGATGAGAAAGGTCAATTGTGTGTAAAAATGTTATCCGATCAAGGCTCATACCAATCGAGTTCATTTGCTCAGTCTAATTGTTGGTTGATACTACCAGAGGAAAGTGAAAATATAAAAAAAGGGGAACTGATAAATATCGCACCGATGGTGCCCAATCAAATGGTGTTGTAATGAACTCTATTGCTGGGGTGGTTTTAGCCGGAGGACTTTCTTCTCGAATGGGTACGGACAAATCACAATTAACGATAAAGAATCAAACACTGTTAGAAAGAACTAAAAAGCTAGTTATTGATGCTGGTATTGAGTCCGTTTTTATTAGTGGCCGTTATGGAATCGAAGACACAATGAGTGGAGTTGGACCATTAGGAGGGATATCAACTTGCCTGCAACAACTAACAGGGTATACTCACATTCTTTTCATTCCTGTGGATATGCCTCTACTCAAAGCTAAAATAATAAAAACGATTATTCAGAAAAAGAGCCTTGACTTAAGCCACTTAGAGAAGCATAAATTTCCTTTTATTATAAAAAATACAAAAGAAATACGTCGACTTGTTGCTACACAAATTTCAAGTAAACAATTATCGCTTTACCAATTGTTTAAACAACTGCAAGTCAAAAAAATTAAACATTGCTTTAGACAGGAACATTTCCTCAACACCAATTCACCACAACAATGGCAAGAAGCTATGAAACAACTTCAATGACAACGACTGTGATATTATCAGAACCACCCGACTTAAGTGCGGCAATGGTTAATTGATCAGCAATTTCTTGGGGATGAACATTTTTAGCTAATATTGCTTCAATTTTAGTGTCTTCAACTTCTTCAGATAAGCCATCACTGCATAAAAGGAACTTATCTCCAATAGCCACCTCTCCTTGCTTTAGAGACACTTTTATTTCAGAATTATCAGTAACCCCTAATGCTTGAGTCACGACGTTTCTGTGCGGATGCGTACGGGCTTGCTCGAGCGTAATTAAATTTTGGTCAACGAGTTCTTGAACATAAGAATGATCAGTAGAAATTGCTGTTAATTGGTTGTTTGAACACTTGTAAATTCGGCTATCTCCAACCCAAGCGGTATAATATTTATGGTTTTTTATTTGCAACAGCACAACGGTAGTTCCCATAGGTAAATCACCACCTCGCTCATACGAACTGTCAATAATCGACTGATTGGCTTTTAAAATGCTGTCTTTTAGGGAATCATTATTATTCAAAAAATGCAACACAGAATCACGTGCCATGGCACTGGCAAGTTCCCCATGATCATGCCCTCCCATGCCATCAGCGACTAACCATATATTTAAATCATGACTGACGCCATAAGTATCTTCGTTGTGATCTCGCTTGATTCCTGTATGGGTAACATGTCCAATTTTAAAATTCATAATGATTTAAATAGTTAGTCTTTCCTAGCATTCTATCATTAAAAATTAGCAATTTGAAAATTTAATTCCAATATTACTCAAAATCTGATAGTGAAACGCCAATTAGAGTGCAATCAATTATTCACATCAACCCTGATACTTGTATCTATAACCACCGTTTTATCCATGCGTTCATGATAGCATAATAGAGACCTTAGCATAATTATAGTGACGAGTAAAAAATGATTAAATTCACTAGCTTTTCGCTAAAAATCTCGCCAATAACTGGTTATTACCTTCAATTTTAAACTCAATCTGGCAAATTTTCTCTATTTTTTCTTTCGTCATATAGTTATGCAAAGGTCTCGTAAATCAATTTAGCTGTCTTAATAATTGGGTACTGTTCTTAAAAACTGATAACAATGTTAATCCTAAGCAAATTAGTGTTGATTTTAAAGCTCTTAAACAGTCGGGTATTTTATTTTATGATATAATCACGACCCTTATAAATTTTTGGTAGTTCAATGACTCAAACGTGGTTAGTTACAGGTGGTGCTGGCTTTATCGGTGGAAATTTTATTTTGCAGCAAGTGCTTGATAAAAAACGCAAAATCATCAACTTAGACAAGTTAACCTATGCAGGAAATCTTGACACCCTTGCACAGCTTGATGGCAATGATAATTACACTTTTATTCAAGGCGATATTGGCGATCATGACTTGGTTGCTAAGATTATAAAAAAGCACCAACCCGATGTTATTGTTAATTTTGCCGCTGAGAGTCATGTTGATCGTTCAATTGATGCCCCTGATGATTTTATTACCACCAATATTGTGGGAACATTTAACTTACTCAAACAGGCTTTGAGTTATTACCAAACTTTAGTCGATGACAAAAAAGACAACTTTAGGTTTTTACACGTTTCCACTGATGAGGTCTATGGCTCACTTGGTGAGACTGGCTTATTTACCGAAACTACGCCCTATTCACCGAATTCGCCCTATTCTGCATCAAAAGCTTCATCGGATCATTTGGTGCGGGCTTATTACCACACTTATGGTTTGCCTGTTTTAACCACAAATTGTTCCAATAATTACGGTCCTTTTCAGTTTCCTGAAAAGCTTATTCCATTAATTATAACCAAAGCGTTAAATTTTGAACCTTTACCCGTTTATGGTGATGGTAAAAATATTCGCGATTGGCTTTATGTCCAAGACCATTGCAGCGCCATTGAAACGGTTATACATAAAGGAAAAGTTGGTGAAGTTTATAATGTCGGTGGCAATGAAGAAAAACAAAACATTCAAGTGGTGCATGCTTTGTGCGATATTTTAGATGAGTTACGACCTGTTGCAGGCAAATGCCGACGGGATTTAGTCACTTATGTCACCGATAGACCAGGGCATGACCAGCGTTATGCCATTGATTCGTCCAAATTACAGAATCAATTGGGCTGGACTCCCTCGGAATCGTTTGCAAGTGGCATTCGTAAAACGGTAGAATGGTACTTGGATAACAAAAAATGGAGCGATCGGGTTTTAGATGGTTCTTATG
>Ga0256839_1002607_pt1 | contig 19804 bp, 17 predicted proteins | sample 354166metaG_FD_185968 | JGI IMG/M metagenome (GOLD analysis project Ga0256839, IMG submission 185968) | Hydrothermal vent microbial communities from Mid Atlantic Ridge, Atlantic Ocean - 354-166 | ecosystem: Environmental > Aquatic > Marine > Hydrothermal vents | place: Atlantic Ocean: Mid... | reverse complement strand
CCGAATCACCCGAGTCGTCATTCATCCATCAGAGGCCTGCTCCGCTACGCTCCGCAGCCCTCTGATGGGACAAAGGAACGCCACTGCCCTAACATAGGGAGTGGTACAGAATATGGGGGCAGGTCAATTGTTTGATCTACTCGATAATTTTCGAGACTTTATCCGTAGACTTGTATAACAGCAATTTTGTAAATGCAGGAGAAATGCCGCCATGAATCGCCTCACCAAGTATACCTTAATTGGAATTCTCCTGTTGCCGGTCTCATACGCATTGATCGCCCAACCAACAGTCTTTGACCGCGACAATGCCACTCCCAAACCCGAAACGCCGGCATGGGAAACCGAGCGTGATCTCATCGTCCTCTTTGAGGATTCAGATGATCGTGTTGCTCTTGCGCGTCTCGTGATGAGTAGCTCACTTGATATCACCCACCCCTTAACACCGCAGCAACGATATGATGGCCTAAGCATTGCAGGCCACACACTCTTCCGAGAAGGCGAGATTCAAGATGTCATCGAATGCTTTTCTGGAGTCATTGCACTGAATATATCAGATGATGCATCCGCAGATGCTGCAAGAATGAAAGCTCAATCTTATTTTTTATTGGGCGATTATGCTCAAGCAGTCAACGCCTACCAACTTGCCGATTCCATTTCTCGACAAATAGAAGCCGATACTGGGTTCCATGATCTCTATCGCCTCATCATTACCCAATACCTCACGGCTGCACAAATGGATGACAACTTTGATCTTGTGTATTCACTTGTTGATGAGATACTGAACAACTATACAAAATACGAGTCGAATGGAGGCAATATTCGTGCCCAAGTGCTCGAGATTGGTGCCCGCTCTGCACGCAAGGAAGGCAATAATGGAAAAGCAGCGACATACCTCACAACCCTCCTTCGGGATTTCCCTGATTACGGCGTAGCATTTCCAGGCCCGCGAGCAAAGCTTCAGATGGATTTGATTGAGGCACAGGGATTCTCATTCGAGAACAAAGACCCAGAAGCCGTTGAGGCTGCGATGAACATTGTCATGGATGATCGCTACTACGGTATGCCTATTTGGTCATATTATGTAGACATCTCCGCAAGGCTCCTTGATGAAAACGATGATATTCGTGATGCCAACCAACTCCGCCTCTGGGCTATCGAGCAGCTTGATTTGAAGCTCGGCTCGCTCCCCCAGAACGACCTAAACACAACCATGTACCAAACAGCGATCCGTCAATCACAGTCAGACTTGATCTACCGTACAGCCAATATGTACGAGAAGACCCGTCAAAATCAAAAAGCAACCGATCTTTACCAACGCATAATCAATGATTTTGCTGATGTCACACCCGAATATGCGCAATATTCAAATCGGCGATTGATCCATCTCCAGAATGCGCCCTAAGCAAGTCGCTCCAAAAACTGCTCCAGCATGTCCAAACCGAACGGGCGTTTTGCCTGTTCGGTTTTTTGCTGGCATCCCGATAATCTTGGAATTCTCCAACCCCACACCAAGCCTTACTCGTACTACCCATTCGGCATCGTTTGCCGAGACCACGAGACCCTGTTCAAGAGAAAACCCAGGAGAAAAAAAGATGAAACGCAAAACAGTACTCGCATTCACAACCGGCGCTGCATGTACCGCATCGCTCGCACTCCTCATCGCAGCAGCCCCCACACAGGACAGCACAGAACCAGATGTCAAAGGAAACCAACTAGGCGAAACAGACCCGATGGCCGAGATGATGCGCCTCGCAACACCCAACGAGCACCACGCCGAACTCGGAAAAACCGTCGGCAACTGGACCGCCAAAACCAGCTTCATCATGGACCCCTCCCAGCCACCAGTCACCGGCGAAGGAACCATGAGCGTCAAATGGGTACTCGGCGGACGATATATCATGTCCGAGTTCAAAATGGACTTCATGGGCAAACCCTTTGAAGGCATCGGATACACCGGTTATGACATCGCCCACGAACAATACATTGGCACATGGGCCGACACCTTGTCCACCGCCATCACCTCCATGACTGGAAACATGGACGAGGACGGAACCTTGACCCTCTATGGCACCGCAACGACAGCCAAGGGAGATAACCTCATCAAAATCGTCTCCACTTGGATCGACGAGGACACCATGACTGACAAGTTCTACGACCAAATGCCTGACGGCACATGGTTCAACTCCGGCACTATCACTTATACCCGAGACTAAATCTATCCGTCGCATCTATTATTCGCTGCCTCGGATTGTGAATCGGATTTTTCTCGAGCCATGGAGCCTACCAACCCGCCCAAATCTTGGGCGGGTTTTTGATTGCTTACAAATCCGGGGCAACTCAAATGCGTTCATACAACGGCAAGTCTCCAACCAATGGGCGACAATAATCGAGGAATTTTTGTGTGACATTGTTATGCCCGTCAATAAACTCCGCAGGCATATGTTTGGTCTTGGCTGCCACATCGCTGAGCTCAATCCGCTCAAACCGCGCGGCATATGGCTGACTCACACCGATCGGACTCGTGCGAAGAATGGCTACTGATCCATCGAGATCCCCACTTGTCGCAAGCTTGGCTGCGAATCGTCCAACCCCGCGTGCTTCCTTTTGATCCACAGGCGATTGATCCGGGAAACACCGTTGCACATATCCAAAGGTATCGGCCCGTACCCGCACCGCCGTCCCGCCTTGAGGCGTGAGTTTCTCTTTGAGCAGATCCGAGAGGGCATCGCCGAGGGCCCCCGAGCCTGAGAGTTGCACATTGCCATGGGCATCGGTCTGGGCGTTCTTGATGAGCATTGCCCCGATCGAGTTGCCGTGCTTGTCGGCAATCCCTTCGGACACCGCGATATGCACCCGCTGACGCTTGTCGTAGAGTTTGGCGACATCATCGACAAAGCGGTCAGTATCAAACGGAACCTCAGGCAGATAAATCAGCTGAGGCCCATCGGTCGAACCACCTTCATGGGCATACCGATCATCACGGCGTGCCAGCGCCGAAGCAGCGGTCAAGAACCCGGCATGGCGCCCCATGATCACATTGATCTTGATCCCGGGCAGCGAAATATTATCAAGAAAATCCGCCATGCACGCTTTGGCAACAAATCGTGCCGCGCTGGGAAATCCTGGCGTGTGATCGTTGATGACCAGATCATTGTCTACCGTTTTGGGAATATGAAAACACCGCAGTTCATACCCCGTCTCGTTGGCCATTTCGTTGACGATTCGGCAGGTGTCGGAGCTGTCATTGCCGCCGATGTAGAAGAAATATCGGATATCATGCTCTTTGCACGCTTCGAGAATCCGCTGGCAGTATGCCCCATCGGGCTTATCGCGCGTTGAACCGAGCCCTGCGCTGGGTGTTTGGGCCAAAATTTGCAATCGGTCATGGGGATAGTCGGTCAGGTCATACAAATCGCCACTGATCAATCCTGCCACGCCGTGGCGCATCCCCAGAATTTTTTTGATCGGATTCCCCGGATTTCCTGCCCCTCGTCGGCGTAAGCCTTCGATTACTCCTACGAGTGATTCATTAATTACTGCTGTGGGGCCACCAGACTGTCCGATCACTGCATTGCCTGTTGCCAGATCAATTGTCATCACATACCTTTCACCAATTTTCATCGCACAGGCATTAGGCCCATGTTGTCCACCACATCCTAGGCTTCCAATCTGAATCCTCGTTTTGTCTCTTGTCTCTCCCCAAATTTTTTGAATGGGATGGGTGAGGTGTGGGGAATCAGAAAGAGTAAGTGTGGTTTTTGCATCATACCGGGCAACCATTTTCTGCCGGTGCAGGAAAAGTGAAAGTGAAAGGGAATTGGTTTAGTCGCGCCATTTGTCTTTGACGACACCGTACTCGAAGAGGACATGGGCGGATTCGTCGATTTGGGTTTCACTTGAGCCGCTGAAGATGAGGAAGAGATGTCCGGAACCTGATTTTTTTCGGGTCCAGTTCCATGTCCATGTTTCGGTGCCATCGTCGTTGGTCGTGCGTTCGGTGGGTTCGCCGAGGGTTTGGAGGACATCGTCGGTGGTGGAGGTGTGTTTTTTGATGCGCGAAAGATCGGAAGGCTGGACATAGGCGCCGTGGATTTTGGTCGAGGAATGATGCCCCGCAAGGCACCCGGTGAGGGTGAGGGGAAGAGCGACGAAAGCTCCGGCAAGGATCATGGCGGTGGCGGCTCGGCGAGTTGGACGCATGGGGAATCTCCTTTGGCGTTCATTATATCCGAAAACGGTACTCGGAAACAGACCGTGGGGATTTTGAGGGTGCCGATGCGATTGTGGAAATGAAAAAGCCCAACCAAATGGCTGGGCTTTGGTTTTGATTGAGTCGGTTTTTAGGCCGGGTCGGCAGCGAGATTACGAATTGAAGCCTGGCGGTGGATGCGTTTGGAGGCTGCTTCGGCTTGTTCTCTGGCGACGGTCTCGGCTTCGAGGAAGTCTTCACCGAAGCGGAAGAGGCGGAATGAGTTGCCGATGACGAAGACATCGGGGATGAAGTGGAAGAAGGCAGCGAATCCGACGCCGATACTGGCTCCACCCAAGGCTTGGAATGAACCGGTAGCGGCGAGTGTCAGCCCGACGATGGCTGCCAAGATCGAAAAGATGATGTTTTGGGTCACGATCATGCGGGATCGACGGGCCAGTTCCATCAGGAAGGGCAGTCGGTTGAGCTCGTCGGTCATCAGGGCGACGCCTGCAGAGTTGGCGGCGATATCTGAGCCCGAAAGCCCCATCGCCACGCCGACATCTGCTTCGGCCAGTGCAGGGCCGTCATTGATGCCGTCGCCGACCATCATGACGCGGTACCCATCGTTGGTGAGTTGCTTGATGAGTTCGTGTTTTTCTTCGGGGAGGCACTCGGCCTCGACGGCATCGACGCCGGTGACGGCACCGACGCGTTTGCCAACACTTAGACGATCGCCGGTGAAGATGGCGATCATGCGGACATTGAGTTCGCGGAGTCGATCGACGACGGCTTTGGAGTTGGGGCGTATTTTGTCTTCGAGCCCGACGGCGCCGAGGTATTTGCCATCGACAATGACATGGACACCCGACATCCCTTCGATGCGTTTTTCGATTTGATCAATGGCATCGGCAGCGCTGGGCATGAGTCCACGGATCCAGGTGCCTCGCCCGGCGGAGATTTTGCCGATGGATGTTTTGGCGTGGACGCCTGCGCCGTGGATTTCTTCGAACTCTCCCTCAGTGTCAACTTGAATGCGTGCTTGTTCAGCAGTGCGGAGGATCGAAAGTCCTAGGGGATGGTTGCTGCTGGCTTCGGCAAAGGCAGCAGCCTTGAGCAGGGTGGCGCCGTCAACGCCTTCGACCGGGGCCAAGCGGGAGACTTCGAATCGTCCGGTGGTGAGTGTACCGGTTTTGTCCATAACGACGGCGTCGACATTGGCCGAGGCTTCGAGGTATTCGGTGCGTTTGATCATTACGCCCAATCGGGCAGCTGCAGCAAAGGCTGCGACCATTGCCGACGGCGAGGAAAGGAGCAAGGCGGTCGGGCAGGTGACGACGAGGACCGTTACGGCTCGCAGGGCAGCGGTTTCTTTGACGGCATCAACCTCGCTTTGGGAAACGAGGAAGAAGACGACAAGGGCAACCGAGAGGGCAACGGGAACATAGAACTTGGCAACTTGTTCGATGAGCATTTGGCGCTGAGTTTTGGTGGACTCGGCTTCGCGGATGAGGTTTGAGACTTTTCCGATGGTGGTTTCTTCGCCGACTTGGGTGACTTCGATGTCGATCGCACCGGTGAGGTTGGTGGTGCCTGCGTAGACATCTGAACCTTTTTGAACCTCAACGGGCATGGCTTCGCCGGTGAGTGATGCTTGGTTGATGGTGGATTCACCGGTGATGACGCGTCCGTCGACGGGGAGGTTTTCGCCGGGTCGGATGCGGACGCGTTGTCCCACTTTGACTTGTCCGACGGGGACGATTTTTTCGACGCCATCGAGGACGATGCGAGCAATGTCGGGGGTGAGTGACACAAGTTGTTCGATGGCTCGCTTGGCACCGTCAGCGGTGCGCAAGACGACTTGGTCGGCGACGAGGAGAATGAAGGCGAGGAAGGCAGCGGTACCAAACTTGCCTACTGCCATCGAGGCAAGGATCGCCAGGGCAGCCAGTGAGGAGGAGGAAATATGGCGACGCATGACTTCCATCGCAGCGGCTTTGAACAGTGGAGCACCCAAGAGCAGGGCCGAGAGGACCGCCGGGAGCGTGGCGACGAGCTCGTTGGTGGTGCCGCTAAGGTGGGCGATCCACGAGACGATCGCCAAGACACCTCCGATGAGGTAGAGGAATATCCATCCATTGTTTTCGTCGATGACCTGGTGGTGCGAGCAGCAGTCGATCGCGCCGTGGGTTGGAGCCGAATCATGTGAATGGGTGTGTGTGTCGCTCATGGGTATGCACTCTGGTGTTCAGGGTGGAAAATTCGGGCCGAGGGTTGTGTTGGTTTGCTGGTGGCTTCCGGGCATCTACAATAGGGATGCGGGCCATGGATATCCTCTTGGAGAGCGAATCCGTGTCCCGTGAGTACGCACAAGCTGGGCGTTAGGTTCATACTTTGCCAACACGATGAGGAGCCTGCGGTGGTCAATACGCAGACAAATACCGATCAGCGTGGGAATTTGCCCAAGGTGTGTATTCTGGGGATCGGGCAGATGGGGTTGGTGTGTGCAGGGGCGTTGACCAATCCCGATCCTCAAGGGGCCGGGGATGCCCCCCGAGGCGAGGTGGTCATGTGGGGGCACGATGAGGATGAGAATGGGATGCTTGCCCAGATGCGCCAGTCTGATCGACTCCCGGGATTCGAGCTCCCAAGGTGCGTGCGGATCGCGCTGAGTGACGCCGAAGCCCTTGCGGGCGCGGACATCATCGTCAATGCTGTTCCGGTGCAGTTTATCCGCAGTGCTTGGGAGCGATTGCGTGAGCATGTGCCGGGCGATGCCTCAGTGATTTCGGTTGCCAAGGGGATCGAGAATGAGACGCTGATGCGTCCGACGCAGATCATTGCCGATGTGCTCGGAGATCATCCCGATGCCAAGCCTCGCGCGATGGGGTGCATGAGCGGTCCGGCGATTGCGACCGAGCTGGCGATTTGCCTGCCCGCGACGATGGCTGCCGCTTCGGATCATCCGGGGTTCGCCCGGACGATTCAGGAGTTGTTTTCGACGAGTTGGCTTCGGATTTATACGAACCCGGATTTGTTGGGGGTCGAGTTGGCCGGGGCGACGAAGAATGTGATTGCAATCGCAGCGGGGATCATCGACGGGTTGGGCGCGGGGGTCAACGCCAAGAGTGCGCTGCTTGCCCGTGGATTGGCCGAGATTGGAAAACTCGGCAGCGCGATGGGGGCGCAGACGAGTACCTTTTTCGGGGTTGCGGGCGTGGGAGATCTGGCGACGACCTGTTTTAGTCCCGAAGGGCGCAACCGATCCTGTGGCGAGGCGCTGGGCAAAGGTGCGAAACTCGATCAATACCTCCGCGATTCGATGTCTGTTGTCGAAGGGGTGGCCACGACCGAGTCTGTTGTTGATCTGGCTAGGAAGTATCAGGTTGATATGCCGATCACCGATGCGGTGTATGCCGTGTTGTTTGAGCATCTCGATCCAGTTGATGCGATCACGATGCTGATGAGCCGGGATTTGCGAGAGGAATAAATCGGGTGAATGGATCATTGGCCCATTTTGAATCCGAAGAATACAACGCAGCGGTCAAGGTGGTCGAGGTGCTCGTGGAGAACGGGCATCTGGCGTACCTTGCAGGCGGGTGTGTGCGCGATCTCTTGCTCGGGGAGGTGCCTACAGATTTTGATGTGGCAACTGATGCTCGACCCGAGCAGATCAAAGGGTATTTTCGTCGAACCACCTCGGTCGGGGCAGCCTTTGGGGTGATGCTCGTGCGGGACTTCAGGCAAACAATCGAGGTGGCGACTTTCCGGTCCGATGGCGTGTATTCCGATGCGCGTCGACCCGATTCGATCGAGTATTCATCACCCGAAAAAGATGCCCGCCGCCGGGACTTTACGATCAATGCGTTGTTTGTCGATCCGTTGGCTGATGATGAGGCGCATCAGATTATTGATTTTGTTGATGGCGTGGTCGATGTGCACGCCCGGGTACTTCGCGCGGTGGGGAATCCTGAGGATCGGCTCAGAGAGGATCATCTGCGGGCATTGCGTGCGGTGCGGTTTGCTGCGCGCTATGGGCTCGAGATTGAGAAGCACACCAAGGACGCAATCCGCAGACACGCCCGGGAACTGGTTGGCGTGTCGATCGAACGCATCGGCGACGAAGTCCGCAAGATGCTCGTGCACCCGTCGCGGATTCGGGCGTGTGTGTTGATTGATGAGCTCAGACTCGATGATGCGATCTTTGGCGATGTACGACCTTTCGATCAATCGGTGATGAACGCGCTGCCCGAATCGGTGTCCTATCCATCGGCACTGGTCGCCTTGGCGATTGGCAGAGGGCACGCACTCGAAGATACGCCTGATGCGATCTGTGTTCGATATCGCAAAGCCTTGGATTTGTCCAATACTGATCGCGATGGGATGCGGGCAATACTCGATTGTTTGGGAAGCTTTGTTGCCCGTTGGGATGGGTTGTCCGAATCGGGGCGTAAGCGATTGGCAAGTCGATCGTGGGCGATGGAGTCATTGTCCATTCTTGAAGCGATGAATCCTGGGCGTGCTCGGAATATTCGTGCTCAGATCGAAGCGCTCAAAATACGCTTTGGCGGGCTTAACCCCAAGCCGTTGCTTACAGGGGCGGATTTGATCGAATTGGGAATCCCCTCGGGACCGGCCTACAAGGAGATTTTAGATGCGGTCTATGATGAACAACTCGAAGGACGCGTCGAGACGCAACCTCAGGCGATTAGGTTTGTAGAAGAAATGGCCAAACAGTCTGAAAATGAGAATAACATGAACAAATAGTGTTCCATGTCGGGATGCTTTTGCCAAGGAGAGTTCGATGACCACCGCCCCACTTACTAATTTTGTTCCCGAGGTGCTCGATGCCACGAAGTGGGCCAATATCGAGCCTTTACTCAATGCCTTGCTCGAGCGTGAGGTCAACTCGAAAGAAGAGCTCGAACAATGGCTCATTGATCGCTCTGAGCTCGAAGCTGCCATTGGCGAATCGGGTGCCAACACCTACATCGATATGACCTGTGATACTTCCGATGAATCCAAGCAAAACGCCTACACCGCGTTCATCTCCGATGTCGTGCCCAAGGTCAAGCCGATCGGATTTGAGCTCGACAAGAAGTTCGTTGCACTGGCCGAGCAGTTCGGCTTGACCGGCGGGCACCACAGGGTGCTCTTCCGTGATACCAAAGCTGATGTCGACCTCTTCCGACCAGAGAATGTCGAGATCCAGACCGAGTTGGCCAAGCTCGATCAGGAGTATGACAAGATTTGCGGCAAGATGTCAGTCGAGTTCGATGGCGAAGAACGCACGATGCCCATGATGGGCAAGTATGGCGAATCGGCAGATCGTTCGATTCGTGAAGCTGCATGGCGGACAGTCGCATCGCGTCGAATGGAGGACCAGGAAGCCATCAGCGATATCTACGATCAAATGATCGCCAAGCGTGACATCATTGCCAAGAACGCCGGGTGCAAAAACTATGTCGAGTACGAGTTCAAAGCCAAGCACCGGTTTGATTACACGCCTGAAACTTGTTTTGCGTTTCATGATGCGATCGAAAAGCATGTGATGCCCTTTGTTGCCAATCTCGACAATGATCGCAAGGAAAAACTCGGTCTCGATGCGTTGCGCCCGTGGGATTTGGCGGTTGATCCAAAGGGGCAGGATCCGCTCAAACCATTCAAAGGTGGCGTTGATCTGATTGCCAAAACGCAGAAGGTCTTCGACCAACTCTCACCCGAGCTTGCCAAGATGTTTGCCACGATGGGCGATGGGTCCAACACCCAAGGTTCGGCTGATGGTGCGATGCTCGATCTCGATTCGCGCAAAGGCAAGGCCCCGGGCGGGTACCTGTATTTCCGTGATCGGTCTCGAATTCCGTTTATCTTCATGAACGCAGCCGACCAGCACCGTGATGTCGAGACGATGGTACACGAGGCGGGTCATGCGTTTCATTCAATGTTTTGTACCAATGAGCCTTTGGTGTGGTATCGCAGTTCGCCGATCGAGTTCGCCGAGGTGGCGTCGATGACGATGGAGCTGTTGACGATGCCGTATTGGGATGCGTTCTATCCCAACCAAGCCGACGCAAATCGTGCTCGGCGCAAGCAACTCGAAGGTTCGATCAGCCTCTTGCCTTGGATCGCCACGATTGATGCGTTCCAGCACTGGGTGTATCAGAACCCGACGCATACGCGCAACGATCGGGCCAAGGCATGGCTTCAACTCGAAGACCGGTTTGGCACGCAGGGGCATCGCGTGAGTTGGGAGGGTCTCGAAGAAGAGCGCAAATTTGTTTGGCAGCGCCAGGGGCATTTGTTCGGCTCGCCGTTTTATTATGTCGAGTACGGCATCGCCCAGTTGGGGGCGTTGGGTATTTGGCTCATCAGCCTTGAACAGGGCGAAGAGGCAGCCTTGGTTGCGTATAAGAAGGCTTTGTCACTCGGTGGCAGCGTGACCCTCCCCGAGCTCTTCGCCGCGGCCGGGCTGCCGTTTGACTTTGGCGATCAAACTGTTGGCCGACTCGTCAAGCGGGTGCAGAGCGAACTTGACAAACTTCCTGAATAATTTCAACAGCACAACTTGGTGAAGAGTCCAGCACCCCGCAGGCCGGGGTGTTTTGTGGTTCTTTTCAAGACGGCTTTTTCCAAGGTCCATCAATCGCCAGCGTCCATCCTGGATTTTGAAGATTGACAAAGAGTGTTGAACCGTCGGGGCTGAAGACTGCGCCGGCGAATTCGGAGTTGTTCGCTGCGTTGCGCGCGATGCGATAGAGCTTGCCCTCCATCGTTACCCCTACTAAATTGGGCGGCTTGTTCTCATCCTCGCATACGACAATGTCGCCCCAAGGCGAGAAAGTGATATTGTCAGCCCGTTCGAGCACGCTGGGGTCATTGGGTTCGATGAAGAGTTCGAGCAGATCGTGCAATCCGTCGTCGCTGGGGATGATGTGCCAGAGTTGTCCTGAGTAGGTTTTGCCGCCGGTGGTTGCGGCAAAGTATGGGCTGTTCTTACCCCACCACATGCCTTCGCCTCGTGCGAACCGGGCAGCCCCATCGTTAAACCCACGATAGCGCAGGTCATCTTTGGGGGCGAGGATATCGTCGAGAGACACCCATCGGATGGGGAAGCGCTGTCCGACTTTGATGCGCTGTGTGTCCCAGTTGCGTGTGTCAAGGCTCGGATGGCCAACGATGCTCAGCGCTTCGAGGGCTCCGCCTGCGTGCAGGTCATCAGGGTCGTTGGGGATATACCGATAGATCAACCCGTCATGGCGGTCTTCGGTCATGTAGACGATCCCAGTCTTTGGATCAGTGCAGCACGCTTCGTGCATGAACCGCCCCATTGCCTTGATTGGTTTGGGGTCGGCAAGGCTCGGCGAAGTCGTTGCGGGGACTTCGAAGACGAATCCATGATCTTGCTCGAATCGATCGCCTTTGACGGCTGCGGTTTCTTCGCAGGTGAGCCAGGTGTTCCTCGGCGTGATCCCCCCGGCGCAATTGCGCTCGGTGCCCGCGAGTGAGAGCCAGTGTTGTTCGAGTGTTTGCAATTTGGTGTTGTAGATGAGTGTGGTTGTGCCGCCCCGTGATGGTCGCCCATATCCCAGATCATAAACCTTCGAACGGTCAATCCGGTCGAAGGCCTCTTGATCCTTGAATGGACCGGTGGTTGTGTGGGCATCTTCGATTTCATGATTGCGGACAATCACCGTGCGGTCCGGGTTGATTGATCCGTCGTCATTGATGAACGGGAAGGCGCCCATCGCATCGTGCTTGCCCGGCACATGGAACCCGTCGTCCATCCGCTGCCCGGTCTTCGAGAAGATGGTGTACGAGAACCCGGCGGGCAGATCGAGGATGCCCGCGGGATCGGGGATCAATGGGCCGAACCCAACGGAATCATCATCGCTGAGATTCAGTGCATCGAGGAGCGAACTCGTCGAACCCCGCGCCAGCGAAGCCGACAGCCCAGCGAACCCGAGGGCGACCGATGAGGATCGGGCGAGAAAATGTCGGCGTGAGACTGAGTCCATACCCTGAGGATAGCTCGGTTGGGTGTTTGACTCCAAAACAACGGAAAAACACCCTGCGCTATTGCTGAAAGGCACTATAATGGACATCTGTATCGCCAGCAGGGCGTGTGTTGATGGAGATTCCTGATGCCCAAGGTTGGTAAATGGTTGGTTTACGCCCAGCACGAGTGCCTCTACCTCACCGGTCCATGTTATGGCGGTGATCACATCGTCGCGGCAATGAATCTTTCAATTTGCCCCAAGTGTGGCCAGTCTTGTGATCTCTTCCATCGCGATACTTGGGCACGGGTTATTCGTCGAAAGATAAGCGAGCGCGTGTGGTACAACCCACGAACCTGGGGCAAGTACCACTGGGAATACCAAAGCTATGGCCATCTCGAAACGGGCGGATACAACTTCCGCAAGTTCGGGATCAATGCCAAGCAGGACGAGGAGATCAAGCCCAAAGGATCGGCTACAAAATCGTCCCGCGCAACAGCACCATCGCCACGATGAAGTAGATCGTCAGTCCCGACACATCCATCAGCGTCGCGACTAAAGGCGACGATGAGGCTGCCGGGTCCATGCCCAGGCGTTCGAGGAACAATGGGAACATCGACCCGATGAGTGTGCCCCAGATGACGATGATGAACACCGCACCGCCAACCGTCAGTGCCAAAGGCCAGAGGTGAGGTGTATCGAGCATCGGGGTTTGTGCTAGGCTCCAGACCACCACGATGCCCAAAGCGGCAAGTGTCAAGCCCAAGCAAAGCCCGGTGAGGAGCTCTTTGCGCATGATCCGCCACCATTGATTGAGATGGATGTCCTCGACAGCGATGGCGCGCACGAGCAGGCTTGCGGCTTGGGTGCCGGTGTTGCCGCCTGAGGCGATAATCATCGGGACAAAGATGGCCAAGACGACCGCTTTGTCGAGCGCTTCGTCGAAGAAGGCCATGATGGAGATGGTGAAAATTTGGATGAGGAACAATCCGGCGAGCCATCCGCCTCGTTTGCGGTACATCTCGAAGATTGAAGCAGCGGTATAGAGCGAGTCGAGGGCCTCCATGCCGCCGAGTTTTTGGACATCCTCGGTAAATTCTTCTTCAGCGACATCGGCGACATCGTCGACGGTGACAATTCCGACGAGGAGCCCAAGGGAATCAACCACTGGCAGGGCGGTGCGGTCGTAGCGGGCCATCATTTTGACGGCTTCTTCACGGTCGTCATTGGCATAGAGCGCGACGAACTCGTGATCCATCAGGTCTTCGACGAGCGAATCCGGATTGGCCAAGAGTAACTCGCGAATGTGGATGTCGTCGATCAGCGTACCTTCGTGGTCGATGATAAAGACCCAGTCGACGGTCTCGGCGTTGCGCCCATATCGACGGATATGCTCAAGGGCATGGGTGATGTTCCACTCTTTGCGCACCCGCACATAATCTGGGGTCATCAATCGCCCGACCGAGTCGGGAGCATACCCGAGGATGGCTTGCGTGATTTTGCGATTCTCAGGGGAGAATCGTGCGATGAGCTTCGTCGAGACTTCAACGGGCAGCTCATCGAGCATTGCTGCTCGGTCGTCGGGATACATGGATTCGATCAATCTTGCCGACCGCTCGGTGCCGAGCTCTTCGAGGAGTGATTCTTGGGCGCTTTGTTCGAGTTGGGAAAAGGTGTCGGCTGCGAGCTCGCGCGGAAGCACCCGAAAAGCAATGGCAGCAGATTCAGACGGGAGGGATTCGATCAGATCCGCGACATCGGCGGGTTCGATCAGACACAGGGCATCGCGAATCGCGCGGTAGGCGCGATCGTCGATCAGGCGTTGGAGGTCGGGCACGAGCAGGTGGGCAATTGAGGTAGGCACGCATCATCTTATCAGGTTTGGTCTACCGATGCTCGGGCATGTTCAGATGTTCTCGGACATTGATGGTCAAGGATTGTGTCTCTAACACCCATCCGATCGAGATATCTGAAGATATCAGTAAAGGGCATCACCGCCGGGACGATTGGTTCGATACATGCAGGGCACAGTGCCGATGTGCCCAATCCACGAGGAGTATGCCTGTGATACGGATTCGAAATGGATTTGCAATGGTTGAGTTGGTCGTGGTGGTTGTGGCGATCGGTATCCTCGCAGCCCTTTTCGTGCCTCGCTATGTCGGCGCTCAATCTGACACCCGTGTTACTGCTGCGGGTGAAGATATCATGGGGATGGTGAAATCATTCAAGTACTTCAACGCCAACAATGGTTACTGGCCTGCCGAGACCAGGCCAGGAGTCCTGCCACCTGAGATCAAATCACAGTTCACACGCGAAAACCCGTTTCTCAAAGTGAGCTCCGTTGGTGGTGTTTTCGACTATGACCATGTGGTGTTCGATGGTACCAGAACCATCAGCATCACCCTTCGAGGAACGCCCAGTGTGCCCAAGCCCACCATCGTTGATGCCCAAGCACTCGATGCTTACCTCGATGACGGGGTGCTCAACACGGGCAAATTCCGCTCAATCGCAGGGGGCTATACCTACACCCTCCATACACAATAAGTGGTAAGGATGATCGGATCACATCATCAGGGCATCGAAACCTGTTAATCCGATGGGCTCTTTCGTATAAAACGGTTCACCAGCTTGGGCTCCAATCCGTGATCCAAAGTAGGTTGCGCTTGCTTCGATCCATTCCAGTGCTTTGCGATTTTTCTCGGGAAGCACGAACTGCGTTTGGTAGGCTTTGATTGACCGCATCTTCTGTTCGACAGCTCCCGAGATATCAAAGATGAACTTGGGGTTGGCGACCCAGCGCAGGTGCGTGGCGTAGTAATAGAACAGCCATTTGGGATAGAGGGTTGGACCCAGTTCCTTCTGCTCGCTGGTCCACGCGTCAACTGGGACGGGCATGTCGATTTTGGAGAGCTTGGCGTCAAACCGCGCATCCTCGAGGCACCGCGTGACCGCTCGGTGATCCGGGTGGGCGTCTTCGGGGAAGGTCGTAAAAATCATTTGGGCCTGCCAAGCACGGATCACCCCAGCGAGCGCATGACGATTCTCGATGGTGTGTTCGACAAATCGGTTGGGCAGATTGAGCAGCCAGCGTTCGACTTTGCCGGTTGCGCCTTCCTTGAGTATCTCAAGGGCGGCAGCTGCTTCGCCTTTGCGAATGGCAGGCGAGCCCAGAGGGGTTGGCTCGCCGTTGGTTACATCGAGGATGAGGATATCATGTCCTTGTTGGGCGAGTTTGATGATTGTGCCGCCCATGCCGAGCTCTTGGTCATCTGGATGCGGGCCGACGACGAGAATGCGTGTCATATCTGTGTGTCCTTTGCGCGCCGATTCGCCCTTTGCATCGTCAACCCAGTGCCTGCAGCTTTATCGAGCAGATCTGGCTTTAGTCGTACTTATTCTCGACCACCACGAATCCGTGCAGCACGGGGGCATCGTTTTCAACAGTCTCAATCTGCACCAACACCACTGGAGCCGGGGTGCGATGAGCGAAGAACCCGCCCGCGCGGTACACATCACCGAACTCATCGACAAAGGTGGTTAGGTCAAGCTCAAGAGTCTCGCCTGAGGCAACCCCGGAAATCGGCAACGAATACCGTTTGTTGAGCCAGATCACCGATGGGCCAAAGTCGCGGGTAGTGGTGTTGGTGAAGCGCAGCGTGGTTACATCGCGGAAGACCTGAACATCGAAGACTTCGCCTTGGGCGATATCTTCGGGGTAGGGCTTGTGGGGGGCAGCGGTAATCTGAGCATTGAAGAGTTGACATCCGCTCAGTACGAGCGCCATCGAGCTTGAAATCAAGGCACAAACGAGAAGGACAGCAGGGGGGATGGTGGGTTGTTTGATCTTCACCCTCCTATTGTCCCCTACATGAGCATCCAAAGCAACCAATCGAATAATCAACTGCCGGATCGGCCATGTGCCCGACAGAGTAAAAATGCGACTGAGCCCTCTTTTGCCATTGCACCCGGTGCGCAGGAAATCGACCCCAAAGCCGTTGCAGCCGACCTGATCGCCCGATTTGGACCGACCGCGATGGACCCCCGCGTTACCCAACTCATCCCCGGCTTTGATGCCCCGTTCTATCAGGCCGGGCTCGCCGGGTATTCAGATGCCGCCATGCGGATCATCGCCCGCAGGCACGGCGCCCCGGTCTGTGTGACGGAAGCCCTGCTCGACCGCACCTTACTCGCTGGTGGCAAAGGGTTTGCAAAGGCCGATCTTGGCGAGCTTCACGACAATGTGCCCGGCGGGGCGGAGGACATGCCTCTGATTGGTCAGATCATGGGCAATGACCCTGCCGAGATGGCTGCCGGTGCGATTAAGATGATTGAGCAGGGCAAGCGATCGGCGAAAGAGTACCGCACGATGGTCGATTCAGGTATTGGGGAACTGCGATCGGATGGCTCGGGTACCTTCGCAGCGATTGATATTAATTTGGCTTGTCCGGTGAAAAAAATCTCCAAAAAATCCCGAGGCGGGCATTGGCTCAAAGAGCCTCAAGGTGCCGTTGCGATTTTGCAAGCCGTCCGCGATGCACTCCCCGAATCCATCCCCGTCACGGTCAAGATGCGAAGGGCCTACGACGACACGCCTGAGATGAAAAGGAACTTCGAGTATCTTTTCGATGCCTGCTATGATCTCGGCTGCGCCTGGGTGACAGTCCATGGCCGAACCGTCGAACAAAAATACATCGGCCCGAGCAAGTGGCAGCCGCTCAAAGAACTCGTCGAAAAACACCCCGATCGCCTCATCTTCGGCTCAGGAGACATCTGGGATGTCAACCAAATCTTCCGCATGATCGCCTACACCGGCTTGACCGGCGTCTCCGTCGCAAGAGGCTGCATCGGCAACCCCTGGATCTTCAAACAGGCCAGAGCCATGCTCGCCGGCGATGACCCCAAGCCTCCAACCATCGCCCAACAGCGCGAGGTCTTAGAGCAGCACTTCGATTTAGCCCTAGCCGTCAACGCTAACACCCGCGATCCAGAGCTGATGACCGCCAAAAACATGCGCAAGTTCGGCATCAAGTTCGCTGCCCATCACCCGCAGGCCGACGAGGTGAAGAAGCAGTTCATCTATGTGAAGACACTCGATGAGTGGCGGGTGGTGCTGAAGAAGTTTTATACACCCTAAGCAACATTAATCATGGATTTGTGGTATACATAGACAGCGTCTTTCAATTTTTCACATCAGAAAGGAATATGCCCATGCCCCGTACCCCGTACCCCGTACCCCGTACCCCGTAAGTTGAGTTGCGCCATTGGTTTGGCGGCTGTGATTGGTATGTCTTCTGCCGTGTCTTCGGCGAGTGAGTTGGTTGATATGTCCGTGATTATGGATGGTTGGACAATGCTTCCCATTGCCGATGCTGGTGCCACCACACACATCATTGCAGCAAGAAATGACGATGAAGCCCTCACGACTGATATTGATGTTGTGGTGTATGAAAAAACATTGGATGGTTGGTCAGGGTCGGCCTACGACCCAAGCGTGACAAAAGAAGACGCTTTTATTGACATTGCCGACGAGTTTGGGCTTTCTGACCCGTTCGATGGTACATGGCAAATCGACCTTGATGAAGAAGATGTGTTTGGGTTTGTGTTGCCGCGGGTGCCCTTTGGTAAAGGGTTCTTTGTCACTGATCCATTGTATCAAATCGCCAATCATTTAGACGATCCAGAGTCACTCGCTCAAGGGGCTGAGACGGCAGGTTTGCCTGCCGGGAGTGGGGCAATCAATACAGGGTCTATTTCAGGCGGGTCTCCTGGTGGTACGGATGTTGGAGGGGGACAGCCTGCCGATTGTAGCTGTGATGCGTGTATTCAGACGGCGATCGCTGCGGGTGCAGACGCTCTATTGATTGAGCCGGGTTTCACATCTAGCCAAATTGATGCTGTTATTGATGCAAATCTTCACCAAGGTGCGGGATGTTGTCCGGAGAGAGTGACTTATGGAACAGTTACAAATGGTGCTTGGATATGTTCGGCGTGGGTTTTTCAAGAGACAGATCCAACACCAGGTGGAGTCACATGCAGGTATAAAAGGGATGCTTTTAGATTGCAATCAAGGACTTATACTATTAGGTGCATTGGAGATGATATTTGTACAGTACTCGAGGGGACACAGAATAGAATAGAATCGGGGACGCAAACAGGATCAACACTTGCAGCCACGGCTGCTGGGTGCACACCACCTGTTGGTGTTGTGTGTGTCGCCGGTGCGTTAGGACGCACCTATACAAGTTGGGCTCCTCCACTACCAGATTGTCCATGATCCGGAAACGCAATTTTGAATGGGTATTTGTCTCACTTGTTGCTGGCGTTGCAATTTCGCTTGCGATAGCGTGGGTAACGAGTTGGGTCTTTACGCGATCTGAAGATCATCGAGTATTCGGTGATACTCGCAATCGAGTATTTGCCAATGGGCCAGGTTCGGAAGATAACAGATGGACGATAGATATGGTTCATCATCCGTTCGGGGTCTACATGAGCGAGATTGAAAACAGGGAAGGTCGAGCATTTCATCCTTCTCTTGTGCGAGACAGAACAGGGCCGGGTTCGATTCCTCACTGGAGTCGAGCTCGGTCTGTACCCGATGAAAAAATTTACAGATATAAATACGATTCTGTCCTTGATGGACAATCCTATTGGTATAAGAAAGTGACCGAAGTGGCTGCCGGGTGGCCGTTTACCTCATGGAAAGGAGAATGGCGGACAAAGGAACTCGCTGGTTCTGCTGAAAACTGGTACTGTATTCCAGTCAAAAAACCTGGCGTGCGGCTTTCAATTTTGCTCCCATTAATGCCTGTTTTTCCTGGGGCTCTCTTCAATGCTATCTTCTGGGGCGGTGTATTCTTTGTTTTTACCACAGACACCAAACGCAGTGTTTTGTTTTTTGTCCGCCATCGTCGTCGCCGACGCGGCCTCTGTCCCCACTGCGCCTACGACATCACCGGGCTCACCACCTGCCCCGAGTGCGGCCAATCCGTCGCCGCCAAGGCATAACATCCCCTATGCCAAGCTACACCTACCAATCCCCCCTCCCCGCCGACACCATCACCCGCAGGCCGACGAGGTGAAGAAGCAGTTCATCTATGTCAAGACACTCGATGAGCCGCGCGCTACCCGAGTGGAGATTGTTCCGTTCGCCTGGCACCGAGGGGAAGTGGTGACGGCGTAGGGCGGCGAGCCTTATTCGGTCAACGAGACTACTGTCAGGTTGAGCGCCTCGATCAATGTCGGTTGACCGCAAGACTGTATTAGGGTATCGCACGGGTGTTATGGCTCCTGACAAACGCAAACAGACCGGTGCACACTTCACGCCGAAGCCGCTGGCTGATCTAGTCGCTCAGCGGCTGGTGAAACAGATGCCGCGCTTGGATGGGCCGATCCGAATCCTCGATCCGGCTTGCGGCGACGGAAATCTGCTCGTGGCGGTGGCAGAAGCAATGCCGACCTCGGTGCGGCGTCGCTGTACACTCGTCGGTATCGAGGACGACTTGGCATTGACCTGCCCCCATATTCTGTACCACTCCCTATGTTAGGGCAGTGGCGTTCCTTTGTCCCATCAGAGGGCTGCGGAGCGTAGCGGAGCAGGCCTCTGATGGATGAATGACGACTC
>Ga0256839_1002606_pt1 | contig 19806 bp, 22 predicted proteins | sample 354166metaG_FD_185968 | JGI IMG/M metagenome (GOLD analysis project Ga0256839, IMG submission 185968) | Hydrothermal vent microbial communities from Mid Atlantic Ridge, Atlantic Ocean - 354-166 | ecosystem: Environmental > Aquatic > Marine > Hydrothermal vents | place: Atlantic Ocean: Mid... | reverse complement strand
GTTCCAACTCTGACGATACAACCCTCAAAAGAATCTCATTGTCCTTAATTACTTCTTGGGCCATTTTATCCGCCGTGTTCTTATCTTTCATTCTCTTAATTTTCGTTGGATATTTACTGCCATAAATCCAATTGGGGGAGTCTCTATCTTTATGCCATTTGACCTTCCAGTTTGCACCATACTTTGCTTTGAACTCTGCCAATCCCTTTGGTTGCTTCTCTTCTTTTCTCATAGAGGATGTTACGTTCTTCTGAGTGTCGGGTAGCTTCTTCTTAATGACAACTCCTTTATCAGCAAAAGTCTTGTTCATAGCAATGGAGTCATTTTGCTGAGGAATAGCAGTACTTTGAGCAACTCCAGCAAAGGCGGTCATAACCACCAGGACCAACAGAAAAGGTCTAGTCTTCACTTCCTCCACCTCCTCCACAAATATACGATAATAAGTAGAAATACCAGGATAGCAGGAGCTAAAAGAAGCTTGGAGTTGTAGCGGATCATATTGCCTGTATCATCGGTAGCAGATACCACGGTGGAGTATTTTTTGATAACCTCTCCACTCTGAGCATCCACAAAAACCTTGTAGGCATCCACGAATCCCTCGGAACCATCTATGACACTGTAACTTCGAAGAGATACTATCCAGACCAGGAGATATTTGAACTCACCATCGCCCTTTTGCGGTAAGATGGTTAGAGAGACATTCTCAAGCTTCGTGATCGTGCTCACGTTCACCGCACTCTTCGCTATCTCTATAGCCTCGCTCTCGGATATCGTGGGTGTGGTTGAAAGGCTGATATTTGGGTAGAAGTTATTGAGTATCCCATTTAATTCGCCCTTATTGGTCAGTAGGACTCTAACTTCGCCATTATAAACTGGAACCGAGTTATAAAGCTGTCTATAATCTATAATCCATCCGCTACTATCATTTTGGATTCGTTCAAGTTTCAACTCTGACGATACCGCTTTCAAAAGAATCTCGTTGTTTTCTATTATTTCCTTGGCGATGCTAACAGCTTTGCTTTCACTTGTCACCTCACCCATACCCATATCATAATGATAACCGTAAATCTTCTCTGGAGTTCCAGTATGCTTGTTCCACCTAACCTGCCACCCAGAACCATACTTCTCCTTAAACTCCTCCCACAGCTTGCACGCCTCCTTACTGGGGCAGTCTTTTTTAGGTTCCTCCGGCGGGGGTGTTTTGGTGATATTCTCTTGCGCTATCACCACACCCACTACCATTAAAATTATAAGCATCCCAATAGTCCTCTTAAACATCATCACTACCTCCAAACATCGTTTTCGCCGATCCACTTTCAACCGATGAGAATTTACCACCATATCTCTCCTTGAATGTTCCTGGCACATCCTCCATTCCTGGCGGAATTTCCATACTCTTATCTGGCTGTTCAATCTTCACAATCTTTTCATCGGTCTCACACTCACCCTGAGCAGAATCAAAACTGGATCTGACTAAAAATACTCTCAAAATGTCAGGATTTAGTTCTGCAAACCCATCAGCAGAGCTCACGCTACGCCCCCAACGCTGTGAAGCCTCACCTACAGATGCTGGAAATGCCCACACTACCGCCAGCCACCCTCATGCACCGATAATGCATAATGAAGAACCGCCGCAAACACCTCCTCTCCCTCCTGAGCAGAAGATGCCAGCGAAAGCAGCTGTACAGCACGTAGTGGTATTGTAAAGTATATAAAACTTCACACCAGATACCCCATGCTAACACAGCCAGAAGAAGGGTAAGGGCAAAAGCATTTTCAGGATAGCACACCCCTCACCAACCCCCCAAATCTTTTTATTTTACAACCGCAAGGGTAGCACATGCAGAGGAAGGAGTTCATAGAGAGCTTTGCTGCCAGCGAGAGAGCGCACCACCGGCGTGCCGAGCAGCTCAGCGGCGGGCTGGTGAGGTACGAGATACTCAGGGACGTGCCCTTCAGGCGGGGAAGCAGGGAGGTTGTGCTGGAGTTCTGTGAAGTGTGCAGGCACCCGAGGGGCACAACCTACACCCTATGCGAGATATACCCTAGCTTTGAGGGGGTTGAGGTGGGAGCTGTGCTGGTGGAGGCGAGGGAGAGGGCGGAGTTCATCTCAGATAAAGATGCGCAGGTGATGGTGAACGTGGTTATTCCCCCGGAGCCCGAGATGATATTTGAGCTTGCGGAACATGTGGATGTGATGCTTGCGCTGGGGAACTTTGCGGTAACCCTCTACGAAAAAGACTCGGGAAAGAAGAACATGATACTGGTTGACGGCGAATTCCTTGAGGAGCTGCGCTCCGACCCGAGCTACAGTGAGAAGAGCAACTCCGAGATCTTCGCCACCTACCTCATGACCTGCGTGGAGATGCTATGCTGAGCTGCTTGGCGCTGCACCACCTGAGGCTGAGGTATGCGGAGTTCTCAAAGCTCAGGTTTGAGAGGGAGGAGGAGTTCTACGCTAAGGCGACAGAGGCGGTGCTGCTTCAGACAGGCACAAGAGTGGAGGTGTACAGCCTGGGGGAAGCGGAGGAGCTTCTGAAGGTGTTCTCTGAGAAAAGCGGCATTCCAGCCGGGAGGCTGCGCGGGCTCTTCAGGCACCTCAGGGGTGCGGAGGCTGCCGGGCACCTGCTGAGGATGGCATGCCTGCTTGAGTCCAGAGCCATGGGTGAGAGCTACCTGCTCTGGCAGGTTGAGGCTGCAGCCTCCCGTGCAGCAGGCGTGCTCGGGGAGCTGTTTTCCAGAGCCCTGGCTGCGGGAAGGCGGGCGGAGAGCATGCTCTCCACCGACCTGCACATGGAGGTTTACAGAAGGCTGGGTGAGGCAGCTCATGCAAGGAGGGTGACGCTCTACGGTGCGGGCAGGACGGGAAGAGAGCTGGCGGCGCTGCTTGCAGAGAGGGGAGCCGAGGTTACGGTGGCACACAGGTGCGCTGACATCGCCAGAAGGTGCGCCGCAGAGGTGGGCGGGAGGTGGAGCACCTCGGTGGCGGAGGCGTGCAGGCAGGCAGAGCTGCTGATATGCGCCACCCTCGCCTCCCATGTGAGGCTCACGCCGGAGATGGTGGGGGAGGGGTGCGTGGTGGCTGACCTCTCACCCTTCGCCAACGTCTCGCCGGAGGTGGCTGAGGTGGCTGAGGTGCTGGGCTTTGAAGAGCTGCTCCGCAGGCGCATGCAGGAAATGCGCTCCTCGGTGCCGGAGCTTGAAGCGCTGGTGAGCAGGGAGCTTGAAGCGCTGCCAGAGGAGCTTCTCAGAGGGTGAGCCTCTCCACCAGGTAGTAGTTCACGCTGCCGTCGTGGTCGCAAACCCCCAGCAGCAGCTTCTTTCGCACCCCGTGCGCCAGCCTCACGGCGCCGGCGAGCTCGGTTACGCTCACTTTAAATCCCTCATCCACCGCCTTTACCAGGTACTTTGAGTGCTCCCTGCGGTAGGCGCCGCGCTCGTAAACGCGAAAGTCTGCCCCGTACTTGAAGCCGCTCCTGACCACGTAGCCGCGCTCCCTGAGGTCCCTGTAAACTAAGTACTCTGGCAGCCTCAGCCGCGTCATCAGCTCCCCTGCGCTGAGCTCCCTCCCGCCCTCCAGCACCTTTATACTGCCCCTCTCCAAGAGATAGCACGCCTCGGAGAGGCTCAGCCACAGCCTGCCGGAGTGCACGCTGCCGAAGCCCTTCTCCAGAAGCCTGCCAGCCTTTGAGGCGTCAAGCGAAACATGCCCGCCGCTCAGATAACCTTTCATGCGCCTATATCTCCGGGGAAAATATTTAAGAGTACTCCAGCAGAGTAGTTCACGTGAATTTTTCGGGATGGCATTGAGATGGAGTGTGAGGTCTGCGGCGGCAGAATCTCGGGCAAGCCCCATCTGGTGGTGATAGAGGGCGGCAGGGTGAGAACCTGCAGCAGGTGCGCACGCTTCGGCAGCGAGGTCAGGGAGCCGAAGAAGCAGGCGCTCATGAGGAGGCGGAGGAAGGCTGCCGTGCAGGAGCCGGAGCTTGAGCCTGTGGACGACTACGCCGAGAGGATACGCAGGGCAAGGGAGGCAAGGGGGCTGAGCCAGGAGGAGCTCGCCAGGATGGTGCAGGAGAAGGAGTCTGTGATTGCCAGACTTGAGGCTGGCAGGATGAAGCCGGACCTGAGCACCGCCAGGAAGCTTGAGAGGGTGCTGGAGATTGAGCTCATGGTGGAGGCTGAGAGCGGGGAGTGGAGCTCCCGCGGGGACAGTGCCGGAGGAGAGCTCACCATAGGCGATATAATAAAGATAAAGAAGCGCGGGTGATGGCATTGCTGGAGCGTGCGCGTAGCATCGCAGAGAGCTACGGTGAGGATGTGAGCATAGGTATATTTGGCTCCCACTCTGCAAAGGAGATTGGAGCCGCCGCAAAGGCTGCCGGCTTCAGAACAGTGATAGTGGTGCAGAAGGGCAGGGACGCCCTTTACACCAAGTACAACCGCCACCTGTACGATGAGATAATAGCGGTGGAGCGCTTCAGGGACATGCTCGGGGAGGAGGTGCAGCACAGGCTGAGGGAGCTCAACACCATCCTCATACCCAACCGCTCCTTTGCGGTTTATGTTGGGTACGACGGCATTGAAGAGGAGCTTGAGGTGCCCATATACGGCAGCAGGTTCATGCTTCGTGCCGAAGAGCGGGAGCACGAGCGCGGGCAGTACTACCTGCTTGAGAAGGCGGGCATAAGGGTGCCCAGGTGCTTTGAGAGCCCCGAGGACATTGACAGGCTGTGCATAGTCAAGGTGCAGCAGGCTGCAAACCCCTTGGAGAGAGCCTACTTCTATGCCTCATCGCCTGATGACTTCCACGCGCAGGCTGAAAGGCTGCTGAAGCAGGGGGTGATAAACCAGGAGGGGCTTGAAAGGGCGAGGATTGAGGAGTACGTGCTCGGCGCCAGGTTTAACGCCAACTTCCATGCCTATGCTCTGAAGGACATCTTCGGAGACTTTGACTTCGTTGGCTTTTCTGACAGAAGGCAGGTGAACCTGCAGGGCTTCCTGAACCTCCCCGCAAGGGACCAGCTAAAAATACAGGTGCCTGTGACCAACGAGGAGATAGGACACATGGGAGTCACCATGAGGGAGAGCAAGCAGCAGGTGGTGTACGAGTACGCTGAAAGGTTCCTTAGGGTGGCTGAGAGGGAGTACCCCCCTGGCATGATAGGCTCCTTCTCGCTGCAGGGCGCCATGGGCTACGCTCCAGAAACTGGAAAGCTGGAGTTTTACGTGTTTGACCTCTCCACGAGGGTGCCGGGAGACCCGGCTATAGGCCCGACCTCGCCGGAGATGCGCAGCCTGAGCATGAAGCACGGCAGGAGGATTGAGGACCCCTTAGACCTGGCGATGATGGAAATCAGGGAGGCTGCCGTGCTGGGAAGGCTTAAGGAGATTGTGACGTAGGTGAAGCAGATGCTGGAGAGAGAGGAGATTCTGGAGATATACCGCGGCTACGACCGCCGCTCCATAACGGTGGTAACCTTGGGCAGCCACTCGGCGCTGCAGATTCTGAAGGGTGCACAGGACGAGGGTTTCGCCACGGCGGTTATCTGCAAGAAGAACCGAACAGAACTCTACAGACGCTTCGGCGTGGCTGACAGAATTATCCCCGTGGAAAGCTACTCGGAGATTCTCTCCGCAAGGCTGCTGGGCAAGCTGCAGCGCATGAATGCCGTGCTGGTGCCCCACGGCTCCCTCATCGCCTACGTGGGAATCAGGGGAATAGAGGAGAGGCTCAGGCTGCCCATGATAGGCAACCGGGGGATAATGCGCTGGGAGGCTGACCGCAGGCTGGAGAGGAAGTGGCTCACCGAGGCTGGAATAAAGATGCCCAAGGAGACCAGCAACCCCGAGGAGATAGACTGCCTGAGCCTGGTTAAGTTCCCGGGGGCGAGAGGCGGCAGGGGATACTTCATGGTGAACAGCTATCAGGACTTCAGGAGAAAGGCGGAGAGGCTGATCAGGAAGGGCTGGATTACCGAAGATGACCTTAAGAAGGTGACCATACAGGAGTACATCCCCGGGGTGAACATGTACATGTCCTACTTCTACTCTCCACTGAAGGATGAGGTGGAGTTCTTTGGAATTGACCGCAGATACGAGGCAAACATTGACGGCTTGACCAGAATACCGGCGATTGACCAGACGGAGGCGTACATTGAGCCCAGCTATGTGGTGGTGGGGAACGCGCCCGTGGTTATCAGGGAGTCGCTGCTGCCGAGAGCGCTGGAGATGGGGGATGCGGTGGTGGAGGTCTCCAAGAGAATCGCACCCCCGGGAATGCTGGGACCCTTCTGCTTAGAGACCATGGTCACCCACAACTTGGAGTTCATAGCCTTTGAGATCTCCGCAAGAATCGTGGCGGGCACAAACCCCTTCATCAACGGCTCCCCCTACAGCTACATAATGTACGGAGACAACATGAGCATGGGGCGGAGAATTGCCAGAGAGCTCAGGCTGGCGATTGAGCAGGAAAAGGATGAGCTGCTGCTGACCTGAAAATGCTTTACCGCTGGCTGGTTCTGCTGCGCAGGCACATGTACGTGCTGCTGGCAGCGGCAGCGGTGCTCTTCTTTGCTTACTACTACCTGGCAGGCACCATAGTGAGGGAGATAAAAGCCAGCCTGCTGCCCTCTGAGGCGAAGCTAATCGCCACGGGGCTTATGGAGTATGTGGTGCTGAAGCTGCAGATTGCGGCGCTGCTGACGGCTGTAACCCTGCTGGTGCTGGTGGCGCTGCTGGCTGTGAGGTACACGGGCTACTCCCCCGGCATAAAATCGCTGCTCTGGCTGACCGCGAGCGCTGCAATGCTTCTTGCGGGATTTGTGCTGACCTACAGGCTGCTGCTGCCCCAGACCGTGGGCATTCTCACCCTGCTTACCACCAGAGCGGGGGTGATGGCATACTACACCGTGGGGCAGTTCGTGATGTTCGTGTTCGTAACCGCCCTGCTGTTCACGCTGTGCTTCCTGCTGCCTGTGCTGATAGCCTGGCTGGCTGTCCATGGTGTGGTGAGCGTTGATACCCTGAAGAGAAGGCGCAGACACTTCTACCTGGCAACAGTAACGCTCACGGCAATAATAACCGCAGACCCCACTCCCGTGAGCCAGCTCATGCTCTCAGTGCCCATGATACTGCTGTTTGAACTCACGCTGCTGCTGGTTAGCGTGATGAAGAGGCTCAGGGAATGAGCCTCCAGTTGCCCTCCTGCAGGGACTTCTGAAGCTTCTTGAGCTTGGCAGAATCTAAATTGTACTTTTTCATTAATTGCTCCTCTGACTTCACCAGTATGCTTATCAGCTCATCCACACGAAATCTCAGCTTCATATCACTGAAAAATGATGAGTATAACCACTGCAAAGTTTGCTGTTAATGCACGCGGAAGGCTGAAGGCAAAAGTTAATTATCCAGGATGTGCACATATTATATGGAGGTGCAGGGTGATGGCGAGGCTGAACAAGCGTGTGAAGGAGAGGAAGGGCAGTGAGAAGAGCAAGCTCCTGGAGAAGAAGCTTCTCAGCAGGATGGTGGAAGAGCTCTGAGCTACTCGGGCACGTACCGCTCCGGGAACACCACCACTGGGATGCCCGAGCGGGTTATCACCCTTGTGGATGTGGAGCCTGGAAGTATCCTGGCACCCCTCCCTCTGGCGCCGATGAATATAACCTCTGCACCCTTCTCGCCGGCGTACCTGAGTATCGCCTCCGCTGTATCAAGCTGCGTGTGAATCACCTCTGCCACCACCTCCTCTGCAGCCCCCCTTACTATGCTCTCAGCGCTCTCAAGCACCACCCTGTGCCCGTAGAGGTCAGCCCTGCCCGTACCCGAGAGGCGCTCCTCGGTGCCCCTCTCTATCACCTCCCTGCTCACCCTCTCTCTCTTACCGCTGTGCACCAGCAGAATCATCACCCTTCTGAACCTGTACTCATGCCTCCTTGCCCTTATGCTGTACAGCGACTTGAAAGACTCCCTGGAGCCATCCACCGGCACCAGGCATGAGGAGAAGCTCAGCTGCTCCTCATTCACCAGCATCACTGGCTTGGGAGACTTTGAAACCAGCCACTCCGTGGTTCTTCCCAGCTTCTCCGGCGAGCTGTACACCCTGGAACGCATCACCACCAGGTCATGTCTTCTGGCTTCTCTGGCAATGAGCTCCGCGGGGCTGCCCTCCACAATCTTCACCGCTGCCCTGACCCCGCGCTCCTCAGCCTGCCCTCTGAGCCTCTCCAGCCCCTCCTCTGCACGGCGGTACAGGTAGTCTGCCATGCTCTCCGGCACCCGCACGAAGCTTCTCTTCAGGGGTGAGCGGTCCACCACGTGCATGAACAGAATCTCCCCGCCCGTATGCCTGCAAAAAGCCAGTGCCGTCTCAACCAGGTTGCTCTCATCTCCCGAAAGCTTCAGCGCGACCAGCAGCTTCATCCTCCTCACCTACATGTAGAAGGTCTTAACATATAGAAGCACGCCAGCCACCAGCAGGGTTATGAAGGTTATCGGTGCGGCGTACTTCAGGTACTCCCTGAAAGTTATCGGATACCCCATGCGCTCACTTATCCCCGCAACCACCACATTCGCAGAGGCTCCGATAAGCGTGGCGTTGCCACCGAGGCATGCGCCTAAGGAAAGTGCCCACCACAGCGGATTCCCCTCCACCCTCGCTATCTGCGATGCCAGCTCCGGGCTGGCGCTCATGCTGTGTATCATGGGCACCATGGTGGCGGTGAAGGGTATGTTGTCCACCACCGCGCTTGCCATAGCCGAGCTCCAGAGCACCACAAGCATTGCCGTGCCCAGACTTCCGCCGGTGGCATCAACCGCAAGCGTCGCCGCCCTCTCAATGAGCCCCACCTCCTCCACCCCCTTCACTATCACGAAGAGTCCCGCGAAGAACAGCAGCACGCTCCACTCAACCTGATTCAGCGCCCTGTCCGGGTGCTCAAAGGTTATAAGCAGCAGCAGCGCCGCGCCGAACAGGGCAACGGTTGAGGGCTCAACCCCCAGGGTCGTGTGCAGGAAGAACAGCACTATCACCATCAGCAGCACTCCCAGGCACTTTATCAGCAGCCCCCTGTCCCTTATCTGCTCCCACTCGTTCATCCGCATCACCTCCTCAAGGCTCCCGGGCTTCTTAGCCAGCTCATGCCTGAAAACCAGCCTGAGGTAGGCTAAGGATATCACAAATACCACAGCCACAATAGGCGCAAGGTTCAGGATGAACTCATTGAATCCCAGCCCCGCGCCGCTGCCTATGATTATATTCGGCGGGTCGCCTATCAGCGTGGCGGTGCCGCCTATGTTTGAGGCAATCACCTCCGAAATCAGGAAGGGCACGGGGTTGAGCTCCAGGGTCAGCATGATGCTCACCGTCACCGGAGCTATGAGCAGAACCGTGGTTACGTTGTCTAAGAAAGCCGAGAGCACCGCCGTGGCGCTTGCGAAGAGCAGCATGATTTTCCAGGGGTCTCCCTTAGAGAGCTTGGCTATCTTCACTGCAATAAACTCAAAGAAGCCCGTGTCCTTCAGAAGCCCCACGATTATCATCATGCCCAGCAGCAGACCTATGGTGTTCCAGTCCACCGCCTCCTGCAGGAAGTGCAGCTCCGTTGGGTAGCGGGCGGGGTCTATTATCCCCAGCTTCCCGCCTGCCATCAGCACAGCCGCAGCTCCCGCCATGGCTGCGACGGTGCGGTGCACCTTCTCGGTGACTATAAGCGCGTACGACACAACCAGCACCGCAGCAGCAAAAAGCTGGGCGGACAGGCTCGCCTCCATCCCTCAGCCCCCTACCCTCGCCCGCACATCTGCAGGAGCTCAGCAGGGCGCGCATCCCTCAGCGCAGGAAACTTATGTCTGATGCGCTCCACCTCGCTCCTCTCCACCCTCACCTCCAGCACCTCCTCATCCTCACCCGCCTCTGCCAGCACCTCACCCCACGGTGAAACCGCGAGGCTGCCCCCGGCGTAGCGGTTCTCAGCATCCCTGCCCGTGCAGTTGCAGGCAAGCACATAGCAGAGGTTTTCAATGGCACGTGCCCTTGCCAGGACCCTGAAGTGCTCCTGTCTTGGTGCCGGAAACTCCGCGCACACCAGCATGAGCTCAGCACCGAGGAAGGTCAGGGCTCTGTAGAGCTCTGGAAAGCGAAGGTCGTAGCAGATGCTCATCCCCAGCTTCATCCCCTCAAGCTCCGCAACCCCCACCTCCCGTCCAGCGCTGAAGTGTTCCTTCTCCCTGCCAAACAGGTGAATCTTCCTGTAGCTTCCCAGAATCTCGCCGTCCCTGAGCAGCAGGAAGGTGTTGTAGAGCCTCCCTCCACTCAGCTCGGGTACGCTGCCCGCCAGAGCCCTGCCCTCCGCAAGCCCTCGCAGAGCCTCCGCATGCACCTCAAGCGGCTTTGCAAGAGAGCGCAGGTGGGTGTACTCAAAGCCTGTGGTGAAGAGCTCCGGCAGCAGCACCAGCTCGGCATCGGTGGTGGAGAGCAGCTCTTCAGCTCTGCTCAGATTCTGCTTAACATCTCCTGCCACCACCCGCATCTGCGCTATTGCAGCACGCATTTAGAACAGCTCTCTCAGGTGCACGTGATACTTCCCGAGCTTTCCGCCGTAGTTGCCGGCGCTTATCGCGAGCACGCCCTCAGCCCTGCACGCCGCCTCAATGCCCGCATGCATCGCCCGCCTCACAGCCTCTACGCTTATGCCATTTATCACCACCTCAACCACCGCACCTGCACCTTCCGGCAGCTCGCTGTCCTCAACCCTGTCCCTGAGGGTCGGACAGAAGCGCTCGTTGGTGGTTGCCTTCATGAAGCTGTACTTTCTTGAGCCCACCTTTGAGCCGCTCGCCACGAGACCGCCCGGGAAGGGGGTGATAACACCCTCAACCCCCGCCACCGCATTCACCGCCAGCTCCCCCGCTTCAAGGGCGCTCTTCTGGGAGGTGGCGATTATTATGAAGTTGCCACCCGCCACACCCCTCGCCATGGTTAGCTCCCTCTCAACCAGAAACTCGCCCATCATAACAGGTATTGCCACCATCTCCCTGCCGTAGAGGCTGCGAACCTCCTCGTAGCCGTCGCCGAAGTACCTCAGCCTGTAGCCGATGTCCACCTTCTCGCCCTCACCGTTGCTGAACACCCTGGCGGTTGGAGCTGTGAGCACGCACTGACCTATGCGCATGAGGAGCTGCTGGGGCAGGCTCTTCTTAGGTGCAAACACCATGACCGAGCAGCCCGGACGCGAGTCAGGCGTGCTCTCAGGCGGGAGCACGCGCTCAATTCCCGCCTCCGCCCCGCAGCCTATGAGGGAGGTGGCGAAGCCTGTCGCCTCGGTGGCAGCGATGCGCGCCCACCTCTCACTCGCCGCCGTGATAACAAAACTGGAGTACCAGCACTCAAAAGCCTCAGCAAAGGTGTCCACTATCTCAACGCCGCCGAGCTTCATGCACTCACCACATAGAGGAGAGGGTATTGCCAGATTTATATGTTGCGGAGCCCTGCAGGAAAGCTTTATACCCTCCGCCTGAATTCCAGATTAAGCATGGCTGTGCATCCCATAGACTACAGGTACGGCAGCCACGAGATGCGGCGCATCTTTGAGGAAGAGGCAAGGCTTCAGAGGCTTCTTGATGTGGAGGCGGCGCTTGCAAGGGCGCATGCCGAGCTGGGCAACATCCCGGAAGAGGCTGCCGAGGAGATAGCCAGGAAGGCGAGCACCGAGCACGTGAAGCTTGAGCGAGTTAAGGAGATAGAGGCAGAGACCAAGCACGACCTCATGGCGGTTGTAAAAGCGCTTGCAGAGCAGTGCGGCGAGGCAGGGAGGTACGTGCACCTGGGGGCAACCTCCTACGACATCGTTGACACCGCCAACGCCCTGCAGTTCAGGGAGGCGCTGAAGATAGTTGAGGCAGACCTTTACGAGCTTGAGGGAATACTGCTGGAGCTTGCAGAGAAGCACGCCCGCACGGTTGCAATTGGCAGAACCCACGGTCAGCATGCCCTGCCCATAACCTACGGGCTGAAGTTTGCAATCTGGGCGAGAGAGGTGAGAAGGCACCTGCAGAGGCTGGAGGAGGTGAGAAAGCGGGTGCTCGTGGGCAAGATGAGCGGCGCCGTGGGCACCATGGCAGGCTTCGGAGAGCAGGGCATTGAGCTGCAGGAGAGGGTGATGCGCATCCTGGGACTGCGCGCTGCCCTGGTGAGCTCGCAGGTGGTGCAGCGGGACAGGTACGCGGAGCTGCTGTGCCTGCTTGCACTGATAGCCGCCAGCCTGGACAAATTCGCCAGAGAGGTGAGAAACCTGATGCGCACTGAAATAGCCGAGCTCAGAGAGCCCTTCACAGAGAAGCAGGTGGGCTCCAGCACCATGCCCCACAAGCGCAACCCCGTGAACGCCGAAAACATCTGCGGTCTCGCAAGGGTGGTGAAGAGCAACGTCTTCGTGGCGCTTGAGAACGTCGCCTTAGAGCACGAGCGTGACCTCACCAACTCCAGCGCTGAAAGGGTGATAATTCCAGAGAGCTTCATGCTTCTGGATGAGATGCTCAAGAGAGCCAAAAAAATCTTCTCAAAGATTGAGATAGATTTGAAAAACGTGCAGAAGAACCTGCATCTCACCAGGGGACTGAATCTGGCAGAGGCGGTGATGCTCAGGCTCACTAAGCGTGGAATGAGCCGTCAGGATGCCCACGAGCTCCTCAGACGGCTGGCAATAAGGGCGTGGAAGGAGGAGAGGAGCTTTGAAGAGGTGCTGCTGGAGAGCGGTGAGGTGCGGAGCTACCTCAGCCAGGAGGAAATCAGGGAGGCGCTGAAGCCTGAGAACTACACGGGGCTCGCCGAGAAGCTGGTAAGGCGTGCGGTTGAGCAGGCTAAGAGGGAGCGTGGCGGCTGAGATGTACGACCTGCACGTGCATTCCGTGCTCAGCGATGGCGAGCTGCTCCCGGCTGAGATAGCCAGGAGGTATGCTGTAAAGGGCTTCAGAGCTGTGGCGATAACCGACCACGCCGACTCAAGCAACTTGGAGTGGATTCTCAGCTCTCTTCTGCAGGCTGTGGAGGAGCTGGAGGCTCACGGCATCAGGGTGCTCGCGGGGATTGAGCTCACGCACCTGCCACCAGCCAGCATCCCTGAGCTGGCGGCAAGGGCGAAGAGTCTGGGAGCTGAGCTGGTGCTGGTGCACGGTGAGAGCATAGCCGAGCCGGTTGCACAGGGCACAAACAGAGCTGCGGTTGAGTGCGAGCACGTGGACGTGCTGGCGCATCCCGGGCTCATAACCGAGGAGGAGGCGGAGCTCGCCGCTGAGAACGGCATCCTGCTGGAGCTGAGCCTGAGGAGGGGGCACTGCCTGTGCAACGGGCACGTGGCGGCGCTTGCCAGAGAGGCGGGGGCTAAGCTGATAGCGGGCAGCGACGCCCACTCTCCAGAGGACATCCCGCTGCCAGAGCAAATGCTCAGAGCAGTAATGGGGGCAGGACTGAGCAGAAGCGAATCTGAAATGGTTGTAAACGTTAACCCTGAAGCTCTGTTAAAGTAAATTTTTATTTCCATCCCGGAGGAGTGCAGTTTGAGGGTTCTGGGCAGGCTGGTGCATGTGAGCAGGAGCGGTGCGCTGATCTTCCGGGGGAGGGATTATCCTCCGCTGTATGCAGAGGTGGTGACCGGCGACAGCAGGAAGCTTGGCAGGGTGGTTGACATCATAGGTCCCGCCTCCAAGCCGTACTTTGTGGTCGTGCCCGAGGGAGAGCTGGACGCAGGGGTGCTTGAGGATGCAAAGGCAGGTAAGGTTTACGTGAAAAAAGAGGAGAGGAGGAGGTCCTTTGGGAAAGGAGGTAGAGTACAGGGACAGGTGTCCTGAGTGTGGTAGCAGCTACCTGAGCTACGACGACGGCAGGGCAGAGATAGTGTGCAACAGCTGCGGTCTGGTGGTGGATGAGGGGCTGCTGGACGAGGGTCCCGAGTGGCGTGCCTTTGACCACGAGCAGTCTGTGAAGCGCACGCGCACGGGGGCGCCGCTTACCTACACCATCCACGACAAGGGGCTGAGCACCGTCATAGACTGGCGCAACAAGGACAGCTATGGCAAGGAGCTCTCGGCAGACCGGCGAGCCCAGCTTTACAGGCTGAGAAAGTGGCAGCAGCGCATACGCGTGGGCAACGCCATGGAGAGGAACCTCGCCATAGCCCTTACCGAGCTGGAGCGCATCTCCTCCCGCCTGGGGCTGCCCAAGAACGTGCGCGAGGCGGCGGCGATGCTCTACAGGCGGGCGGTGGAGAAGGGGCTGATAAGGGGCAGGAGCATAGAAGGCGTTACCGCCGCTGCGATTTACGCCTCCTGCAGGCAGTGCGGTGTTCCCAGAACCCTGGACGAGATTGCAGACGCCGCCAAGCTGAACCGCAAGGAGATAGGCAGAACCTACCGCTTCGTTGCCCGGGAGCTCGGGCTAAGCCTTCGCCCCACCACGCCGGTTGACTACATAGAGCGCTTCGGCAGCGCCCTGAACCTGAGCGGGGAGGTGAGGAGCAAGGCGAGGGAGATTCTGAAGAAAGCCATGGACCGCGAGCTGACCTCCGGCAGGGGTCCCACGGGGGTGAGCGCCGCGGCGCTGTACATAGCCGGAGTGCTTCTGGGCGAGCGCAGGACCCAGAGGGAGGTGGCTGAGGTTGCGGGCGTTACAGAGGTAACAATACGCAACCGCTACAAGGAGATGGCTGAAGAGCTGGACATAGAGATAACGCTCTAAGCCAGCAGCTTCAGAAGGATAGCCTTCTGCACGTGCAGTCTGTTCTCTGCCTGCTGCCACACCACCGAGGCTCTGCCGTCCAGCACCTCATCGGTTATCTCAAGCCCGCGCTTAGCCGGCAGGCAGTGCATCACCCTTGCATCTGGCGCATGGCTGAGAAGCTCCTCATTAACCTGAAACCTCCTGAAGCGCCTTATACGCTCCTCTGCCTCCTCCTCCTGCCCCATGCTCACCCATACGTCGGTGTATATGAAGTCGGCGCCGCTCACCGCCTGCTCCGGGGAGTGCACCATCTCAATGCTCGCACCCGTCTCCTTTGCTATCTCCAGCGCTCTCTGCAGCACCTCCCTCTTTGGCTCGTAGCCCTCGGGCGTGGCGCAGCAGAAGCTCATGCCAAGCATGGCGCTGCCCAGCATCAGCGAGTGGCACACGTTGTTCCCGTCTCCCACGTAAGCCAGCTTCAGCCCCCTCAGCTCACCCCTGAGCTCCCGCATGGTGAAGAAGTCGCTCAGCGCCTGGCAGGGGTGCTCAAGCTCTGTGAGACCGTTTATCACCGGCACCTCCGCATGCCTGGCAAACTCCACCACATCCCCATGCCTCCTCGCCCTTATAAGCACGGCATCCACGTACCTGCTAAGCGTCCTTGCGGTGTCCGCGATGCTCTCGCCCCTGCCCATCTGCATCTCCTTGGGGCTCAGGTATATGGCATGCCCGCCGAGCTGGGTCATGGCAACCTCAAAGCTCACCCTGGTCCTGGTGGAGGCTTTCTCAAATATCATCGCCAGGCTGCGGTTTCTGAGTGCATCACCCCTCTGCTCTCCCGCTTTAATCCTCTCCGCAAGCCCGAACAGCTCCTCCACCATGCCCTCAAAGTCTGTGAAGGAGAGGATGTGCATCACTCACCCCTCAGCTTTCTCAGCCTCTCAAGCTTCCTCTCAATGAGCTCCTTAGTGCCGATGTCTCTGCGGTGATACAGGTGCTCGCCCCTCACGTGCGCTGTGGCGCGCTCCGCAATCGCCTCAGCCTCCTCCAGGCTCTCCGCCACCCCCACCACCGCGACGCTCCTGGAGGTTGTGGTGTAGAGCCTGCCGTCACGCTCGTCAACCGCCGCATAATACACCACAGCACCCTCCTCTGCTATTCCCCGCTCATCCACCTGAATCTCAGCCGGCGGCGCCGGCGAGACCCCGTAGCCTCTGGGCACAATGTACTTGCACACCGACGCAAGCTTTCTGAAGTCCACCTCCCCGAGCCTTCCCTCAGCGATGCCCGCGCAGAGCCCGGCAAAGTCGCCCTCCAGCAGCGTGAGCACATTCATAGCCTCCGGGTCGCCGAAGCGGCAGTTGAACTCTATGAGCTTTATCTCCCTGCCCTTCATGAACTGCCCGTACAGCACACCCCGGTAATCTTCTCCCGTCTCCCTCCGCAGCGCATCCACGGTTCGCCTTATTATCTCCACCGCAAACTCGTAGTCGCTGGCGTCAATGAAGGGCAGGAGTCCGCTGGCTAAGGAGTAGGAGCCCATTCCGCCGGTGTTGTGCCCCCTGTCGCCCTCAAAGGCACGCTTGTGGTCCTGCACCGCGGGCATGGGCAGCACCTCTCCCCCAGCCACGAATGCCTGAACCGTGAACTCCTCACCCTCCACCTTCTCCTCTATGACCACCTCCCCTCCGCCAATCCCCCTCTCTATGACCTCCTTAGCATAAGCCTTGGCTTCCTCACGGCTCTTCAGGTGCTCTCCCATAACCCTAACACCCTTGCCCCCGGTGAGCCCCGCAGGCTTAACCGCCACCTCCCCCTCAATGCTGTCTATGAACTCGCATGCCTCTGCAGCGTCGGTGAAGCTGGCATAGCTGACGTTTCCGGGTATGCGGTAGCTGCTCATCAGCCACCTGCAGAAGCTCTTGCTGCCCTCCACCATCGCCAGCCTCTGCTTTGGACCCATGCAGGGTACGCCAGCCTCGCCCAGCCTGTCAGCCACACCTGCGCAGAGGGGCGCCTCAGGACCCACCACCGCCAGCTCCACCCTCCAGCGCTCAGCCGCCTGCACCACCTTCTCCACGTCCGTCTCCTTTGCTATCCTCACCTCCCTGGCGAGGCGGGCTATGCCGGGGTTGCGGTTGCCCATAACCGCGTAAAGCTCCACCTCACCCCTGCACAGCGCCTCTGCGATTGCATGCTCCCTTGCGCCGCCGCCTACCAGCATCACCCTCATGCTATGACCTCCTGCTAACTCTGGATGAACTGCCACTTAAACTTTAAGGCTGGAGAGCATCTGCCTGCTCATCTCAGCGCCTGCAATGAGGTGCTCAAGCCTCTCCTGCAGCCTGCGCGCCAGCCTCTCTGCGGTGTACTCCTCGTGCTCAAACTCAAACCCATACTCCACCTCCCAGAGCACCAGAAACTCCGGCGGCGAAGGCGGGAAGGGTCTCAGCACCCCGGGCTCAAGCGCCTCCTCTATTTCTGCTGCGCCTATCTCACCCATGCCCGCGAGGAGCACCGCCGTGCACAGCCGGCGCACCATCTCCCGCAGGAAGCTCTCCCCCCTGAAGCTCAGCACCAGCACTCCCCCTTGCCTCTCGGCACCCACCTCCAGCAGGTTCCTCACGGTGCTCCTCTCCCGCTCACAGGTGAAGTTGTGGAAGCTGTGCCTGCCCGCGAGCACGCTGCACGCCTCCCTGACCCTGCGCAGGCTGTAGCCCCTGTCAGGGGCGAAGTAGCGGTAGGTTCTGGAGATGGCAGAGTACCTGGGGTGAAAGCTGGCATCCACCTCCCGGACAGCCAGCACCCTGAGGTCTTCCGGCAGGTAGGCGTTGAAGGCTCTGGGAGGCAGGGCAGAGGGGAGCTCAAATCCAAACACGTTTCCCAAGGCGCTCACGAAGCGGTCGGTTCTGCCGGCGCTTTTGAACCACTCTCCCGCTCCAAACCTCTCAAGCACCCTGAGAAACTCGCCCTCAACGGTGCGCAGCCCCTTCTGCCTCTGTGAGCCGTGGAAGCCGTGCCCTTCGTAGTAAACCTTTGCCGCAAACCTCCTCATCTGCATGCTCCGCACCTCCTGCAGCCGGGGAAGCACTCCGGCGAGGGTTCTGCTGCAAGGTAGCGCAGGTACTCTTCCCTGAGGTGCTCAGCGCTTACCCCCACATCCACACCCTCCCAGGGCAGCGGCTCCTCAGGTGAGCGCTCGCCGGTGTGCCTGCTTAGAGCGCTGCGCAGCGCAGCCATGCCCCCGCCGCGCTGCACCTGAAGCAGGGCTCTGCCCACCTCCCTGCCGCCCTTGGCTATAGCCGCCTGCAGCAGCGATGCCCTTATGCTCTCGCTCTCCACCTCAGCGACGCCCGCGAGAAGCTTCCTGAAAAGCTTCAGCCTGCGCCTGAGCAGCTTCTGCTCGCAGAAGGCGCACCACTGCAGGGGTGTGTGGGGCTTGGGGACAAAGGGGCTCAGGCTGAGCTTCACCCTGCCGCCAAAGGCTCTCTTAATCCTGCGCACCAGCGCCGCCGCCTTCTCAATGTGCTCCTCCCGCTCGCCTGGGAGACCGTACATCATGTAAAGCCTGAGGCGCCTAACTCCGCAGCGGGCGCAGAGCTCTGCCGCCCGCACCAGCTCCTCGTCGGTGAGGTGCTTGTTCAGGCGCAGCCTGAGCTCTTCGCAGGCTTCCGGTGCAAGCGTTACCGTGCGCTGACCGCTCTCCACCAGCATCCTAACGAAGTCCTCGCTCAGGGCGTCTGCCCTGAGGGAGGGTGCAGAGACCTGCATGCCGGTCTCCGCGAGCAGCTCCGTCAGCCTGTCCAGAGAGGAGTGGTCGGTTACGCTGGCGCCCAGCAGCGCAACCTTTCTGACCCCGCCCTGCGCCCACTCCTGAAGCAGCGCCTCAATCTCCTCTATGCGCCTCTCCCGGCGGGGTCTGAAGATGTAGCCGCCCATGCAGAACCTGCAGCTTCTTCCGCAGCCCCTCGCAACCTCCAGCAGGTGGCTCTCGCCGAAGGCGCCTGCATCGCTCACCACCTGCACAGCCGGCTGGGCTGGCAGGGTGTCGCAGAATGCCCGCCGGGCGTGCTCCTTCACCCCGGGTATGTAAACAAACTCAAGCGCCGCCAGCTCCTCAAGCACCTGCTCCCTGCTCCCCGCCTGCAGCGCATCCAGCACCTGCACGAGCCCGCGCTCCGCCTCGCCCACGTAGAAGGCGTCCAGGTACTCTGCCAGCGGCAGCGGGTTTACGGCGCACGCACCGCCCGCTATCACCACCCGCTCCCCCCGCATCTCGGGAGTTAGAATACCGCCGCGCTCAAGTATTTGCAGCATGCTGAGAGCGTCAGGCTCATACTGCCAGCAGAAGGCAACCACATCAAAGTCCCTGAGCGGCGAGCGAGTCTCAACACTCCTCAGCCCCTCGTGCACATCCAGATAGAAGCGCTCGGCATAAACCTCCCGACGCTCGTTCAGCATGGCATAGACTATCTGCATGCCCAGATTGGCTATGCCAGCACGGTAGCGCTGCGGATAAACCAGAGCCACCCTGAGCTTCCCTCTGGGATTCTTCAGCACCGTGTTCCTTTCCCTTGCAGGCATGCCGCGCATGATGAAATTGAACGGACTCGGCGGGATTTGAACCCGCGATCTTCGGCTTAGAAGGCCGACGCCCTGTCCAGGCTAGGCTACGAGTCCCTCTGATTAAAACAGGGATGCTGTTGATAACAATTTCTGCACGCTAAGGGCACACGCAGGAGGTCAGCTCCTCTATGGTCTGGGAGAGAAGCTCATCCCCGGTGTCAAGTATCTCAAGCACCTTATCGCTCTTAAGGCGGTAGTAAACCTCCCTGCCGTCCCTCCTGGCAGTGACTATGCCGCACTCCTTGAGCATGCGCAGGTGCTGCGAGACCGTGCTCTGCTTGAGGTTCAGGCGCTCCATTATTGAGGAGACGTTGCTCTCACCCTCACGCAGCACCTCAAGTATCCTGAGCCTGGTGGGGTCCGCGAAGACCTTGAAGGTCTTTGCCTTGAGCTCAAGCCATCTCTGCTCCACCATGGTATGTTTCTGAACCTCACTGGTTAAATCTGTTTCCCCGCAGGCGGTGTGA
>Ga0256839_1002605_pt1 | contig 19806 bp, 22 predicted proteins | sample 354166metaG_FD_185968 | JGI IMG/M metagenome (GOLD analysis project Ga0256839, IMG submission 185968) | Hydrothermal vent microbial communities from Mid Atlantic Ridge, Atlantic Ocean - 354-166 | ecosystem: Environmental > Aquatic > Marine > Hydrothermal vents | place: Atlantic Ocean: Mid... | reverse complement strand
GTGCAGTAGATAAACTCTTCATCAACACCACAGGCATAGGCACCATAGAACACAGGGGCATCACAGCCTCTGGAGTTAAAGAGGGTATGAGTATCTTGGTAAGTCGTGATGTGGGTTGTCATGGTGCAACTATCTTTGCTGCTCGTGAGGGCATAGAGCTAGAGAGTGGACTCCAAACAGACTGTGCGTCACTCTACCCGCAAATAAAAGCACTCATGGATGCAGACATCAACATAGTAGCTTTACGTGATGCCACGCGTGGTGGAGTAAGTGCAGTTCTTAATGAATGGGCAAAAACTTCAGAGGTTTGTGTAGAAGTAGAAGAGGAGAAAATCCCTGTGATAGATGAAGTACGAGGCATTTGTGAGATGTTAGGCTTTGAAGCAGTAGATTTGGCAAATGAAGGGACGTTTGTACTTTGTGTAAGCAAAGAGGATGAAGCTAAGGCACTAGAAGTACTACAAAAAACACACAGTACATCAGCCATCATCGCGACGGTGACTGCACAACATGTAGGACGTGTACTACTGAACTCTTCTTGGGGAACGAAGCGATTTTTAGACTTGCCTACGGGTGAGTTGTTGCCTCGGATTTGCTAAATATTTAGGTATATGGTATGATATGTATAAAAATATACATACAAAGGATATGTTATGACTGTACGTAAGAATTTTAACTTCAAAGAAGAGACAGTAAAATACTTGGAAGAAAAAGCAAAAAGAGAAGCGAAGACGCAAACGCAATACATAGAAGAGTTAATAGAAAAAGACCTAAGAGAAGAGAAGAGATCCAAAAGATTAGCCGCTCTTGAAAAACTAAAAAACTCACCTGCTGCAAATATAGGTGATATAGACATACGTGAAATGCGTACAGAGAAAGCTTTGAAACATGCACAATAACATTTATGTAGATACCAATATCGTCATAGATATGTGCGACAACACAAGGGATATGCATGAAAATAGCTTTGCTCACATCACAAAATATATGGAACAAGAAGCGTGTGAACTCTTTATAAACAGTGACACACTTGCAAATGTATTTTACATACTCTCTAACCGTTCAACACTCAACACAAGTGAGGTGTTGGACAAAATGTATTTTGTGAGTGATATATTTACATTGGTTCCTATAGAGTCTGAGGATGTATTGAAGGCACTTGACTTGTGTAGTGATAGTACTAAGCATTATAAAGACTATGAAGACGCTCTGCAATATATATGTGCCAAGAAGATAGACGCAGATTTGATAGTGACGAATGATAAAAAGTTTGTTTCTTTGGATGTTGAGATTTGTAGTACGATGAATGAGAAAAATTTTTAAATGAATAATATTTTTGATTATGCACCTAAAGAGTTAGTAATGGATGCTTTTTTTGCATGGATATTTAAAGAATTAAATGAACAAACATTATCTAAGTATAAACTACATTTTTTAACTAATTTAAAACTCAAAGGGTTTACAGAAAACAGTAAAATAACTGATATTGAAAGACAAAAATTTAATACAGATTTACTGATTACGATAGATAATAAAATAGTTTTATTTGAAAATAAAACGACATCAACCATCCACTCTAATCAGCTTGAAGTTTATAAACAAAAATTAGATAATTGTCATCAAGATATTTCTATTCAATATATTTATATGAAGTTAGGTTTTATTGATTATAAGGAAGAAAAACAAGCTAAGAAACATGGCTATACGATTGTAAATATTGATAATATTATACAAGCCTTAGAACCATTAAAAGGGTGTTGTCAAATTGTAAATCAGTATTATAATTTTCTCGATACTAAATATCGAGAAAAATTGCAGGATATACACGCGGGCATAAAAAATAATGATGAAACTATTTACTGTCATTCTGATGCACAAAGAATTTTTTTAAGTCGCTTACACAAGAAACTAGATTCTAAAAAAATAGCAAATAATTTTATTTTTAGATATTCTGCAAACAGAGGAGGCAGTCCTTGGACTCAATTAAGTATAGCCCATAAGGATAATCAATATGGAGATACAAAAGAGTCAATTTTTTGGAGAATTGATAAGAAGAAAAAAAATGGGTATTACGTCCGCTTAACTCAATATGCTAATATTGATAACACTCATAAAAAAGAAAAAGAAGAAAGATTGCGTGACTTGCGAAATTGTTTTAATCAATTGGTGCCAAATGGTGTAGTGTTAGCCAAAGTTTCTAACGAGGGATTAAAATCTTCAGAAATTGGAATTTTTTATTTTAAGGATAATAAATATGATGAATTATCTAAAGCGTTAGTTGATTTATCAATTGATTTTGTAAAAGAATATAAAGAACTATGAAACTCCTCCTCCTAGTCACCGCCTTCAACAGCCAAACCCAAGCCGTCTATACTAGACTTCAAGACAAAGGACACGAGGTTTCGGTATGTTTTGCTATCAGTGAGGTTCAGATGCTCGAGGAGATAGAAGCTTTCATGCCAGAGATGATACTCTGTCCTTTTCTTAAAGCCTATTTGCCACCGAGCATTTATGAAAACTACCCCACCTACATCTTTCACCCAGGACCACGAGGAGACAGGGGTCCTCATGCTTTGGAGTATGCTTTGCAGAGCCATACAAAAGAGTGGGGGCTTGTGGTGCTTCGTGCCAACAGTGAGTATGATGGGGGAGACATCTATGTAGAGGTGGGCTTTAAGGTGCGTGATACCTATAAGGCTTCACTCTATAGACAAGAGGTAGTGCAAGCTTCACTGGAGGCTTTGGATACCTTGTTTGAGAATATTAAAAATGATACTTCTGTGCCACAACTTATGAATCCTATACACGAGCAGTTCACGCAAGCCAAAAGAAGTATAGACTGGAGTGTAGATGATACGCAGAGTATTATAGATAAGATACATCTCTCAGATTCTCTACCAGGGATTTTAGATGAGATACTAGGTGTACCTTGTTACTTATATGGTGTACATAGAGAAGAAAAGTTGGGAAGTGATGCTTCAACTTTACCTAAAACAGTACTAGCCAAAAGAGACGGTGCCATTTGTCTAAAAACTCTCGATGGTGCGGTCTGGATAACACATCTTAAAGTTGTAGGTAGTTTTAAACTTCCTGCTACTTATGCACTCAAAGAGAAGCTAAAAGGTGTAAAAGAAGATAGACTACCACTACTTTTTGATAAAAGTTATGCTACATTTTTTGAGACAAGTGTAGAGATGAGAGACAATGTAGCCTACCTCTGTTTCAACTTTCATAACGGTGCGATGAATGCTGAGCAATGTGTACGGCTAAAGTATGCCCTAGAGTATCTCAAAACACAATGTGAAGTACTCGTACTCATAGGTGGCATGGACTTTTTCTCCAATGGCATACACCTAAACATACTAGAAGACTCTGCCAAACAAGGCGAAGATGGCTGGGCAAACATTAACGCCATGAATGACCTAGTCTCTGCCATACTCTATGCAGATGAAGTAGTCACCATCGCTTCTTTTGGGCGAAATGCAGGAGCAGGTGGGGTCTTTATGGGGCTTGCTTGTGACTATGTGGTGGGTAAAGAGGGGGTGGTACTTAACCCTCACTATAAGACATTAGGGCTTAGTGGGAGTGAGTATCATACCTATACCTTGCCTAAACGTGTAGGTAGAGAGTTGTCAGAAAAACTCTTAAATGATTGTCTTCCACTTAGCGCTAAGAAAGCAAAAAATATCGGTATGATAGATGAAGTGTTTGCCCATAATAACTACTATGAAAAGCTACACACCTTTGCAAAGAGCAAATATGACGATGATTTCATCTGGGATAAGCAAGACTACCTAGAAGTAAATAGAGCCAAAATAGAAGCCCTCAAAGAGAAAGAACTCGCAGTCATGCATCCAGAGTTTTGGAGTGAAGAGAGTAGTTTTCATACACTCAGACGTGAATTTGTCTATAAACTCTGCCCAAGAGAGACACCTGAACGATTAAAATATAACAAAAAAAGGAGAGACCATGCATGAATACAGTGTAGTCCAAGCATTACTAAACCAATGTGAAGAGCACGCCGCCGCAAACAATGCAACAAAAGTCAATAAAGTTATCACTAAAATAGGGGTAATGTCAGGCATAGAAACACAACTACTACAAACTGCCTTTGACACCTTTAAAGAGGGGACTATTTGTGAAAATGCAGAGTTTATACAGAACATACAAAAGCTAAAACTAGAGTGTAAAGAGTGTGCCAATGTGTTTGAAGTGGATGAAGTAAGGTACATTTGCCCTAAGTGCGAAAGTTTAAGAGTCAAAGTACTTGATGGGGAAGATATGTACCTCATGAGCCTAGAGATGGAATAAAGGAAGTTAATTATGCAAGAATATTGGGAAATTTATATGAAAAACTTGGAGGGTAAACCAGCCTCTATACAGTTTAATGCGGGTATCTCTATGGAGATTGAAGAGTTGGGATATACCTATCCGACTATTGCTTTTGTGAAGGTAAAACTTAAAGAACCTAAAGAAAATGGGCTACTCTCAGAGAATGAAGAACCAGAGATACTTTTTATGGAAGATAAACTAGAAGCCTCTATGATAAAGTTTCGCATAGGTAAATACGTCGGGCGTGTCATTAGTGACGGTTATGTGACATTCTTGTATTATGTGCAGTTTACGTATAATTGGCCAGACTTCATAGAGTTTGCACTCAATGAACATGGCAGTTATGAAATCACAAATGGACACCAAGAAGATGGCGAGTGGAACTACTATAAAAAACTACTCTATCCAACTCCTAGAGAGTGGCAAATCATACAAAACCATAAAGTCTGTGATAACCTAAAAGAGCAGGGCGACAACCTTCATTTAGAACGTCTTATAGAGCATAAACTCTTTTTTCAAGATGAAAGTAAAAAATCAGAGCTTATTAAAGCACTTGAAGAGATGGAATTTAAAATAGGAAAAGAGATAGTCAACGAAGATGGTGTCAAAGGTTTAGAGTTCTACCGTATAGATAAAGCATTTTACCATGATGTAGATGAACTTACTTTAAACCTCATAGATATTGCTGAGTCTCATCATGCCCAATATGATGGGTGGGAAACGAGTGCTATGAAGATGTAAGTCTATTCAATCATCACACCTGAGGGGTCTTTTGCTCTATTCATAATATCTTGCAAGGAGGTGACTTCTTTCTTTTTGGTATGTTCTATACCCTCTTTTGCAAGGTATTGCAGTACCACAGAGATGTACCCATCAAATGCCTCAATGAGTTCTGGACTTAAGCCAAATTCAAATGTCACTTCACCAGGTACAATGCCTATAACGATGGCCTCGGGTATCTCTTTGCCTTGAAGCTCCATCATGTCCATACATTGAAGAATGCCTATCTCATGTGCCCCACCATTGTTGAGTCCATACCCAGATATCTCTTCAGCAGGAATAGCATAAATAGAGGCAGGTTCATCCTTTAGCTGTAGACAATCCAGTACTACTACATGGTCATTTTCCTCAAGTACATTAAGAAGATGAATCCCCTCTACACCACCATTTATTATCTGTATTTTTTGAGAAAAAGTATAATTGTCATTTAAATAACTAGCTGCATATACACCTAGTCCATCATCTTTTTGTAGTACGTTACCTATGCCTATGATTACCATGTTTATCCATTATTTATTTAATATTAATTATACTTAGATTATCTAAATTTAGTATAGTTGTATAGCTTTTAAAGCTAAAGTTTGATACTGTTTAAGAACTAATTAGGCGTGAAATGGAAATAAATTGAAACAACTAAAAATAATAATATGGCTCATACTCTTCTTGGGTACTTCATTGTTTGGATATAAAGAGATTGTTGTGGATCTCTCTGAACAAAAAGCATACGCGATAGAAGATGGGCATATTGTATTTGAAGGGCGTATCTCTTCGGGTAAAAAAGGCAGAGAAACGCCAAGTGGCGAGTACACCATTATGCAAAAGAAACGTCACCACAAGTCTAACCTTTGGCCTAAGCCAAAAGGTGGAGCAAAGATGCCATATATGATGCGTTTGACTAATGATGGTATTGCCATGCATTTAGGGTATGTACCCAATAGACCAGCTTCTCATGGGTGTGTTCGTATGAAAAATGGATTTGCTCAAAAGCTATATAGGTGGGCACGTGTTGGAACAACAGTGATAGTGGAGGGTAGAGGACAGGACTATTTAGACGCTATAAAGTTTTCTAGAGATTACTATGGAGATGAATATGCCATTATAGACAATGGTAATTGATCTTCAGGAGCTACATTTTCCATGATTTCAAACCAATCTTTAGAAAATTGTTTTTTAATATAGGACTCATAGTGCGGAACGCCACAGCCTGAGCAGTCTTGGTGTATGGCATCATCAGTAAGGAATTGTCCACCTTCCTTGGAGGATATGCTACAAGCTGAGTAGAGTACCCTTCCCTCACGCACATTAAATCCACTCTCTTTAAACCTAAAATTTGGACAGGCACAGAGGTAGCAGTTAAGCTCTTTCATATCATGGCACTTTTTGTTATCTTTGTAAAGTTCACAGAAGTCTGGTTCATTTTTAACCATATTGTCAAACCTAAAGTAGCGTATCACTTCATCAGGGCTGAGATGCGTGAGTTTTGCCATAATGGCTTGGTGTTTTTCTCCATGTTCTTGGAACCATTGGCTATAGGTTTTCATTGTCTATCCTTATCCATTCTAGGTAATCTATGTTTTGTTTGGCGTACCCTAGGAGTGCCATCATTTTTTGAAGCGTTCCACCATGAGAACAGATGAGTAGCTCTTTGTCTTTAGGCAGGTCTTTTAAAAAGCTTCTGATACGTGCTTCAAACAAAGCAGGGTGTTCTTGACAAATATACTGATGCCATCTGTCTCTATGGTCTGTGTATTCTTTTTTGTAGGAAGGCAGTTTTTCTATTTCGTTAAAGTTTAGCCCTTCTATCTCATCACGAAAGCGTACTTCACGTAGCCGTGCGTCTGTAAAGTAGTCGTCTATCTCCATCCTCTCAAGTGTTTGCATACAGCGACTCAAATCAGAGCTATACACAAAGTCAAAGTCTATGCGTTTGAGTATGGAAATCTCTTTTTCATCAAACAAATCATCGTCTATGCTTATGTCTGTCCAACCATTATAACGGTGTGCATGTCTTGGTGCTAAGGCAGCATGTCTTAGTAGTGTTAAAGCCATAAAAGTGCTGCTCCTATAAAAAGTACTATCTCAACACTCTCTAGCGTTGTACCTAGAACATCACCATTGATGAAGCCTAAGGCTTTTTTGAGTCTGTTAGCGAGCAAGTAACTAAAAACTAGTCCAACACATAACAGCAGAAAAAACTTCCACCCAATGAGAACGAAGCCAATGCCAGAAAAGAGTATGTTGGAGGTTATAAAATACTTCGGCTTAAAACCTTCTTTCATTTTAGTGATAAAGTGTGAGCGAAATGTTTGAGTATAAAATAAAAGGAGCAAACTCAAACGACTTATAAGCAAGATAGCTAAAAAATAGAGCCATCCCTCATGCAAGAGTAAAAAGACAATACCTGCAACTTTTAGCAAGAGCATACAAACAGCCCACAATACACCCATAGCCCCAACAGTAGGTTCTTTGATGACCACATAGGCATCTTTCCCTGAATGTTTAGCATACAGAGCATCTGCTACATCCATGATGGCTTCTGTGTGTAAAAAACCATAAAGCATCATATATAAAACTGCTGCCACAACTGCAGCTAGCCATTCAAGAGATGACAATAGAGAAAAAAGTACAAGACTCATACTCCCCAATACCATACCTCCAAGAGGTAGCCAAAAGAGCATAGCAGCTAATATAGATGCTTTTGAGAGGTCATCTTCTTTTTGAAAGTGTACAGGTAGTATGGTGAAGTAGGAGAACATAAATTTTAGTCCTAAGTATAAGTCTTTCATTTTAGCCTGTTCTCCAAACCCAACTTCACCTCATAGACTTCATCACAAAGCTGTGCTAGTTTCTGCCCTATGATACCCGACCTATCGACATACTTGCGACTGGAGGCATCTAATGGTATCACCCCTGAGCCTACATCATTAAGTACGAAGATAATATGGGCATTGTTAGCACACAATGTTTCTATCTCTTTTATGAGTATTTCTTCGTCGAGTTCTAGGGTATTGAGTATCCACATACTCATACAGTCTATGAGGTAAGTGTTGCCCTCTTGTATATGCGTATTTAAATGTATCGTCTCTTCTATGGTGATAAAACGCATTTCTCTTTGAGCTTGATGCTTCCCTATACGTGTTTGCATCTCATCATCTCCATAGCTGTTGTCATAGGTAGCGATGTAGTAGGGTTGTGTATCGCCTGAGAGCTCAAGTGCTTTTTGTTCTGCTAGGTGGCTTTTGCCTGATTTTTGTCCACCGTGGTAGAGGGTTTTCATTCTGATTCTTCTTTAAAAAAATTATTAATATTTTGATGCTTTTCGTTTAATGTAAATTTTATATTTTTAGTTATTTTTGATGTTGATTTATTAGACTTAATGACAGCTTTAATTTTTAATTCAGTTACATTGGTAATAAGAAAGAGAGGTTTTGTAATTAAAGATATATTATCTCCAACATTCATATCTCGAATCACAAGAGATATGGATGTCTTAGTTATTTCTAAATTTTGTCTATAAAAGTTAGGGTTATGCACATTTCTAAGATAATCTAATTCTTTGTAAGGTGAAGGAAATATTGGTTTTATAGTAGTTTCTGTATAGGATAATGGTTTTTCTGGGTATGGAACATCATTAATTTGTTTATAGACTGATAATAAATCCATTTTTTTGAAAATTTCCCCATTACTTACTTGTAGAAATACATCAATATTTGTATCTGATGTTTTTCCGATATTTTCTAAAGTTATTGTTAAAAGATATTTATTAGATAAATAATTTTCAATAAATAAATCTAAGTTTTCTAATTTATTTGTATAGTGTTCAATATAGGATATAAGTTCACTTTTATAGTTTTCTAAATCCTGTTTATAAAGTGTAGGTTCTTTGTTTTTTCGTCCATAAGTATGGTTTATTGCCATAAGTTTAGATCTTTTTATAGAATTTAATTGCATATTATCATCAAATGTTGAAAGGTCAGTATGTGCTTTTTTGATTTCTTCTTCGATGAGAGATTTCTCTCTATTTATGTCCATAATCAAAGGTGTTAATTTGACTTCAATTGAATAGTCAACTGGATTTTCACTTGTCATATTAGTTTTAATTAAATCTTCACCCATAGCTGATATTTCATCAGGGTTTGCAGTTACTGTGGCACTTCCTCTTCTTAGATAAACAGTATTAGTTTTTACATTTCCATAATCTTTGATTACATAGAAAGGTCTTCTTTGGGTAGGTATTTTAATATATGCAATTTGTTTATCTTCAAGTGTTGTAGTTGCATATTCAAATTTTATAGCTCTATTTGTTTTACTATTGATAAATTCTTGTAGGGATGCATCATCTATATGTTCAGATATACCAACAATTTCGTGATAATTATCTTTTTTCTCGCGTATACCTATTAAAATATAAGCATCACTATCTCTCCATGAATTTGCAAAAGCCAAAATATCTTTTAGTAATTCACTTTTAATGTACTTACTATCTTCATTAATAAATTTATATTGTTCTTCTTTAAAATCAAGTGAATCACTTTCTGAACGATATAATAAATTTTGGATATTCATGATAAATCCTCTTCTTTACATTCTAATGCTTTTATGTTAAAATTATGTTTGAAGAGAGAGTTTTAACACTCTCTCAGATGTATTAACGATTGTAAAGCCATCGTAAGATAGCTAAAATCACCGTCAAAATGAAAATAATATCATTCATTATTTTCACCACCTTTCGCAGTTAAAATTTAACTAGCGAATATCAAACAACAGTTCCAGCTGTTGTTTTGAAAACAACAAGTTAAACTGCACGAAAATTATAACCCATCTTTTTTATTTCTATTCAAAATATGGCAAATTGACATATTTTTCACCTCTACCCCAAAAACCCCTCAACCTGCTGAGTCATCTCCTCTTTACTAAGACCATTTAAAACCCCATACATCAAAGCCCCACCAGCTCCTACACCTTCTTTGGCTTCTCCCTCGTCATAGAGTTTGAGTGCAGGGTGGTTGGAGAGTGAGAAGTCGAAGTCTGTGTAGTAGGCGTCTATGGGGAAGTCTAGCATCTCTAGGAGGGCTTTGATGTTGGAGTGCTCATCTTCTGCCACCCATTTGGTCGTACACAATGCAACATCACGTAGGGGCAGATCCTGTATCTGCCCTTTGGATGCAAGATAGCTATTGACTACCAATAACACACAAGCCATCTGTGTACCGCCTGCTAATACGACAGGAAAACGCCCATGGACACCCAAAACAAATCCAGCATTAAAGATGAGCATATTGTCTGATACGAAACTTAATATTTCAAAGAGGTCAGTTTTGCCTTTAACATTTTCTAGGGCTTGGTCTATGGTCACTTGGCGTATGGTGTTGGGGACGTCTTTGAAGCTGGAAGAGAAAAGTGCCTTGGCATCATAGCCTAGGGCTAAGGCAGTGGCTGTGGCGGTGGTGGTGCCAGAGGGTACAGACTCTCCTAGTATGAGGTAGTCGTCTTTGCATACGTAGGACTTACCAAATGCTAAGCCTTTTTCAAAGAGTGCTTGGGCATCGATGTTTGCTTGTTCTGCGATGCTTTGGCTTGGGTGGATGTCGTGGTGGTGGATGGTGATGTCGTCGCCTTTGGGTTGTACCTCTAGTCCTAGGTCTAGTAGCTCTATGTGGCTAAAGGGAGCCAGCAGATGTACCCCACGGGTGATGAGTGCAGGGGTGGGTACGCCTTTGGGGGTTTCTGCCACATCTGGCATACTGCGTACCTCTCCTGTAGCGATGAACTCACCATCTAGCACAGGAGTGAGGTAGATAGAACCAGGGATACCCGCTTGGGTGATGCCCTCTATGTTGGCTGTGTCTGTGTTGGACATAGCGAGCATGAAGGTGGCTTTTTTGTTTTTAAACTGCTTGATATAATCTGGGTTGCCTGTGATGGTTTGTATCATGAGGATTTCCTTTTACAATAATGTGCTTTGCTCATTTGCGTCCCTTGATAAGAAGGTAGATAAAAAATGGTGCTCCGAGAAACGAGGTCAATACCCCAATAGGTATATCGCTAGCCGTACCTAAATTACGGGCAATAAGGTCTGAAAGTACCAAAAAAACTCCCCCATAAAAAAAGATAGGGAAGATAAGCTTGTCGGCACTCTGTTTATAGATAGTCTTGAGTATATGTGGGATGATGAGTCCTACAAAGCCTATGGGACCTGTGAAGCTCACGGCTACACCGACAGCCACAGAGACTGCAAAGAGCAAGATGTAGTTGGTTTTTTTGACATTGATACCTTTGAGGTAGGCAAACTCATAAGAAGTAAGTAGGAGTTTGAGCTCGTAAAGGTACTTAAATATCACCATTAACAAAAAGAGTGAAGTGAGTGCTAAGATGACGATGTTTTCAAAGCCTACAATGTCTAAAGAACCCATGGTAAAACGCATAATCTCATAACTCTCTTGCAGGCTGGAGATGTAGAACATCACCATAAGAGCTGCTGCGTAAAAGAAAGAGAGTGCGATACCTACGAGTAACAGTGAAGTTGAATCATAGGCGTTAAAACGACTCGCAACGATGAAGAGAATGATGACGGTCATCATCGCGCCCCCAAAGGCAAAAAGAGGGGAGAGTGTAGAGAACCCAAGTACGATGGCAATAGCGGTAAAAAGTGTAGCACCACTTGCCACACCTAAGGTAAAAGGTGTTGACATAGGGTTACGAAATACCGTTTGGAAGATAAGCCCACCTAGAGCTAAGATGCCACCTACCAAAAAGGCTAAAAGTACACGAGGCAGACGGATGTCAAAAAAGACTTTGTGTTCCATGCTATCACTGACGAGTAAGCTTGAAAGTGGTAACTCTATCTGCCCAAAAAAGGGAGCTACTATTAACAGAAGTAAGGCAAAGAGTAAAATAACTTTTTTCATAACTTCACCACGATGTTATTATTTTCTTTAACCACTGAGCCGTTATAGAGCCTATCTAAATGTGATTGTTCGAAGAAGTCATCATTAGCCCCATGAAACTTGACAGCCCCATCTTCCAGAAAGAGTATGTTAAAACCCAGTTTATAGGCAAGGTCAAGGTTATGGGTGATGATGACTTTGCTTTGAAGATGGCTACTATCTTTTAAGATTTTAAATAGGAGTTGCATCTTTTGGGGGTCTAGGTTTGCTGTAGGCTCATCAAAGATGGTATAACGGGCATCATGCAATAGAGCAGAGGCGATGAGTAGGAGTTGAGACTCACCAGAACTAAGCATCTTACAGGCTTTGTCTGTCAGGTGCTCGATGGATAGCCTTTTTAACACATCATCTACCGTAGGGTGTTGTTCCCTGACAATACCACTTATAAGCCCAAGCTCCAAAAACTCTCTCACCGTGATAAACTCATCAAACACATCCAACTTAGGAGGAATATAGTTAATCAATGTAGCACGTTTTTCGCCATAGAGTTTAGAAGGGTTCACTCCGTCAATACGTACAGCACTTGAAGAGGTGATACCACATAATACCTTAGCTAAAGTGGTCTTACCTACACCATTAGAGCCAAGGATGATGAGGTGTTCACCTGATTCTACTGAGAAGGAGATATCTTTTAAAATATTATTGGAGTAGTTATTTATGTGTATAGGCATGTAGAATCTCTTTAAAATCACGTAAAAACAGTGCCAGTCTATCGCTAGGGATGCCTGAATACTCTTTGTCTATGATGTAGATGTCGTTTGTTTTTCCTGCGTTGAGGGGTAGCTCTCTCCATGGCTCTTTGAGGTCGTATTCTGTGAGTCCTCTTTGGTGCATAGAGTGAGCCAAGAGTATCACAATGTCAGGGTTGGTAGCGATGAGGTTTTCTTGGTTTAAGATAGGCTGTCCTTTACGCTTGGAGTGTAGGGCATTGGTATTATTCGAGGCGTTGATGATGTCATCGAGGTAGAGGTTTTGCCCTACGACAAATATCTGCTTGACCAAAGAGGTGTTGTGTCCTATGACGATGAGGATTTTTTTATCTTTTACTATCCCTTGTATCTCTGTTAAGGCTTTGTCTATGTCAGATACGATACTCTGTGCTTTTTCTTTTTTGTGAAGTAAATCTCCCAAGTCTAAAATAGCTTTTGTAATGTGTGGCAGTCTGTCAATAGGAATGATTTTGGTTTTGATGCCTAGTTTGTTTAGCTTTTGTGCCAGCTTGGTATTGTTAGGTTGCATGATGACGATGCTTGGTTTAAGAGAGAGTATCTTCTCCAAACTAGGAGAAAAATATCCACCTACCTTTGGTACAGACTGTGAATCTTTAGGGTAGGTACAATACTGTGTATTACCCACCACCTCACTACCACTACCTAGTGCATAGACTATTTCGTTAATGGCAGGTGAGAGGGTGACGATGCGTTCTTGGGCGTTCACAAAAAGAGTAAGTAATAGTACTAAGATAATTTTCATGCTCTACCTTATATCAATAATGTCGTGCTGAACGTCCTTGCAAAAAATACGTAGCGTTTCGAGAAGCACGACGACTTTTGCTTCACCCTAAAGGGTATTTCCGTTGGTCACTTTTCTAGAAAAGTAAGAGGGAAATAACGCCACAATCAAAATGAAGAGGCAATTATTTCAAGTTAATAAACCATTAAAACTTCGCTCTAATCCCAGCATAAAATGCTCTAGGAGAGGTAGCATATCCATATACGCTCTGGTACTTCTCATCTGTCAAGTTTACAATCTTACCATAAACCTGAAATGCCTTAGTGATTTGGTAATCAGCTGTCACATTTACAACTGTATATTTACCCGTCTGGACATCTGATGTTGTAAAGTCAGGGTTAAAGATAATGTCTGTTCTACTTCCTACATACTCCAAGTCTGCACCCACATGGAGGCTCTCAATACCATAGTAATCTACAGCAGCCTTAAACGTTTCAGTAGCTCTTCTTTTGAGAGTGTTTCCATCTTTGTCTTCCGCTGTAAAGAGGTTTGTGTAGTTCATACTAAGTTGAAGGTTTTCGATGATTTCTTTAGTATAAGCCACTTCTATACCGTCTATGTTTGATGTTCCTTCTACATTGTTGTAACCTGATGTAAATTGGATGAGGTTGTCTATTTTATTATTGAAATAGCTTACAGAAAAATCTTTATAGACAATGGTGATATCATAGGAAGTGGTTGTTTCAGGTTGCAAGTTTGCATTTCCAATGGCTCCAAATGATGATGCAGGTGCATAGAGTTGGTAGAGTGTAGGCACGGTGTATGCAGTACCATAGTTAAGAGAAGTAACAAGCCCTTTGATGTTCTCATGGATGTGTTTAAGTCCTACTTTACCTGTAAGTTCATTGTCAAAGGTAGAGTAGCTGTCGTAACGAAGTGACTCTGTTAAAATTGTTGTGCCTCCCATGAAACCTTTAAAGGTGTTGTTGTTGGTAACAAACACACCTTTGTTGTTAAAGTCTTTGTTGATGCTGTTTTTATGCTCAAAGCTTTTGTAGTCTACACCTACAAGTAGAAAATTTTCTTCCCCATAAGGGATTTTGGAGTTGATACCATACTCATCTACCTGCCCATCAAAAGGTGAAGTAGAAAAATCATCTATAAACGCTCTTTCAAAGGTAGAACGATTAGCATAGACATTGAGTTCATTAAAACTGTCTATATGGTTAAATTTTACCGAAGAGAAAGCATCTTTGGTGGTAGATTTAGAAAATCCATTAGGGTCACCAAATGGGTCATATTCAGCTTCTGCATCTATGAGTCTGTGTGCTAGTTCTATTTTGTTTGTTTCGTTGATGTTGTATCCAAGTTTTATAGAGGTTGTTTTGTTGGTGTAGCCATCATCTTCTAGGGTATCTATGTCAGCATCTGCTGGTGCTTGTGCTGTGAAACCATCTGTATCTACGACATTGTGACTTACGTTGATGTAGTAGGCATCTGTTTTGGCTGAGAGTGTTGCACCATACTTTTTGGTACTAAAGCTACCACCTTCAAGGTGTGCTGAGCCATGTACCCCATTTGCAGGTGTTTTTGTGATGATGTTTATGACCCCAGCAGCTGCGTCTGCACCCCATACACCAGATTGAGCACCTTTAACGACTTCGATTTGAGCGATGTCTTCTACCATCAAATGCTCAAAAGGAGCACCACTTAGAGCGGTGATATCGTTATAGCGTATGCCGTCTATGAGTACCAGTGTTGAGCGTGAGTCCATGCCTCTAACATTTACAGAGGTACTTTGTCCAAGTCCACCATTTTGCGTAAAGGTAATCCCTGCTAGTGAGTTTAATGCTTGAGTCACTGTGGTGTAGCCTCTGTCTTGGATGTCAGCTGCTGTGATGACTTCTACATTTGAGGTGACATTGCTTAGTTTTTGAGTGGTTTTGGTAGCAGAGACTACGGTGATGTCTTCAAGTGTGATGTCTGCAAAAGCGTTTGTTGAGAGCAGTAGTGTAGCCGTTATGAGGCTTAGTGTTTTTGTTGTCATAGTGTTTCCTATTTTAGATATATAATAATGTTGTTTTTAATAAAGCAACGAGTTGCGTGAGCTCCATGCTGAGTGGAACATAGTGTTAACAATCTATTGAAACTAAGTTGCCTTGATGGCAAGTTATTTGAAATAGACAAAAGATGGGCTTTGCCCATTGTCCGTCCTAATAAATAGGTGGTGCAGTTTTATGTGGTGTGAGTGAATAGGTAAGTTTATGGTACTGATAGTTGCAGTCAAGTGTACACAACTTATGCAAAGTTGAGTACATCGCTATGACTGCTAGTGAAAAGTACTGTTTATTGTGGCCACGTAGATATTTTTTCATAAGTGGAATTTTACATAAAATAAAGTATTATCTGCTTAATTATTTTTAGGAGTATTCAATGGTAATTGAAACAGTTTCAAGCACAGAAGATTTTAAAGAATTGGTAACAGAAGTTACTTCACAAGCAGGCTACAAAGAGCCAATGGCATTTGGTATCGCAAGAGTTGACCGTGGTCAAAAGAACGCAGAGAAGATACTTCAAGCAAATTTTGGACTCATCAACTGGAAAGAGAACTTTGGTTCAGCGGCTGTGTTCATCAAGGCACTTCAAGAGGCAAAAATAGAAGTAGATTTTACAGGGACTGAATTTGTAGCAACTATCAACGATAAGTTTGTGCAAAATGCTATGGCAGCGTTTGCACCATATCTTGCAGAAGCAACAGGTGAAGCACACAAAAATGTACAGGTCATCAAAACACTTGCAAACATGGAAGACATCGGTAAAAACTTTAGAATTGTCTTTTTGTTTGAAGATGCCAATGCTCTCTCAGTTGAAGCAGTGTATCTTAAACTTTACGCACTCTCACTAGCTAAAGGTGAGCTTAGAAAAGTAAACCTAAATGGTGCATTTGGCATCCTTACTAACGTAGCATGGGTGGGCAATACACCATACGAACTAGACTACCTAAGAGACAACGAAATCGAAATGAAATTAAATGGTACTTACCCAACTGTAGACTCAGTTGACAAGTTCCCAAGATTCTTACAGCACATCATCCCTGCGGACAATACTAGAATCCTAGAAGCATCTAAAGTAAGAATGGGTGCTCAGCTAGCAGCTGGAACTACAGTGATGCCAGGAGCGTCATACATCAACTTCAATGCTGGTACGCTTGGTCCCGTGATGGTTGAAGGGCGTATCTCCTCCTCTGCTATAGTAGGAGCAGGTTCAGACGTAGGTGGTGGTGCGAGTATCTTAGGTGTACTAAGTGGCACAGATGGTAATCCTATCAGTATTGGTGAAAACACTTTACTTGGGGCGAACTCGACATGTGGTATCCCTCTTGGTGATGCGTGTATCATCGATGGTGGTTTAGCAATCTTTGCAGGTACTAAAGTAAAAGTAGCACCTGAAGAGTTAGCTAAAATAAAAGAAGCAAACCCAGATGCTGTACTTGAAAACAAAACAACGTTCCGTGCAGATAGTTTCCAAGGGCTTAATGGCCTTCACTTTAGACAAAACTCTACTACAGGTGAGATTTGTGTTAGACGTAGTACACGTGAAGTGGTATTGAACGCAGATTTACATTAATTTTTAGTTTGTGTTATTAGGTTTCCTTTTAATCATATAGTGTGGCGTTGTTATTCTCTTACTTTTCTAGAAAAGTAAGCAAAAGTCGTCGTGGCTCTCGAAACGCTACGTATTTTTTGCAAGTGTGCAAAAATACTACTTACAAGGACGTTCGCCACGACTTTATTTAATGGAGAGAATAGATGAGAGTAGACAAGTGGCTATCAGCCGTAAATGTAGTAAAACGACGTACCATCGCTACGGATATGCTCAAATCGGGTGTAGTCAATATCAATGATATGAAAGCCAAAGCATCTAAAGATGTAAAGATAGGCGATAAGATAACCATTGAGTACCTTAAAGGTGCGAAGCATTATGAAGTGTTGCAGATCCCTAAGACCAAGACGATTTCTAAGAGTCAGAAAGATGAGTTTGTTAAGGAACTATAATTTTATATAGTTTTAAACTTTGATGGTGTAGAATGTTGGAAAGGGTACATCGATACTCGAAGAATGTCGGTTCTTCGAGATCAATGCGATTACTTATCGTTATCGGTGTTCTTTTGGTTTTTGGTATCTCTACCTCTCTTACAATCCCTATAATTTAACCATACAAATATAGTCTTTAATATAGAAATAATAAGTGCAAACACGGAAATAAATTCCATCACATACCCTTTCATCTCAAATTTTAACCACCCACACTATTAATTCCTAGCCCGACCTATGTGAAATGAAAGTTAGAACACTACCCTTGTGACCTAAAAGGGTACGGGTGCATTTTAGCTGTTTTTTGTGGGAGGTTTGAAAAGTATGGCATATTGACATGTTTTTATATATTGGAAGTAAAATTAGGTAGAATATATCTTACAAAATGTACAAGCAATTATTGTCATGTAAACTGTCAATAGAGAATATTTATGATGTAAAAGATAAATTTCAATAATTGACCTTTTAAAATTAATTTATAGAGTATGAAAGCGGGAATAGATATATGAAAAAAGTAGCATATGCAGATGAATTTGGAACTAACTCATTTAAGTTTGATACACAGAGTACACATTTTATCATTGCAACCGTTATTGTTAAACCAGAGAATATTACAATATTAGAAGAAAGAGTGAATGATATTCGAAAAAAGCATAAGTTTCAAACTGGAGAATTGAAATCAAATAAAGTAGGCTCAGATTTTAAACGAAGAATAAAAATACTTAATGATATAGTAAAATTAGATTTTTCAATTTATGCTGTTGTGGTTGATAAACGAGATTTGGAGGTAAAAGGTTTCCATTATAAAAAATCTTTTTATAAATACTTAAATAATCTATTGTACAAAGAACTTTTTAGAACTTTTCCTGAATTGGAGTTATATGTTGATGAACATGGTAGCAATGATTATATGTTAGAGTTTAAAAAATATGTAACTAAGAATCATGAAAAACATTTATTTTCTGGAATTGAATTTGATATAAAAGATAGTAAATCTAGTAATTTAATTCAATTAGCAGACTTTGTTGCAGGTACTCTTGGACATATATATGATACACATAAAAAGTCAGATAATAGTAGTGGATTTCTAAATATACTACAGCCAAAGATAAGTAGTATAAGAATGTTTCCTCAAAAATATAATTTTGAAAATTATGATTTTTCAGGTATTGATGATAATTTTGACCCAGTAATTGCTGAGCTTAGTCTAAGACGTATAAATGATTTTTTAAATACAGCAAAAGGAACTGAACAAAAAGATATTGACCAGATTAATTTTTTAAAATTATTATTAATTTATCAAGAAGCATATCATAAGCCACGCTATATTAAGACAAATGAAATATTTAATCATTTAAATCAAATGAGAGATACAAGTATTAAAGAAGAATATTTTAGAGCAAAAGTCATTGGAAATTTAAGAGATATGGGAATACTTATTTCATCAAGTAACAAGGGATATAAAATACCTACATCAAAAAAAGATTTAGAATCATTTATTAGGCATGGTAATAAAATTGTTATACCGATGTTATCGCGAATAAAAAATGCTAGAAATGCGATTAAATTAGCAACGAGTAATGACTTAGATTTACTTGATTCATTCCCCGAATTAAAAAAGATTCTTGATAATTAGAAGTTACTTATATTTAACTTCATTTATGAAAAATTATTAGATTTTTTAGTAAAAAAGTATCAATTACCTTGTATGACTCAAAATCATGCTATTTGTATAGTATCTATTAAATGGTAACCATGAAGGAAAGAAATGCAAAAACCCCTAAAAATCCGAAACAGCACAGCAGAATTCCTCATTTTCACATCGCAAAGTGGAGCAGATAGCATTGAGGTTAAAGTTGTAGATGAGAATGTTTGGCTTACACAGAAGCTTATTGCAGAGTTGTTTGGTAAGTCTGTATCTACTATTAATGAACATATTAAAAATATCTATAGTGATGATGAGCTATCAGAGTCTGACACAATGAACAAATTCGGAAATTCCGAATTTGCTAAAAAGCCTACAAATTATTATAACCTAGATATGATTATCTCCGTAGGCTACAGAGTAAACTCAAAAAAAGCCACACAGTTTAGACAGTGGGCTACACAGGTACTGAAAGAGTTTGCTATAAAAGGGTATGTCTTAGATAAAAAACGTCTTGAAAATGGTTCTTTTTTGGGTGAAGCGTATTTTGATAGAC
>Ga0256839_1002604_pt1 | contig 19818 bp, 37 predicted proteins | sample 354166metaG_FD_185968 | JGI IMG/M metagenome (GOLD analysis project Ga0256839, IMG submission 185968) | Hydrothermal vent microbial communities from Mid Atlantic Ridge, Atlantic Ocean - 354-166 | ecosystem: Environmental > Aquatic > Marine > Hydrothermal vents | place: Atlantic Ocean: Mid... | reverse complement strand
TTTTATGGCTGAGAGGAAGGGATTCGAACCCTCGGTGAGTTACCCCACACAGACGTTCCAGGTCTGCACCTTCGACCACTCGGACACCTCTCAATTAAAAGAACACTTTTTGAATAGAGTTCAATGAAGTTACGTTAACACTGGATTATCTTCAACAGATAGTCCATACGACAGGTCGTATTTTTGTTATGTTGTGGAATTATAGCTTATCGTTTTTAAAATGGGGTAAATTTAATGGGATATAAGCTCTTTTTGGTTATGATTCTCATGCCTCTTTTAGACCTGTGCGACAGGATTGAAGGACAACGGGTCAGGATGGGAACATAGCAGCCCACCTTTCTTTACTGGGTGCCGCAGGTATCTGGAAGGGGTACTTCTTTAGAATATTTTAAATACATCACTCTATTTCATCATTTATGACAGACCACTCATTAAAGGGCAATGCTTCAAAGTGTAATTTTTCTATAGTGTATTCATAGTTGTTTGTTACAGTTACAATCGTTATTTTTTTAATACCAAATTTTTTATAAAGTGAAAACTTTTTTTGTGATTTTACCCAAAGGCTTTCTTCACTCTCAAATGGAGCAGGAATGATTAGTTCATTATCATGGGTAACATATCCATGTATACCTAAAGTTTGTACGTTTATATGGTGTTTCATAAGAGCAAGAGCAATCATAGTATCAAACTGTATGATGAAGGGTTGTCCTATTGTAAGGTATTTAGCAAAAGCAAAATCAAAAAGCAACATTTTTTTTCCAGACTTTTCATAACGATCTTCTATAAAAAGTATGAGTTTTTCCTGGGTAAATAATTTTATAGTTTTGTACAGCCAATCTTTGGAAATTTTAAACTTCTCTTTTGCAAATGTATAGATTTGATGTGTAGTGAGATGTTTTGTATGATGTTGCGCTAAGATCAAAAGCAGTTTTTGCTCTTGTGGATTAAAGGCACTTGTAAAAAAAGATTTCATTGCAGTAGTATTTGTTTTTTGAGAATGGGCAAAAAGAGGGAGCGTCCCCAAGCGTAAGAAATGATTAAATCCTTTATTTTGTACAGCATTACTTTCAAAAGCCAAAAATTCTTCATAATCCAAAGGAAAAAGCTCAATAGGCATAAGTTGAGACGCAGCTAGTACAATGCGTGTTAGTACAATAAGTTGTTCTACATTTGGAAAAGAAGATAGAAAACCTTCTTCATAGTGATCTAAAACAAGTATACGTATGTTGTTTTTGTCAATGTACTGTTGTAAGGAAAGTTCACTAAAAGTATTAAAAATTAGATTAGGATCATCCAAATCAATATAAAGTATAGTGGTATTTTCTAGCAATGTAAGATAATCTAGAACAAGAGATGTTTTCCCAGCACCTCTCACTCCAAAAAGATTGATATCTCCCTTTAGAGGGAGTTGGCACTTTCGGGTAACAAAGTTTTCATTGTTAGGGCGTTGATTGTAATAGTACTCAAGTAAATTCATGGATATCCTTCCTTTTAAAAAGGAAATATTTTTTACTATTGTATCAATAATTAGGTTAAAAGCATTGTAGCTTTAAAAAAAATTGGATATAATTCGCGTTCCTAAATTTATGTTAGAGGGTTAACCCCCTGTGTTTTAGGCACGTACTAACGAGTTCTTTTAAAGGTAAAATATGGAAAAAATTAGATTAAAGCTTAAAGCTTACGATCACAGAGTGTTAGACAGATCAGTTGCTGCTATTGTAGATGCAGTTAAACGTACAGGTGCAGAGATTAGAGGGCCAATTCCAATGCCAACTAAATTGAAGCGTTATACTGTTCTTAAATCGCCACACGTTAATAAAGATGCACGTGAGCAGTTTGAAATCAGAATTCATGGAAGAATGATCGACATTGTTTCGGCTACTTCAGATACTATTGATTCACTTATGAAGTTGGATCTAGCACCTGAAATCGAAGTTGAAATCAGATCAATGGACAAGTAGGAGTAGAGAATGGAATTTATTATAGAAAAAATTGGTATGAGCAGAACTGTTGATGTACCAAGTGTTCCTGTTACTCTTCTTAAAGTCGTTGAAACGAAAGTTTGTGAAGTGAAAGAAGACGGGAAAGCACTTGTTGCGTACAACTCAAGTAAAAAACTTAACAAAAGCATTGAAGGTCAGCAGACTAAATTTGGTGTTTCTAAAGAGTTTAATAAATTTATGACAATTGAAGTGGCAGTTGGTACTGAAGCGGGCGATTTAAGTCCAGCAGCATTAGCAGAAGCAACACTTGTAAAAACATCTTTAGATACTAAAGGTAGAGGTTTTTCAGGTGGTATGAAGCGTCACGGGTTTGGCGGTGGACCAGGAAGTCATGGGCATAGATTTGGTAGACGTATTGGTTCTATCGGTAATGCTGAATGGCCAGGACGTGTTCAAAAAGGTAAAAAAATGCCTGGACAATATGGTAACACAAAAACAACAGTTAAAAATGATGTCATTTCATTTGATGCTGAAAATGGTATTTTAGTATTAAAAGGTTCAATTCCTGGGCACAATGGTGCTAGAGGATTAGTAAGGATAGTTAAATAATGAAAACAACAGTAATTAAAACAACAGACCTTCCAGCAGCATTCTTGGAAGTTCATCCGCATAACCTTTACCTTTACTGTAAAGCATATGCATCAGGACTTAGAGCAAACACTGCCCAGACTAAAAACAGATCTGCAGTAAGTGGTGGTGGTAAAAAACCATGGGCTCAAAAAGGTGGAGGACGTGCAAGAGCAGGTTCAACTAGATCTCCTATTTTTGTAGGTGGTGGAGTTGCATTTGGCCCAAGTACAAACAAAAACTATGACCAAAAAGTAAACAAAAAGCAAAAGAAACTTGCACTTTACCATGCAATAGCTGAGATGGCTGCAAACGGTAAAGTATTTGTTGTAGATAACATAGCAATAGAATCTGGTAAAACGAAAGATGCTATTGCATTTGTAAATGGTCTTGAGCAAAGAGATGTCCTTGTAGTAAAAGAGATGATTGATGACAAGACATTCTTAGCATTTAGAAACCTTCAAAATGCATACCTTATTGAACCAAATGAGCTTAATGCCTACCTTGCTGCAGCATATCACTCAATCGTGATTGAAAAAGCAGTATTTGATAAATTGACAAAAGAGGCTTAATATGGCAGATATTACAGATATTAAAGCAATTATGTATACAGAGAAGAGTTTGGCTCTTCAAGAAGATGGTGTTATTGTAGTTCAAACCACTCCTAGAATGACTAAAAATGGTCTTAAAGAAGTGTTTAAAGAATTCTTTGGCATTAACCCACTTAGAGTGAACTCAATGAGAGTAAACGGAAAAGTGAAAAGATTTAAAGGTATCGAAGGAAAAAGACCTGACACTAAAAAGTTTTACGTCAAGCTTCCAGAAGATGCAAAAATCGAAAGCTTAGCGGTATAAGGATAGAAGATGGCAATTAAAACATATAAACCAACCACACCTTCACGTCGTTATATGACTAACCTTGATAGCGGTGATATCACTGCTAAAGCAAGCGTTAGAGCACTACTTAAAAATCTTCCAAGATCTGCAGGTAGAAACAGTAACGGTAGAATCACTTCTCGTCACAGAGAAGCAGGTGCTAAAAAACTATACAGAATCATTGACTTTAAACGAAATAAATTTAACGTTGAAGGTACTGTCGCAACAATCGAGTATGACCCATACAGAAACTGTAGAATCTGTCTTGTTAAGTATACTGATGGTGATAGAAGATATATTCTTCAACCAAAAGGACTTACTGTAGGTGATAAAATTATGTCAGCTGAATCAGGACTTGATATTAAAACAGGCAATACAATGAAACTAAAAAGTATCCCCGTAGGTACTTTAGTCCATAACATTGAAATGAGCCCAGGTCATGGCGGTCAAATCGCACGTTCAGCAGGTGGTTATGCACAAATTATGGGTAGAGATGGCAAGTACGTTTCTTTGAGACTTCCATCATCAGAGATGAGATATATCCTTGGTGAGTGTCTTGCAACTATCGGTACAGTTGGAAATGAAGACTTTTCAAATATAGTCATCGGTAAAGCAGGACGTTCTAGACACCTTGGTATTAGACCACAAACACGTGGTTCTGCGATGAACCCAATCGATCACCCACATGGTGGTGGTGAAGGTAAAACAAACTCGGGTCGTCATCCGGTATCTCCTTGGGGTATGCCAACTAAAGGGTATAAGACACGTAAGAAAAAAGCAAGTGATAAACTTATTATCTCTAAAAAGAAACAAGGTAGGGGCTAAGATATGGCAAGATCGACAAAAAAAGGTCCATTTATCGATGGTCACCTAATGAAAAAAGTATTAGCAGCGAAAGAATCAGGCGATAAAAAACCAATAAAAACTTGGTCAAGAAGATCTGTGATTTTCCCTGAATTTATCGGTTTGACAGTGAATGTTCACAATGGTAGACAGTTTATACCTGTATTTATTACAGAGAATCACGTAGGGTATAAACTTGGTGAATTTGCACCAACTAGAACATTTAAGGGCCATAAAGGTTCTGTTCAGAAGAAGGTAGGTTAATATGAGTAGAGCATTATTGAAATATGTAAGAGTATCTCCTACAAAAGCTAGACTTATCGCTAGAGAAGTACAGGGTATGAATGCAGAACTTGCACTTGCAGCACTAGAGTTTATGCCTAATAAAGCAGCGGGTATCGTTTCTAAAGTCATTGCGTCTGCAGTTGCTAACGGTGACTTTGAACCAGAAGAAGTAACCATTACTTCTTGTAGAGTAGACAAAGCAGCGGTAATGAAAAGATGGAGACCAAGAGCTAGAGGTACAGCTTCTAGAATCATTAAACCAACAGCACACATTCTTGTAGAAGTTGGCGTAGCTGAAAAAACTGAGAAGGAAGCGTAATGGGTCAGAAAGTAAATCCTATAGGTCTTAGACTTGGAATTAACAGAAACTGGGAATCAAGATGGTTCCCAGCTAAGGGAAGAACTGCTGATTTTATCGCTGAAGATTACAAAATCAGAAAATTCCTTAAAAAAGAACTTTTCTATGCGGGTGTTTCTAACATCATCATCGAAAGAACAGTTAAAAAATTAAGAATCAACATTGTGACGGCTAGACCGGGTATTATTATCGGTAAAAAAGGTGCAGACATTGAGAAGCTTAAAGCAACACTTATCAAGATGCTTGGTAAAGATGTAGCGATTAACATCAAAGAAGAAAAACGTCCACAAGCCTCTGGTCAACTTGCAGCTGAAAATGTTGCAACACAACTGGAAAGAAGAACGGCATTTAGACGTGCGATGAAAAAAGTAATTCAAGGTGCACTTAAATCAGGTGCAAAAGGGATTAAGGTTTCTGTATCTGGTAGACTCGGTGGAGCTGAAATGGCTAGAACTGAATGGTACTTAGAAGGACGTGTGCCTTTGCATACGCTTAGAGCTAAAATCGATTACGGTTTTGCTGAAGCACATACTACGTATGGAATCATAGGTATTAAAGTATGGATATTCAAAGGTGAAGTACTTGCTAAAGGTATTCAAGCTGAGCCAAAAGAAGAAAAAAAAGGTGGTCGTAAACCACGTCAAAAGAGAGGTGAATAACGATGTTAATGCCTAAAAGAACCAAATGGAGAAAGCAGATGAAAGGCCGTAATCGCGGTAAATCTTTCAGAGGCAACAAGATTGAGTTCGGTGATATCGCTATTAAAGCAGTTGAAGCGGGAAGAATTGATTCTCGTCAAATTGAAGCTGCGCGTATTACAATGACTAGAAAAATTAACAGAACAGGTAAAACTTGGATTAGAGTTTTCCCAGATAAACCTCTTACTGCAAAACCACTTGAAACAAGAATGGGTAAAGGTAAAGGTCCTGTTGACAGATGGGTAATGAATGTGAAGCCAGGAAGAATTATTTTTGAAATGGCGGGAGTAGAAGAGACTTTAGCAAGAGAGGCCCTCACGCTAGCAATTCATAAAATGCCATTTAAGTGTAAAATCATCGCTTTAAAGGATACAAATGAACTATATTGATATAAAAGACAAAAGTGAAGCAGATTTGCTCGCTATGCTTAAAGAGAAGAAGCTTGAGTTATTTACATTAAATGCAAAGCAAAAAACAATGCAATTAACAAATACTACTGAGTTAAGAGTAGCGAAAAAAGATATCGCTAGAATTCAAACAGCACTCACTGCTGTTAGATCGAAGTAAGGGGTCATTTATGCCAAAAAGACAAATACAAGGTACTGTGATTAAAAAGGCTGGAGACAAGACGGCAACTGTTTTAGTTGAAAGACGTGTTCTTCACCCAAGATATCACAAGACTGTAAAAAGATTTAAAAAATATTTGATTCATGATGAGAAAAATGACATTAATGTTGGAGATACAGTATCTGCAGTTGAATGTAGACCACTTTCTAAAACTAAAAGTTTCAGACTTCTTGAAATTGTGAAGAGAGGAGAAGTGTAATGATCCAAGGTTTTACTAGATTAACTGTGGCAGATAACTCTGGCGCAAAAGAAATCATGTGTATAAAGGTTCTTGGTGGATCTAAAAGAAGATATGCATCTGTAGGTGACGTTATTGTTGCTTCTGTAAAGAAAGCACTTCCAACGGGTAAAGTCAAAAAGGGTAAGGTTATTAAAGCGGTTGTTGTAAGAACAAAAAAAGAGATCCAAAGAGAAAATGGGTCACTAATTCGTTTTGATGACAATGCAGCCGTAATCATTGATGATAAAAGAGAGCCAATAGGTACACGTATCTTTGGTCCTGTAAGTCGTGAAACAAGATATGCAGGTTTTATGAAAATTGTATCACTTGCACCGGAGGTATGGTAATATGGCAAAAACATTTAAAATCAAAAAAGGTGATACCGTAATGGTTATCGCTGGTGATGATAAAGGTACAACAGGAGAAGTTCTTCAGGTACTTACTAAAAAAGATGCGGTGATTGTTTCAGGTTGCAAAATGGCTAAAAAAGCTGTAAAACCAACAGAACAAAATAAAGAGGGTGGATTTGCCAATGTTGAAATGCCTATCCATATCTCAAATGTAAAAAAAGTAGAGGCATAATCTTATGAGTAGAATGAAGCAAAAGTACAATGACATCGTTCCCGCCCTTCGTGAAGAATGTGGGATTAAAAACCCGATGCAGACTCCTAAGCTTGAAAAAATAGTAATTTCTGTGGGTGCAGGTGAAGAGGGAAAAGACTCTAAACTGATTGCAAACATGGCTGACACTATTTCATTGATTGCTGGACAAAAAGCAGTCGTAGTTAATGCTAGAAAATCCGTTGCAGGGTTTAAAGCAAGAGAAGGTGCACCAACAGGTATTAGAGTAACACTTAGAGGTGATAATATGTATAACTTCTTTGATAAACTTGTGTCTATTGCTCTTCCAAGAGTAAAAGATTTTAGAGGAACACCTAGAAAAGGTTTTGATGGACGTGGTAATTATAACTTCGGTCTTCAAGAACAATTGATGTTTCCAGAAGTTGAGTTTGATAAAGTAATTAAAACACATGGTATGAACATTGTAATTGTTACAAGTACTGAATCTGATAAAGAAGGTTTCGCGCTTTTAGAAAAGCTCGGCATGCCTTTTGCTAAAGGGAGAAACTAATGGCTAAGAAATCAATGATTGCCAAGCAGAAGAGAAAACCAAAATTCTCTTCACAAGCGTATACAAGATGTAACATTTGTGGTAGACCTCACTCAGTATACAGAGACTTCGGACTTTGTCGTGTGTGTTTAAGAAAAATGGCAAACGAGGGTTTAATCCCTGGTATGCGTAAAGCAAGCTGGTAAGGAGAATAAAAAGATGATGACAGATATAATTGCAGATTCTCTTACTCGTATAAGAAATGCTGCGCAAAGAAGACTAGACGTAACAACACTACTTCATTCAAAAACGATTGAAGCAACTGTATCTATTTTGGTAGATAAAGGGTACTTGGAATCTTTTAAAGTAAAAGAAGATGGTAATAAGAAAACGATTAAAGTAGTGCTTAAATATGATGAGAATGAAAAAAGTGTTATTAATGAGATAAAAAAGATTTCTAAACCAGGGCGTCGTGTACACCAAGGTAAAGATGAAATCAGAACATTTAAAAATGGTTACGGTACTTTGATAGTTTCTACTTCTCAAGGTGTGATTGCTAATGATGAAGCGTTTAAACGTGGCATCGGTGGCGAAGTAATCTGTAGTATTTGGTAAGGAGATAAGATGTCAAGAGTAGGAAAAAGACCAGTTACAGTAGCTAGTGGTATAGATGTATCATTAGACGGTACATGTCTCGTGGCTAAGAAGGGCAATCTTGAAAAAAGACTTGAAACACATGGTAGAGTTGAAATCTCTATCGATGGTTCAGAAGTAACTTTTACTAGAGTAGGTGAAGAGAAACAAGATGCAGCGTTCTGGGGAACATACAGAGCATTGTTTAACAATATCATCATCGGGCTAGACAAAGGGTATTCTAAATCTTTAGAAATCAACGGGGTTGGTTATAGAGCAGCTGTTAAAGGTAAAGTACTTAACCTGCAACTTGGGTTTTCTCATGATATTAACTATGATATCCCTGAGGGACTTGAGATGAAAGTTGAAAAAAATATCATTACGATTAACGGAACAGATAAACAAACTGTAGGTCAAGCTGCAGCAGAAATTAGATCATTCAGACCACCAGAGCCATACAAAGGTAAAGGTGTGAAGTACACAGATGAAGTTATCATCAGAAAAGCTGGTAAAGCAGCTGGTAAATAAGGAGCGGGTAGATGTTAAAAAGTATTCAAAAAAGAAAAAATAAACTTCGCGCTCAAAGAAAAGCTAGAGTAAGAGGTAAGATCTTCGGAACAGAAACTCTTCCTAGATTGTCTGTGTTTAAATCTAACAAATATTTCTATGCGCAAGCAATCAATGACACAACCGGTGTTACATTGGTAGCTGTAGATGGAAGAAAGCTTGGTTTAAAATCTAACCAAGAAGATGTTAAAAAGGTAGCTGCTGAGATGGCTAAAAATCTTGCTTCTAAAAACATTGAAAATGTAGTATTCGACAGAAATGGTTACTTATACCATGGTGTTGTTGCCTCGTTTGCTGATGCGCTTAGAGAAGCTGGAATTAAGTTTTAAGGAAGCATGATGCAAAATAATAATCAAAACGAAGAAATCGAAAAAGAATTCGAAGAAGTAATTGTTAATATCGGTCGTGTTACTAAAGTTGTAAAGGGTGGTAGAAGATTTAGATTTACCGCTCTTGTAGTGATTGGTGACAAAAAAGGTACGGTTGGATATGGATTTGGAAAAGCCAAAGAAGTACCAGATGCAATTAAAAAAGCGGTTGATGATGCACACAAAAACCTTGTGAAAGTAAACATCAAAGGAACAACAATAGCACATGACATTGAACACAAGTTCAATGCGAGTAGAATTGTACTTAGACCAGCGTCTGAGGGTACAGGTGTTATTGCTGGAGGTGCTGCTAGACCAGTACTTGAGCTTGCAGGCATCCAAGATGTTCTTAGCAAATCAATCGGTTCTAACAACCCAAATAACCTAGTAAGAGCTACGATTCAAGCACTTACTAGAATTAAAGCGTAAGGGGTAGTTATGGGTTTACATAATTTACAACCAGCTCCTGGTTCAACGAAAAATAGAAAAAGAGTTGGACGAGGGCAGGGTTCAGGTACAGGTAAAACAGCTGGACGTGGTAACAAAGGTCAGAAGTCAAGATCTGGTTACTCTAAGAAAAGAGGTTTCGAAGGTGGACAAATGCCACTTTACAAGAGATTACCTAAAATTGGTTTTACTTCTAAAGTAGAAAAACCATACGTAATCAATGTAGAAAAAATCAAAGCAGTTGCAGAACTTGCTGAGATTACAATAGAATCTATCAAGTCTGTACATAAGCTTGGTAAATCAGTAACAAGAGTGAAGTTGATTGGTGCCAGTGCAAAAGATCTTGCTGCTAAAATCAAAGATGAAGCTGTTACAACAAGCGGAAAATAATCATGGGCAATGCTTTAACTCAAAAAATCCTCATTACATTAGGATTTCTATTTGCGTACAGAGTTTTAGCCTATGTCCCAACACCAGGTGTTGACCTCGCTGTTATCAAAGAATTTTTTGATAACAACACAGGCAATGGTGTTGGTATGTTAAATATGTTCTCTGGTGGTGCCGTTGAACGACTTAGTATTATCTCTTTAGGTATTATGCCTTATATTACTGCATCCATTGTAATGGAACTTCTTGCAGCTACTTTCCCCGCACTTGGCCAAATGAAAAAAGAACGTGACGGTATGCAAAAATATATGCAAATCATTCGTTATTTCACTATTTTTATTACAGTAGTACAGGCTATTGGTGTCTCTATGGGACTTCAAAGTATGACTGGACGTGCTGGACAAAGTGCTGTAATGATTGACCCTACTATGTTTACAGTGATTACAACTTTTTCAATGTTGGCTGGAACTATGTTGTTGATGTGGATTGGTGAACAAATTACGCAAAAGGGTATAGGTAATGGTATTTCACTCATTATCTTTGCAGGTATTGTGTCAGGGCTTCCTTCTGCTATTGGTCAAACAATCAGTGCTGTCAATGCGGGTGAGATGAACTTTTTAGTAGTCATTGGTATCTTAGCCATTATGCTTATTACTATCTTAGCCATTATTTACGTGGAACTTGGCGAGCGAAGAGTCCCAATCTCATACTCGAGAAAGACAATTATGCAGAACCAAACAAAAAGAGTGATGAACTATATTCCTGTAAAAGTAAACCTTTCGGGTGTTATTCCTCCAATTTTTGCATCAGCTATTTTGATGTTCCCTTTGACAATGTTACAGTCAACAAGCAATGAGTTTGCTACAGCTATAGCAGACTCTTTGGCTCCAGGTGGTATTACATTTAATGTAGTCACTTTTTTACTTGTGATGTTCTTCGCCTTTTTCTATGCGTCGATTGCATTTAATGCGAAAGACATTGCAGATAATTTGAAGCGTCAAGGTGGTTTTATCCCTGGTGTGAGACCAGGTGAACATACGAAAGAGTTTTTGAATGAAGTAGCAAGTAGGTTAACAGGTTCAGGTGCTGTGTACCTAGCTATTATCTCTACAATACCATTCATGATAATCTCAGGCATGGGAGCTAGTTTCTACTTTGGTGGGGTTGCTGTACTCATTATCGTGCAAGTAGCACTTGATACTATGAGAAAAATAGAAGCTCAAAGAACTATGAATCAGTACGATACTTTAGGTAATGTAGGTTTATAATGGCTATTGCTATTAGAAAACCAGATGAAATTGCTAAGCTGCGTGCAGCTGGCAAGATTGTCGGTCTTACCCTTAAGCATCTGCAAAGTCTTGTAAAGCCAGGTATGACACTCAAAGAAATTGATACTTTAGGGGAAGCTTATATCCGTGAAAAAGGGGCAATTCCTTCTTTTAAAGGCTTATATGGTTTTACTGGTTCAGTATGTACCTCATTGAATGAAGTGTGTATTCATGGTGTTCCAGATGATACTATTGTGCAAGAAGGTGATATCTTGGGATTGGACATTGGGACAAAACTGGATGGTTATTTTGGTGATGCTGCTATTACAATGGCTGTAGGTACTATCTCACAAGAAGATTATGCATTGATTGAGTGTTCTAAAGGGGCACTCTATCATGCCATAGATTCTATTAGAGAGGGTATGCGTTTTAAAGAGTTGACCAAACTTCTTGAAGACTATATTACCAATGCTGGTTTTATACCTTTACGTGATTATTGTGGTCATGGTATAGGGACAAAACCTCATGATGAACCGAATATCCCAAATTATCTAGAAGGCAAGCCTAATCAGGGACCTAAAATTAAGAATGGTATGGTCTTTTGTTTAGAGCCTATGGTATGTCAAAAGAGTGGACAACCTATACTACTTGAGGACCAATGGTCAGTGATAAGTGATGATAGATTAAAATCTTCACACTATGAACACCAAGTGGCCGTAGTAGATGGGAAAGCTGTAATCTTGACTGAAGTGTAGGCTTCAAGATAGAAACATAAAATTTAAATATACATAAGTATGCAATTCATAAAGGAAAAAATACATGGCTAAAGATGATGTTATAGAAATTGACGGTAAAGTAGTTGAAGCATTGCCAAATGCAACATTTAGGGTAGAGCTTGACAATAAGCATATAGTACTTTGTCATATCGCAGGTAAAATGCGTATGCACTATATTAAAATTCTCCCTGGAGATACTGTAAAGGTAGAGCTTACACCATATAGTCTTGACAAGGGACGTATCACGTTTAGATACAAATAGAATAAGCGTATTACTTATTCTCCTTCGCACTTATAGGTTTACTATAGGTGCTATTTTCTTTTAAAAATTTCGTAACATTCCAACATAAGATAAACTTAATAATATTTTGGGTATAATCCTCCTCCCTATTACTATAGGTATAGGAAACTGCGCGAAGAATCTTTGATTAAATCGCACCGATTACTCAAGGGTTGGATAGTGAAACTTCATCTATCCACGCAACATAAAGGTAAAAATACCTAGGTGCATGAACGTATAGTTCTATAATAATCACAGGAGTTAACCATGAAGGTTAGACCATCAGTAAAGAAAATGTGTGATGATTGTAAAATCATTAAACGCAAGGGTATCGTACGCGTGATTTGTAAAAATCCAAAACATAAACAAAGACAAGGATAAACATGGCTCGTATTGCAGGGGTTGATTTACCACAGAAAAAAAGAATGGAGTATGCACTTACTTACATCTTTGGAATCGGTTTAAAAACATCAAGAGATATCTTGACAAGAACAGGTATTGATTATAATACAAGAGCTCATGAATTGACAGATGCACAAGCTGCACAAATCCGTCAAGACATCCAAGAGAATGTTATGGTTGAAGGTGATCTTAGAAAAAAAGTAACTTTAGACATTAAAGCATTAATGGATTTAGGTTCTTACAGAGGTTTAAGACACAGAAGAGGGCTACCTTGTCGTGGTCAAAAAACAAAGACAAATGCGCGTACTCGTAAGGGTAAACGTAAAACTGTCGGCGCGGCATAAGGAGTAGTTCAATATGGCTAAGAAAAAAGCAAAAAAAAGTATTGCTAAAGCGGTTGTTTATGTAGCAGCTACTTTCAATAACACTGTAATCACAGTGACAGATGAAATGGGAAATGTTATCGCTTGGAGTTCTGCTGGAGCACTAGGTTTTAAAGGTTCTAAAAAGTCAACACCATTTGCAGCAACAGAAGCTGTGCAAGATGCAATGACAAAAGCAATGGAAAATGGCGTGAAAGAAGTAGGTATCAAAGTTCAAGGTCCTGGTTCTGGTAGAGATACAGCTGTTAAAGCGATTGGTGCAACTGAAGGTATTCGTGTAACATTTTTAAAAGATATTACACCACTTCCTCACAATGGTTGTAGACCACCTAAGAAGAGAAGGGTATAAGTATGGCAAGATATAGAGGTCCAGTTGAAAGACTAGAAAGAAGACTTGGCGTTGATTTGGGATTAAAAGGTGAGCGTAGACTCAGCGGTAAATCTGCATTAGAAAAAAGACCATACGCTCCAGGGCAACATGGTCAAAGAAGAACTAAGATTTCAGAATATGGTCTTCAGCTTCAAGAAAAACAAAAAGCGAAGTTTATGTATGGGGTTTCTGAAAAACAATTTAGAGCACTTTACAAAGAAGCAAACTCAAAAGATGGGAACACAGGTTCTATCCTTATTCAACTTCTTGAGCAAAGACTTGACAATGTAGTTTACAGAATGGGGTTTGCAACAACAAGAGCGTCTGCTAGACAATTCGTAAATCACGGTCATGTACTTGTGGATGGAAAAAGAGTAGATATCCCTTCTTTTAGAGTAAAAGCAGGTCAAAAAATTGAAATTAGAGAAAAGTCTAAAACGAATCCTCAGATTTTAAGAGCAATCGAATTAACTAACCAAACGGGTATGGTTGAATGGGTTGATATGGATAAAGAAAAACTTTTTGGACTATTCACTAGAATCCCAGAAAGAGATGAAATAGCAATCCCAGTTGAAGAGCGTCTAATCGTCGAGCTTTACTCTAAATAATACATAAGTAAAGGCTATTAATGAGAAAAATTAAAGTTGCACCATTTATGCCGACAGAGGTAGAGGTAAATGAAATTAGCGCAAACCGCGCTCAAATCACTGCCTATCCTTTCGAGAGCGGCTATGCTGTTACGCTTGCGCATCCACTGAGAAGACTTATCTTAGGTTCTTCCATTGGTTATGCACCGATTTCTGTAAAGATTGAAGGTGCAGCACATGAGTTTGACAACATAAGAGGTATGCATGAAGATGTTGCTGTATTTATCATCAACCTTAAGAACATTCGTTTTAAAATTAAAGATGAAAGTGATAGGGTAGAACTTAAATATTCTTTTTCCGGTCATAAAGAAGTGACAGCACAGGATCTTAATAATGATCAAGTTGAGATTGTGAATGGTGATTTACCACTTGCTACACTCAACGAAGATGCTGAGCTTAACTTTACAGTGGTTATCTCAAAAGGTATTGGTTATGTACCAAGTGAAGACCTTAGAGATGATGTAGATATAAATAGTATCGCATTGGATGCTTTTTTTACCCCGGTGAGAAAAGCAAATTACAAGATCGAACCTGTACTTGTAGAAGACAACCCTAACTTTGAAAAGGTCACGTTTGACATTGAAACAGATGCCCAGATTGGTCCGGTAGAAGCATTTACAAATGCTCTTGAAGTGATGAATAAACAGCTTTCAGTTTTTAACGGTGTATTAGATGTAGATATTTCGACAACACCTGTAAAAAGAAGTAATGATGACAATGAACTTAAGCCATTTATGCTAACGGTTGATAGTCTTGGACTTAGTGCAAGATCATTCAACTCATTAGATAGAGCAGGCATGAAGTATCTTGCAGAATTGGTACTGATGAGTGAAAATGAGATAAAAAATATCAAGAACCTTGGTAAAAAATCTCTTGATGAAATTAATGAATGTCTTGTAGAGCATGGTTTCGGTTCAGACTTTGAGCTTCCAGATCATACAAGAACAAATTTGATAAAGAAAATTGAACAACTTAAAGCATAAGCGCTTAAAGTTTAATATAAAGGAATAACATGAGACATAAGCATGGTTACCGTAAATTAAATAGAACGTCTTCTCATAGAGCTGCACTTCTTAAAAACCTTTCTATTGCTTTGACAAAAGAAGGTAGAATTGAGACTACATTGCCAAAAGCAAAAGAGCTTAGATCTTACTATGAAAAGCTTGTTACAAAAGCTTCAACTGGTGATTTCAACGCACATAGAGCAATTTTTGCAATGTTACAACATAAAGAGTGTACAAACACTATTGTGAATGAAATTGCACCAAAATATGCAGATAGAAATGGTGGATACACACGTATTATTAAAACACGTATGAGAAAAGGTGATGCAGCACCTATGGCAATTATCGAACTCGTATAATTGGCACTGTACTCTTTGTATCTCAAGGATTTTTCCTTGAGATACACGCACTTTAAAACAAATCACACATTATAACATTGACAAAGAAACACTTTTAGTGTATAACACAGCTAAAGAATATTGGTATACAAAAAATTTATTATGCTTTTGTTATAATATAATAAGTTTGAGTGTTTATAGATATGAACAAAGGAGATATTTTGATTCCATTTACAGATGACGAATTACAACCAGCAGTAGAAAGCGTAATTGATAAAGTAAGGCCATCTATCAAGCTTGATGGTGGGGATATTACATTATTGAGTATTAATAATGGAAAAGTATATGTGCAACTTCAAGGGGCATGTGTAGGTTGTGGATCTTCTGGAACTACTATAAAATTTGGTGTTGAAAAACAGATGCAGGCACTTATCCATCCAGAGATTACTGTGGTAAATGTACCACATGGTTTTGAAGATAAATTGGATCAATTGGCTTAAAATGAGTAAAGTGAACCAAGAGTTATTACTTCAACGTGCTGAAGATGAGTTCATTAGGGGTGACTATACAAATGCACTGAGAGTATATGGTTTGATATTGGAAGATTATCCGATGTTGGATGAGGCAAAAATAGGTGCTTATTTGAGTGATCTTGGTATTGAAAGTGAAGAAGAAGCTCAAGCTCTTTTTGATTATTATCAATTGATAAAGAATGAAAAAGAGAATGCTGTCGATATTATCAATAGTCTTATAGATAATTTAGATAGCTCTAAACAAAAAATAGAAGAACTATTGCGTGACCCTATGCAAGAACAGGTTGAGTATAGCGATGGTATTAGATATAGCGATTTTATACTCCTAGTGGAAAGTCGAGGGTCTTTTAAGAAAACTTTTGAGGATATTATGTTTTCAACGAAAGTTGTTATTACAAATAAAGACGATTTTATTGATTTTGTCACACGACTTTCACATGAAGGATTTTCGGAGATGGCATTGGGATATCTTGATGCTTCAAGTCAGTTGTTTGGGAATGATCAGGAAATACTTGCTTTATATCATGTGGTAAGTGGTAAGTAATTTGAAATTAGATTTTGTTACTGCTGGTTATAAATATATTACAGATGATACCAGTAAGATAGACGACGAAACACTTTTTTTGCATACGGTACAGAACAATAAATATTATGATGCTATGAAAAAAAAACCTGAGAGTATTACTCCAGATGCACTCATAGATATTTGGAAACTCACAGCTATGAAGGTTGTAGGGGTGACTGGAACCAATGGAAAAACAACCGTTACTGCAGCAATATATTCTTTTTTACTTGATTTAGATGAAAAGCCGGCACTACAAGGTACGCGAGGACTTTTTGCTGAGGAGAAGCGTATAGAAGAAAAAAGTATGACTACCCCTTCTATTTTGGAAACACTCCACAACATGAAGCAGACACTTGATTTAGGATGTAATTATTTTATTATGGAAGTAAGTTCACATGCTATTGACCAAAAGCGCATAGAAGGTATTGAGTTTGCACTTAAAGTACATACCAATGTGACTTCAGACCATTTGGACTATCATGGTACGGTAGAGGAGTACAGACGCGTAAAGAGTCTTTTCTTTGCAGATGAAACGCCAAAACTACTTAATAAAGATGATATTAAAAATATAACCTATAACCCTATAGGTGCGCAAAGTTATGGTGTAGATGAACCTGCGACATTTAAAGTACAGGCATTTTCACTTTTGCACGGTATTACAGCAGGCATAAAGCATTTACGTACTGAAGCGACTTTCCATTCCCCTATGGTGGGACTTTTTAACCTCTTTAATCTTATGGCAGCTATCGGTTCGGTACAAATGTTAACAGGACGGAACATAGAAGAGATTTGTGAAGTGACAGAACATTTTGCTGGGGTTGCAGGACGTATGGAAGTTGTCTCTCGTGACCCTCTAGTCATCGTAGACTTTGCTCATACAGATGATGGTATACATGCGGTCTTAGAATCTATGAAAGACAGAGACATTTCTGTGGTTTTTGGTGCAGGGGGTAACCGTGACAAACAAAAACGACCTCGTATGGGTGCTGTTGCTGGTCGTTACGCAAATAAGATTTACGTGACATCTGACAACCCACGAGATGAAGTACCTGAACAGATACTTGAAGACATTTTGGTGGGACTTCATGGAAAAGATGGTGTCACAGCCTGTCCAGACAGAAAGCTTGCTATAAAACTTGCCCTTGACGCACTCGAAGAGAATGAAGTACTGCTTATACTAGGCAAAGGGGACGAGGACTATCAAGAGATAAAAGGTGTAAAACATCCTTTTGATGATAGAGAAGTAGTACGAGAACTTTTGAATTTAGAAAAGTAATATAATCTCATATTAAGTAAATCGGAGTAAAATACTCCAAATTAAATTTTTAAGGATTTATCCATGATGCCAGCAATACCACAACCAGCGTTTTATATACTTAAATGTGAACAATCTGCACCTCCAGGAATGCCAAAACCAAGTTGTGTAAAAGCAGATGATCCAGAATCTCAAGAACTTTTTATGCACCTTGCACAGTCATTAATGATGAAGGGTATAGTGGGTACTGTATCTCCTATAAAAACAGGATGTCTGAATAGATGTGCATTAGGACCTGTGATGCTCGTAGAACCAGGACATACCATGTATGTAGGGTTAACGAAAGAGAAAATAGATAAAATCATTGATGAACATATCATCGGTGGTAATGTTGTTTCAGAGTATGTTGTACCAGAAGCAATGTGGGGTGAGCCAATCGAGCCTGCATCGATAGCAAAATAGAGTAGTCACCCGACTATTTTCTACAATCCTAATTTTTGTTTAGGATTTCTTCTCAATTTCCTCACAATTTTTAGTATAATAGAAATATTGTTTGGATTTTGATATAATCCTACACAAATTTTACTATAATGATTGCTCTGATAGAAGATATGCGTTTTATAAGAGGAATGACAATGGATGTTTACCCATTTTAAGGAGACCATTAATATGAATATTACAATGTTGTACAGTAAATTGCATCGCGCAACTGTGACAGACGCAAATCTTAATTATGTGGGGTCTATTACGATTGATCAAGCACTGCTTGATGCTGCAAATATGCGTGTAGGTCAAAAGATAGATATTGTGAATGTGAATAATGGTGAACGATTTTCTACATATATTATCCCTGGAGAACGTGGGAAAAGAGATATCTGCTTGAATGGTGCTGCTGCCAGAAAAGTGCACAAGGGTGACAAAATCATTATAATTGCTTATGCAAGTATGGATGAAAAAGAAGCAGATGTATACCAGCCAAAAATTGTTATATTGGATGATGACAATGCAATTGCACAAGAATTTGAAGGTCTTGAGTAATGTTTGAAGGTTTTGATATGAAAAAAATGTCTGAGATGATGTCTCAGATGCAAGATAAAGCCAAAGAGATAGAAGAACAATCAAAGAATATACAGTTTACTGCTAAAGCAGGCGGTGGACTTATAGAGTTAACGGTGAATGGTGCAGGAGAAATCATCGATTTGAATATAGATGATTCGATGTTAGACGATAAAAACTTACTTCAATTATTACTTATTTCAGTTATGAATGATGCCAATAAAATGGTGGAAGAGAACAAAAAGTCTCAGGCGATGGGTATGATGGGTGGAATGAATCCATTTGGAAACACATAAAAATAGTTACTGGCATGAAGCCTTGATACAGAGGGGTCTTCGTACAGTTACTTCTTAGTATCTATAAGATAATGGAACTCTTTAGAGTTTTGGTATTTTACAACAACATTGGCAGTTGCAGAATGTTTACCTTCTTTTTTAATGACTTTTTGCAGTAATTTGCTTATTTTCATTTTTTCTCCTTTTTTATTTTATCTCATCAAGAGATGGTGACATACTATAATGATTGGATTACAAAATAGTAACAAGAAACAGTTTTATGCTAAGTGCTTTAAGGATATAACTGTTTGTAACCATTTTGTAACCATTTTTTTCTATACTTCCGGCATAAATTAAAACAAGGAAGATGGAAAATGAAAAAAATCTTACTATCAGCCGCAGTTATCGCAACGGTTGTAACAGCAAATGCAAAAACAGATTTAGAAGTGCTAAAGGGACAATTGTCAACTATGTCTAAGAAGATTGATGCACTTGAGGCAGAAAAATCCTCTAAAAGTGTAGCCAATAGTACTACATCTACAGGAAATGGTATCACTCTTATTAATCAAGAATCACCTGAGTTTCTTTTAGGCAAAGAAACACATATTAATATGAAATTTGTTCCAGAAGATGCTTCAGATATGTGGTTCAAGGCGGGAGTACGTATACAAGGAAC
>Ga0256839_1002603_pt1 | contig 19826 bp, 12 predicted proteins | sample 354166metaG_FD_185968 | JGI IMG/M metagenome (GOLD analysis project Ga0256839, IMG submission 185968) | Hydrothermal vent microbial communities from Mid Atlantic Ridge, Atlantic Ocean - 354-166 | ecosystem: Environmental > Aquatic > Marine > Hydrothermal vents | place: Atlantic Ocean: Mid... | reverse complement strand
GATCCGGTCGGCCCCCACGATGGCCGCCTGGATCTTGCCGCGGCGCATGAGGTCGGCGGCCATGCCGTCGCACAGGACCGTCACGTCGATCCCGTCGCGTGCCAGCTCCCAGGCGGTCAGGCGCGCGCCCTGGAGCACCGGGCGCGTCTCGCCGGCGTATACGTGCAGGCGCTTGCCCGCCGCGACGGCCGAGCGGATCACGCCGAGCGCGGTGCCGTGCCCGGCCGTGGCCAGGGCCCCGGCGTTGCAATGGGTCACCACGCCGCCCTCGTCCGGCATCCGGGGGGCGCCGAAGGCCCCCATGGCGCGGCAGGCCGCGAGGTCCCGGCGGGCGTGGGCCCGCGCCGCGTGCCACAGGGCCGCGCGCCGGGCCGCCACGTCGCGGGCGGGCACGGCGCGGTCGGCGGCCGCCAGCTCGTCCAGGGCCACGAACAGGTTCACGGCCGTCGGTCGCGTGCGGCGCAGCCGGTCGAGGCCGGCCGACAGCGCGGCGTCGAACCCTGCCGGGTCGTCCGGGAAGGTTTCGGCCGCCCGCGCCAGCCCCAGCGCGGCGACGCAGGCCAGCGCCGGGGCGCCGCGCACCACCATGGTCTCGATGGCCTCGGCCGTCGCTTCGACGCCGGTCGGCTCGAGCCAGCGCTCCTCCGCCGGCAGGCGGCGCTGGTCGAGCACGAGCAGGCGCCCGTCGTCCTCGCGGAAGGGGCGGATCGGATCGGTCATGGCGTGTCCTCCTCGCCCCGCAGGGCCCGTTCGAGGGTGGCGCGCACGGTCGCCGGGTCGCTGCCCCGCAGGGCCCGCATCGCCCGGCCCATGAACCACCCCAGGATCTTCGTGTTGCCGCCGCGAAAGGCCGCCGCCTGGTCCGGGTGCTCGGCCACCAGGCGCGCCGCCACGGCCGCGATGACGTCCGCGCCCGCCCCTTCGAGCCCCTCGTCGGCGACGATCCGCTCGGGGTCCTCGTCGCGCTCGACCATGCGCGCGAGCACCCGCCGCACCACGGCGGCCGGCCGTCGTCCGCTCGCCACCCAGCCGAGCACCGTGGCGAGCCGCGCCGCAAACGCCGCGCCGCCCGCCGGCGGCCCCGCCCGCCGGGCCAGCAGCGACCCCACCTCCCCGGCGATCCACTTGGCGGCGAGCGACTCGTCCACCCCTTCGGCCACCACCTGCTCGAACAGCCGGGCGAGCGCCGGGTCCTCGGACACCTTGCGGGCGAGGTCGGCCGGCACCCCCGCGGCGGCCAGGCGGACGGCGCGCGCGGCGGGCAGCTCGCCGCACGCGCGCCGGGCCCGGTCGATCCAGTCGTCCGGGATCGAAAGCGGCGGCAGGTCCGGGTCCGGCAGGTAGCGGTAATCCGCCGCCGTCTCCTTCGTGCGCATCACGAACACGCGGTCCCGGTCCTCGTCGTACCCCACCGTGGCCTGCACCACGGGCTCGCCCCGGGCCAAAAGATCCCGCTGCCGCCGGATCTCGGCGCGGATCGCCGCCTCCAGGAACCGAAAGGAATTGACGTTCTTGATCTCGCAGCGGGTCCCGAGGACCTTCGCGCCCCGCGGCGCCAGCGAGACGTTCGCGTCGCAGCGCAGCCCGCCCTCCTGCATGTTCGCGTCCGACACGCCCAGTGTGCGGACGACGGCGCGCAGAGCGCGAAAGCAGGCCGCGGCCCGCTTGGGATCGTCCAGGGCTGGGCGGGTCACGATCTCCACGAGCGCCGCGCCGGCCCGATTGTAGTCCACCAGCGCCCGGTCACGGCCGCGGTCGTGGATCGACTTGCCGGCGTCTTCTTCCAGGTGGATGCGCGAAAGCGGCGCCCGGGCGAGGGTGCCGGGTGCGTGCGGATCTTCGAAGACGATGGCGCCGCCCGTGGCGTAGGGCTCGTCGCCCTGGGTGATCTGGTAGCCCTTCGGAAGGTCCGGATAGAAGTAATGCTTGCGGGCGAAGCGGCTTTCGGGGTGGATCGTACAGCCGAGCGCGGCGGCCAGGCGCACGGCCAGGCGCACGGCGGCGGCGTTGGGCACGGGCAGGGTTCCGGGCAGGCCCAGGGTGTACGGGTCCACCAGCGTGTTCGGCTCGGCGCCGAACGAAAACGGGCACGGCGAAAAGAGCTTCGTCCGCGTCGCCAGGCGGCAGTGGATCTCCAGGCCGATGGTGGGGACCAGATCGGTCATGGGGTCGCTTCCCGAAGCGGCGGCGGGCCGGCGCCGATCTCCCGCTCGACGGCGGCGGCAAAGGCGAAGAGGTCCGGCTCGCCCAGGGGCCGTCCCACGAGCTGGACGCCGATGGGCAGGCGGTGTCCGCCCTCGTCCGCGTGACCGGCCGGCACCGCGATCGCCGGCAGGCCGGCGAGGTTCGCGGCCACCGTGAACACGTCGCGCAGGTAGTCGGCGAGGGGGTCGTCGGCGTCCGCCCCCGCGTCGCGCCGCACGGCGGGTTGGGGGCCGACGGGCAGGGCGAGGACGTCGCAGCGGTCGAGGGCCCCGCGAAGCTCCGCCGCGATGGCCGCCCGCGCCCGCATGGCCGCGCCGTAATAGGCGTCCACGTTGTCCTTGCGCAGCACGTACGTCCCCACGAGGAGCCGGCGGCGCACCTCGGGCCCGAATCCCTGGGCCCGCGTGCGGGCGATTGTCTCGGCCAGATCGCGGCCTTCCACCCGCCGGCCGTAGCGCATGCCGTCGTAGCGGGCGAGGTTGCTGGCCGCCTCGGCGCAGGCGAGCACGTAGTAGGTGGGGACCCAAAGGTCCATCGACGGCAGGTCGAGGGTGATCGCCTTGGCCCCGCGCGCTTCGAGGGCGCGCACGGTATCCGCGACGGTCTTCCGCACGGCGGGGTGGACGCCCTCGGCGTCGAGGGCCCGGCGCACAACGCCGACCGTGCGTCCGGCCACGGGTGCCTCGCAGGCGGCGGGGTAGTCGCCGACCGGCGCGTCGAGGCTCGTGGCGTCGCGTTCGTCCCGGCCGGCCAGCACCGCGAGCAGGTGCGCGACGCACCGCACCGTGCGACCCATGGGGCCCGCCTGGTCGAGGCTCGAGGCGAAGGCGATCATTCCGTGGCGGGAGATCCGGCCGTAGGTCGGCTTGAGCCCCACGATGCCCGCGCACGAGGCCGGCCAGCGCACGGAGCCACCCGTGTCCGTGCCCAGCGCCAGCGGCGTGAGGCCGAAGGCCACCGCCGCCGCCGACCCACTCGACGAGCCGCCGGGCCAGTGGTCGTCGGAGGTGGGGTGTCGGGGCGCCGGAACGGGGCTGTTGGCGCCGTTCGATCCCATACCGAACTCATCGAGGGTGACCTTTCCGACGAGGGTGGCGCCCGCGCGGGCGAGGGCCGAGGCCGCGTGCCCGTCGTAGGGCGGCACGTAGCCGGCGAGGATCCGCGATCCCGCCGTCGTGGGGATCCCGCGGGTGACGAACAGGTCCTTGAGCGCGATGGGGACGCCCGCCAGAGGGCCGGGGTCGCTGCCCTCGCGCACGATCCGGTCCGTGCGCCGGGCGGCCGCGAGCGCGTGATCGACGGCCACGTGCAGGAAGGCTCCCACCGTCGGGTCGAGGCGCTCGATGGCGGCGAGGGTGGCCTCGGCGACGGCCTCGGCCCGCACGGCGCCGCGGCGGACCGCTCCGGCGAGGGCGCCCGCGTCTGGGAACGCTTCGAGGATCGAGGTGGTCATGACGCGGGCGATCAGGCGTCGTCGATGAAGGGCGGGACGCCGAAGAACGGCGGCGCCGGATCGGGGGCGGCGGCGAGGGCCTCGTCACGGGGCAGGGGGGGCCCCGGGGTGTCGCCGCGCAGGCGTACGGGCGTCGGGGCAGCCGGCGGCTCTGCGGCGGCCGACTGTACGCGGGCGAGGTACGTGACGACGGTCGCGATCTCGCCACGGATCGTGTCCGTCTCGTCGTCACGAAGCTCGATCCGCGCGAGGGCGGCGAGCGCCGCCAGATCGTCCCGGGCGAGGGGCACGGGCGAGAGGGTATCGAGCGCGCGGGCCGACACAACCCGGCTCGGATGCTCGAAGGGGGGGCGAATCCCCTTCCGCCGCGGCCGCGGGGAGGCGGTGCCGCTCCGCGTGTCCCGCGGTCTGCGCCGGTCGCGGCGGGCGTTTCGTGACAGGCGGGCGGGAAGGCGGTATGCTTGCCGCCCGTGAGCGCGAAATTCGCCCTCCGCTGGGCCCTCCTGGGCCTTGCCGTCGCCGGCTGCACGACGACCGACCCGCTCGCCGCGGGGGACGACGAGGTCGCCGCGACGGTGGAGCGCTTCGGGCGCGTGGAGGTCACCTTGGAGGCCGCGGCGGGGCCGCGGCCGGACGAGGCGCCCGCCCCTGTGACGATCACCGCCGTGGCGCGGTTCGTGGAGATCCACGCGGACGAGACGGGGCGGATGGTCGAGCGCCTCGGGCTCGACGCGCAGCCGTGGGCGGAGCCGCCGCTGGGCCACTGTGCGCCGTTGCGTGCCGAGGATCCCGTGCTCGACGAGGATGACTCGGCCGCCTTCGACGGCGAGGTGGTGTTCGTGGACGCCGGCGCCGTCGCCGTGCGCGCCGCCGACGCCGAGTTCGACGTGCCCGTGCGCCTGGTACCGGACTTGCTGCCGTTCGTGTCGGGGGTGGAGTACGTCCTGGCCGACGGCGTGGTCACGACGGGCTCCGAGACGATCCGGGTGGCCGTCGAGGTGGACGGGGGCGCGGACCCGGTGCTCGGGTTCGACGCGGACCTGGTCGTGGAGCCGGTGGAGGAGCTTTCGGGGCAGATCGAGGCGGACGGGGGGCTGTGGCTGGGGTGGACACGGGCCTCGGCCAGCACCGAGCCGGTTCACCTCGAGATCGGGACGGTTGCCGGCGGCAGGGGGCGGATCTCCTGCACGGTGGCCGATGCCGGCGAAGCCTTCGTGGACCGCCGGGCACTTGGAGATCTCGCGGGTGCGGAGACCCTCGAGGTCGTGGTGGTGCGACGGTCGCGCACGCTCGTGGATCGCCCGGGCCTGCCGGTCGAACTCGTCGCGGTCGCGCGCACACGCGTGCTCGTCACCGGCGACGAGTCCTGACCGCGCGCAAGGCCGTGTGCCCGTGCGGTCGCGGTGCGACCGTGGCGGCGCACTGCGGGTGGGCGCAGGCGGTCGGTCGGCCCTTGCGGGCCCAATGGCGGCGGGTCGATGCATCCGAGGCGCATCGAGGCGCGGCCACGGGCCGCCGCGTCCGTGCGCGGGGCCGTGCCGGCGACCGCGGGCGGGAAGGGGGCGATCCATGAAAAGAATGACGATTCCGTCAGTGTTGCTCATGTGAAAAAATCGGTTCGAGGGCCGGTTTTCAGGCGACCTGGGGGCATGATCGATTTACGCTGACGATCGTGTCAGGTATTCTCGCCGGGTCGAACCACCCGACGCCAGGAGAACGACACGATGCCGCCGATGGACGTCCCCACCCCTCGCAGTTTCGAGACCGATGAAGGAATCGCCCGGACGGTGACGGCCGTGGCGCGCGAGGAGGGACTCGACCCCTCGTTCCTCGCGATCAACGTGGACCGGCACTTCCACCGCCCGGTGGAGCGCCCGTTCACGGCGGACCAGCGCCCGCACACGACGATCCTGTTCGGCGGCTTCACCTACCGGCACGAGCGCCTCATCGAGGGCGTGTTCCACTCGCTGGGCTACCGCGCCAAGACCCTGCCCACGCCCAACGTGGACGCCTTCCAGACGGGCAAGGAGTACGGCAACAACGGCCAGTGCAACCCCACGTACTTTACCGTGGGGAATCTGGTGCAGTACCTGCAGTACCTGCGCGACCACGAGGGCCTGTCCACCAAGGAGATCGAGGACCACTACGTGTTCTTCACGGCGGGGGCGTGTGGCCCCTGTCGTTTCGGGATGTACGAGGCGGAGTACCGGCTGGCCCTGCGCAACGCGGGGTTCGAGCGCTTTCGCGTCATCTTGTTCCAGCAAAAGGGGGGGCTTACGCAAAGCGACGTCAAGGCCGGCCTCGAACTGAGCCCGGACTTTTTCATCGGTCTGGTCAGCGCGATCAATGTGGGCGACCTGCTCAACGAACTGGCGGCGCAGATCCGGCCCTACGAGGTGGAGCCGGGCGCGACCGAGCGCGTGCTGCGACAGTCCCTCGAGTACCTGTACCAGGTGTTTCGTGACCGGAGGCTGCCGCGGATCGAGGGCAAGGCGGCCGACTGGCTCGATCGCCGGGGCCAGCGCGACAAGGTGGACCTGCTGATCAAGTTCCTCGATCTGCTCACCACGGAAGACCTCGTCGAGCCGCTGCGCGAGGTGGCCCGGCGCTTCGACGCCATCGAGGTGGACCGGACGATCCCCAAGCCCATCGTCAAGATCACCGGTGAGTTCTGGGCGCAGACCACCGACGGCGACGGCAACTTCAACATGTTCAAGTTCCTCCAGGCCGAGGGGGCGGAAATCATCACGGAGCCCATCGCCACCTGGCTGTCCTACATGCTGTGGCAGGAGAAAATCCGACCCTCCGACCGGCGGGGCCTTGCCGAGGACGAACCCGACCCGAAATGGTGGGAGGTCGGCGCGAAGCTGCGCCTTTTCGGACGATACTGGAAGAAGCGGGCCCTCATCGAGGTGGCCGACCGCCTGTACCGCCGCGAGTACGACCGGGTGCGGCAGGCGCTCGGCGGGACCACGCACCCCATCGTGGACATGTGGGAGATGGAGCGGCTCGCGCACGACTTCTACCACTCGCGCGCCGAGGGCGGTGAAGGGCACCTCGAGGTGGCGAAGAACATCTACTACACCGTCAAGGGCATCGCGCACATGGTGTTGTCGCTCAAACCGTTCGGGTGCATGCCGTCCACGCAGTCCGACGGGGCGCAGTCGGCCGTCGTCAATCGCTTCAAGGACATGATCTTCCTGCCCATCGAGACCTCGGGCGAGGGGGAGATCAACGCGCACAGCCGCGTGCAGATGGCGCTGGGCGAGGCCAAGGCCAAGGCCAAGCAGGAGTTTGCGCGGGTGTTGGCGGACACGGGGTACGCCCTCGACGAGATCCGGGCCTACGTGGCCCGGCACCCCGAGCTGCGCCGGCCGCTGTACCACGTACCCGAGGTCGAAGGGATCGTGGGGACGGCGGCGCGGTTCGTGCACCACGTGGCCGAGCGGATGCGCGCGGAGGGGATCCGCGCCGAGAAGGCGGCGTGAGGCCGCCGGCCGGGAGTTGAGCAGACCCATGGACGACTGCAAGTTCCGCATCGGGTTCGACATCGGCTCGACCACCGTCAAGGCGGTGGTATTCGAGGAGGGGACGGACCGGCTGTTGTGGAAGGCCTATCGCCGCCACGACACGAAGCAGCCCGAAAAGGCCCTCGAAATGCTGCAGGAGATCGAGCGTGACGTGGGCCTTCGCCCCGGCAACGGGCGCGTGTTCATCACGGGATCGGGCGGGGCCAACATCGGCCGCTTCGTGGGGGCCAAGTTCGTGCAGGAGGTCAACGCCGTGTCGTTGGCCGTGGAGAAGCTCCACCCGGAGGTCAACTCCGTGGTGGAACTCGGCGGTCAGGACGCCAAGATCATCGTCTTCAAGCAGGATCCGGAGACCGGGCGCAAGAAGAAGATCCCCTCGATGAACGACAAGTGCGCCGGGGGGACGGGGGCGGTGATCGACAAGATCAACGCCAAGCTCAAGATCCCGCCCGAGAAGCTGTGCGAGCAGACCTACCTGGGCCACAAGCTCCACCCCGTCGCCGGCAAGTGCGGGGTGTTCGCCGAGACGGACATCAACTCCCTGCAGAAGATGGGGGTGCCGCCGGACGAACTGATGGCCTCGCTGTTCGAGTCCATCGTGCAGCAAAACCTCGCCGTGCTCACCCGCGGCCACACGCTCATGCCACACGTGCTCCTGCTGGGCGGGCCGAACACCTACATCCGCGGCATGGTGGAGTGTTGGAAGGCGAACATTCCGCCGATCTGGGAGGAGCGGGGCGTCGAGCTGCCGCCGTGCGACGACCCGGCCGACCTCATCAAGGTGCCGGAGAACGCGCAGTATTATGCGGCGATCGGCGCCGCCGAGTTCGGCAAGGACGAAGACGATCACGTCGGGCGCTACGCGGGCACCGACCACCTGCGCTGGTACATCGACGTGGGCCGCGCCGAGGAGAAGAAGAAGGCGGGCGGCAAGGGGCTGTACGACACGAAGGAGGAACTCGAAGCCTTCCTGCGCGCGTACGAACCCGAGCCGTTTACGCCGGCGACGTTCAAGCCGGGTGAAACCGTGCGCTGTTTCTTGGGGATCGACGGCGGATCCACCTCGTCGAAGGCGGTGCTGCTCGACGAAGAAGGGACGGTTCTTGCGAAGGTCTACCAGCTTAGCAAGGGCAACCCCATCGAGGACACGAAGGACCTCATCTTCGACCTTCGCAAGCAGGTCGAAGATGCCGGCGCAACCCTGGAGATCCTCGGGGTGGGCACCACCGGCTACGCCAAGGACATCCTGAAAGACGTGCTGCGCGCCGACGCGGCCATCGTCGAGACCGTGGCGCACTGCGAAAGCGCCCTGCACTTCTACGACGACGTGGATGTCGTGTGCGACATCGGCGGCCAGGACATCAAGATCATCATCCTCAAGAACGGCAAGGTCAAGGACTTCAAGCTCAACACGCAGTGTTCGGCGGGCAACGGGTACTTCTTGCAGGGGACGGCCGCGGGCTTCGGGTTCGACGTGCGGCAGTACGCGGACATCGCGTTTCAGGCCAAGGCCATGCCCACCTTCGGGTACGGGTGCGCGGTGTTCATGCAGTCGGACATCGTGGACTTCCAGCGACAGGGCTGGGCGCCGGACGAGATCATGGCGGGTCTTGCGGCCGTGCTGCCCAAGAACGTGTGGCTGTACGTCAGCCAGATCCCGAACCTGGCCAAGCTCGGACGCCGGTTCGTGTTGCAGGGGGGGACCCAGCGCAACCTGGCCGCCGTCAAGGCCCAGGTGGACTTCATTCAGGAGCGGTTCCGCCAAAAGGGGATGGAAGCCGAGGTCATCGTGCACAAGCACTGCGGTGAATCCGGCGCCATCGGTGCGGCCCTGGAAGCGCGGCGGCTGCACCGCAACGGGCACCGCACGGCCTGGATCGGCCTCGACAAGGTCTCGTCCATCGAGTACCGGCAAAAGCGCGACGAGTCCACGAGGTGCTACTTCTGCAAGAACAAGTGTCTGCGCACCTTCATCGACGTGGACCTCGAGCTCGAACGGGAGGAGGCCGACGCGCGCCATGCCGCGGGCGAGCTCATCCAGATCCGCCCGCACGACCGGGCCGAGGACCGCGCCATCGGGACGCGCCGCCTCATCATCGCCACCTGCGAAAAGGGCGAGGTCGAGGACATCGACGCCATGCGCAAGATCAAGTCGGGGCTCGACGCGATCAAGAAGCGCTACCCGAACCTGGCGGCCATCGCGGCCAAGGAGGCATGGAAGCCGCAACGGCCGCCGGTCGTGGCCGACCGCCCGGAGGCGGCGGGGCTCGGTCTGCCCGAGCGCGTCGAGCTGCCCCCTGCGCTGGAACGGCACCAGGAGAAGGTCAACGCCCTGTTGCGGCGGGCGAACCGGTCGAAGCGCCTGGCCCGATGGGTGGAGAAGGCGGCTGGCCGGATCGAGGCGGCCGAGCGGATCGCCGCGCGGGCCGAACAGACGCGGCGGCGGATCGATCTCGTGGATCGGCGCGAGCGGCTGCGCATCGGGATCCCGCGGGTGCTCAACCAGTACTCGCAAAATCCGTGGTTTTCGGCCTACTTCGAGGCCCTGGGCGTGCCGGCGAAGAACCTCGTCTACTCGGACTTCACCACCGAGGAGCTGTACAAGGAGGGCGCCAAGCGGGGGGCCATCGACCCGTGCTTTCCCTCGAAGGTGTGCATCGCCCACATGCACAACCTGCTGGAGGTCAAGCACAAGCGCCGGCCGCTCGACCTCATCGTGTTTCCGCAGGTCGATTCCATGGACTCGTGGCTCACGGGCAACACGGGGCACCGCGCCTGCCCCACGGTGGTCGGCTCCGCGGACACGACGAAGGCCGCGTTCACCAAGGAAAAGGACGTCTTCGCCGAAAAGGGCGTGCGCCTGGTGGTCCCCTTCGTCCACATGGGCGAGCCCAAGCTGTGCCGCCGGGAGATGTTCGCGGCGTTCGGGGACATCCTGGGCCTATCCGAGGAGGAGAACGCGCGGGCCGTGGACGAGGCGTACCGGGCCCTCGAACGCTTCGTGGCCTCGCTGCGCTCGCGCGGCCGCGCGATCCTGGAAGAACTCGAACGAGAACAGCGCATCGGGATCGTGCTGCTGGCCCGCCCCTACCACAACGACCCGGGGATGAACCACGAGATCCCCGACGAGCTGCAAAAGCTCGGTTACCCGATCCTCACGATCCACTCGCTGCCCACGGATCCGGAGATCTGCTACCCATTGTTCGAGGCGGACATCGAGGCGGGGTACATCCGAGACCCGTACGACATCAGCGACTGCTGGAAGAACAGCTACTCGGAGAACACGAACCAGAAGGTGTGGGCCGCGAAGTTTACGGCGCGCCATCCGAACCTGGTGGCCCTCGAACTTTCGAGCTTCAAGTGCGGGCACGATGCGCCCATCTACACGGTCATCGAGGAGATCGTGGAAAACTCGGGCACCCCGTACTTTTCGTTCAAGGACATCGACGAGAACAAGCCGACGGGTTCGATCAAGATCCGGGTGGAGACGATCGGGTACTTCCTCAAGCGATACCAGGAAGACCTTCGTCGCAACCTGCTGGCGGCCCAGCGGGTCAAGGAGCGGCTCGGCGAGTACCAGGCGACGCTCCTGCGCCGGATCGCCCCGGTGCTGGAGGCGCAGGCCGGGTCCGGCCCGCAAGTGCCCCCCGCCGCGCTCGGTCGCCGGGTGCGCCGCGCCGAGGCCGCCGTCGCCGCGCCGTAGGGGGGACACGGTCGCGGTCACGCGGCGCCGGTGGCGCGGCTGTGGCATCCTCGAGGTTCCCATGGCTGTCGGCGACAAGACGATGTTCGAGATCTACCGCGACGCCCACAACCCCGCGGAGGTGGACGTCATCTACTTCACGGAGTTGGAGGAGCACGAGCGGGACCGTGTCCTCGCTCGGATCGCGTCGGCCGAGTCCATCTTCCGTGGTTTCCTTCGAGACGAGACGAAAGACGAGGCCAAGCGACGGATCGCCGAACTCCTCGCGCGAGCCCACGGCGACGTCGATCGAGACGCCGTGGCCGCCGCCCTCGCACCGTACCTTGCATAGGCCGGCGCCCCCCGGGCGTCCGGCCGCGGGAATCGCTGATGAAACTCCGGTCCGGACCACCACAGGGCGGCCCCCCCAACGCTGGCACCGTGGGGGGGCGTCGAGCCGGAAAATCGAAGTGCGCCGGTGTCGAAGGGGACGTGATGCGACGACGAAAGAGACTTCAGCGAGTGAAGGGGGGCGTTCGAGCGTGGACGCCCGTGGCGGCCTTGCTCGCAGCCTGCGGTCCGACCGCGGGCAGCGGTGGGACCGAGGGGGCCACCGGGGGCGGGACGGCGAGCGGGCCCGGCGGCCAGACCCAGACCAGCACGACCTCGACGGGCACGGACGGGGGGGGCCGACACGTGGGATTCCTTCGGGGGCCACGACGTGGCCTTGCCGCCCCCGGCGCCCGCGGTGGACATCCTGGTCGTGGTGGACAACTCCGGTTCCATGGCCGAGGCACAGGCGGCGCTGGCCCAGGCGATGGACGCCCTGGTCGGGCTCCTGACCTGCGATGCGGGCGTGGACTTTCGCGTGGGCTTTACGACCACGGACATGGGGAATCCGATGTGCAGCGGCACGACGCCCGAAGGGGGCAAACTGCGCCTTTCGTCGTGCCGGGTGCGCGCCTCGGAGTTCGTGTACACGGGCACCCAGCCGCCGACGGACGTGTTCGACCAGACCTGCGGCGACGTCTGTGTCTACGACGACCTGGGGGTGGTGCCCACCGTGACCGACGAGGATCCCCAGCCCGCCCAGCGGCCGTGGATCGAGTTGCGCAACGGCGCGGCGAACGTTTCGGTGCCCCTGGCCGATGCCCTGGCCTGTGCGGCGCCGCAGGGGATCGACGGCTGCGGGTTCGAAAGTCCCCTCGAAGCCATGGCACGGGCGATCGAACAGGCGAACGACCCATCTTCGAGCAACTACGGTTTCTTGCGCGACGACGCCGCCCTCGTGGTGATCATCGTGACCGACGAGGCCGACTGCTCGGCGCGGCCCAGCGCGGCGGAGATCTTCGACGGCGAGGGTTCCAAGGTGTTCTGGAGCGATCCGGGCGTGCTGTTTCCCACGTCGGCGGTGTGCTGGAACGCCGGCGTATCGTGCACGGGTGGGCCGGGCTTCTACGATACGTGCGATCCGGTCAACAAGGACGCCTCCGGCACGGAGGGCGTGTTGGACGATAACGCCGTGCTCTTTCCGCTGGCCCGGTACGTGGAAGCGCTACAGGCGATCCGGGACGCGGGCCGTCCGGTGGCCGTGCAGTTCATCACCGGGGTCCCGCCCGGCTACGCGGTGCCCGGCGACATCACTTACCAGGACGCGAGCGACCCGACCTACCAGGACCAGTTCGGGATCGGCCCCGGCTGCTCGTCGCCGGACGGGGAGGGCGTCCCCCCGGTCCGGCTGCGGGACGTGGCCGAGGCGATGCGGGTCTCGCCCGCCGAGCCGCCGCTTTCCTCGGTATGTGCCCCGTCCACCTATGCCACAGCGATCCGCCGCGCGGTGGGCTCGGTGGCGGAGCTACCCGCGTCGTGCCAGTAGGTCGCGGGGCTTTGGAAGCTCGCCGCTCGGGAAGGGCTGCGGGATGGGCCGGCGTCGGGGGCCGGTTCGTCCCGTTCAGGCGAGGGCGAGCAGGCCCCGAAGGGGGAAGGCGACGATCTCGTCGATGAACGCCTCGCCGAACCGCTCGTCGCCGTCCGAAGATCCGTCCGGTGGCGTGCCCAGGCGACGCGACAAGGCCGCCCGGACGGCGCCGAGCGCCATCGTGGCCGCGAGCGTGCGGTCGCAAGAGCGGACGACCCCGAGCCCCTGACCCACGGCGAGGGCGTCACGCACCATGGCCTCGGTCCGTTCCCAGAAACGGTCGAGGATCGCCCGCGAGGTGTCGTCGAACCCCGCCGGTCCGAGGAACACCAGCGCCGCCACGTCCTCGTGGCGCTCGACCACGTGGCAGATCCGGCGCAGGTTCTCGCGGATCTGCTCGGCCGGGGGCGCAGCGCACGGCCCCGTCTCGATGCGACGGACCGCGCTTCGGATGTCCTCGACGAAGGCGCCCACCAGGGCGCCCAGGACGGCCTCCTTGTTGCGAAAGTACAGGTAGAAGGTTCCACGCGCGACCTGCGCCCGCTGCACGATGTCCTCGACGGTCGTGGCGTGGTACCCGTGGTGCCGAAACAGGGTCCGGGCGGCGTCGAGCAGCGCGCCCTCGGTCTGCGCCCGCCGTCGCCGGGCACGGGTGTTGCGGCCGTCGGCCATGGGATGGAATCGCCGGGAGCATACACCCTCGCGCGCACCGAGCGTGCCCGTCGGCCGCCGTCGCCACCGGACCCGGGGCCTTCGGGCCGGCCGGACAGGCGGCGCGGTTTGTGCTACCCACCGGCGCCATGGCCCTCGCCGTCGGCATCGTCGGCCTGCCCAACGTCGGCAAGTCCACCCTGTTCAACGCGCTTTCGGGCGCCGGCGCCCAGTCCGCCAACTACCCGTTTTGCACCATCGACCCCAACGTGGGCGTCGTCCCCGTGCCGGACCCTCGTCTCGATGCGCTCGTGGCCCTCTACGATCCGGCGAGCGTGGTGCCCGCCACCATCGAGTTCGTGGACATCGCCGGCCTGGTGCGCGGGGCGAGCAAGGGGGAGGGGCTCGGCAACCAGTTCCTCGCGCACATCCGCGAGGTGGACGCGATCTGCCACGTGGTCCGGTGCTTTCGCGACGACAACGTGATCCACGTCCACGGCGAGGTGGATCCGCTCGCGGACATGGAGGTCATCGATACGGAACTCGTCTTGCGGGACCTCCAGTCCGTCGAGGCGCGCCACGAACGGGCGAAGAAGCAGTCCAAGGGCGGGGACCCTTTCGAGCGCCGCGCCGTCGAGGTGACCGCGGCCGTGCGCGCCCGGCTCGAAGAGGGCGTGCCGGTGCGGGCGATGGACCTCGACGACGACGCCTGGGAGGTCCTGCGCCCCCTGCAGCTGTTGACCGCCAAACCGGTCCTCTACGCGGCGAACGTGGCCGAGGAGGCGATTGCCATCGCCGAGGAGGACCCACGGGTCGCGCAGGTACGCGATCGTGCGTCCCGCGAGGGCGCGCAGGTGGTGCCGATCTCCGCGGCCATCGAGGCCGAGCTGGCCGGCCTCGACGCCGAGGAACGCGCGGAGTACCTGGCCGAGTTGGGGCTCGCCGAGCCCGGCCTGCACCGGCTCGTTCGCGCGGCCTACGAGCTTCTGGACCTCATCACCTTCTTCACCGCGGGCGAAAAGGAGGTCCGGGCCTGGACGATCCGGCGCGGCACGAAGGCGCCCGCCGCTGCCGGAAAGATCCACTCGGACTTCGAGCGCGGCTTCATCCGCGCCGAGACCATCGAGTGGAACCTGCTGGTGGACCTCGGCGGCGAACAGGCCGCCCGGGCCCAGGGCAAGCTGCGCAGCGAAGGCAAGGACTACGTCGTCCGCGACGGCGACGTGATCCACTTCCGGTTCAACGTGTAGCCGTCACGCCTTCGTGGGGTGGGCTCCGCACCGGTCGTGGTCCTACGGCGCGGGCCGGAGGTCCTCGATGGCGGCGACCACGTTCGCGAGCCCCTGTTCGAGAATGTGGGCTTGCCCGCCGAGCCCCACGCGGATCACATGCGGTGCTTCGAAGAAGGTCCCTGGGACGACGATGGTGTCGTAGCGCCGGCGCAGGTGGTCGGCCAGGTTCGTGGCGCGCACGTCGGGCGGTAGCACGAGGGCGGCGCACAGGCCATACCGGGGAACGACCGCGCGGACGGCGTTCTGCGCGGTGAGGAAGCGCGCGAGGACCCGCCGGCCCTCCGCAGCAGTGCGCCGGGCGTGTTCGAGCAAGTGGTCGGCCTCGCCCGAAAGCGCCGTGGCGAGGGCGACGCTCGGGAGCGGGGGCACGACGTGGAGAAGCTCGGCTGCGCGCGCGAGGCGTGTGGCGAGGGCGGTATCCCGGCAGGCGAGCCAGCCGGCCCGCAGCGCGCCGAACCCCAGGGTCTTCGTCATGGAACTTGCGACGATCACATTGTCGGCCACGTGGACACCCGAGTGAACGCGGGCGCCATCGTCATCGGACGGGGGGCTCGAAGCGTCTGGGACGAAATCGAGGTACACCTCGTCCACCAGGACGTGGGCGTCCACCCGTGCCGCGAGGGCCGCGATCTCCGACAGGGTGGTCCGGTCCGTGGCAACCCCGGTGGGGTTGTGCAGGTTCGACACGACGACCAGGCGCGTGCGCGAGGACAACAGACGGGCCAGGCGGGCCGGGTCGAGGCGCCATTCGTCCTCGAACGTGCGCTCGAAGGGGGTGACGGACAGCCCGAGCGCCTCCGGCACGCGCCACAGGGGTTCGTAGACCGGTCGCTCGACGATGATTGCGTCGCCGGGCCGACAAAGGGCCAGCAATGCCTGCGAAAGCGCGCCGCTGGTGCCCAGGGTGGGGACGATGTGGTCGGGCGCAAGGCCGTAGCGGTCCGCCGCCGCCCGGCGGTAACCATCCAGGATGGTCGCGGCGTTCGACCGGTCGAGCGCGGCATCCGCCGCGAATGCCCGGGCGAGCGCCCGCGCGCGCTCGTCGTGGCGGACGGCGTCGGGCATGCCGCTTTGCGACAGGTCGTACGTGGCCGTGCCCGGGACCGAGAAGGCCCACGACAGGTAGTCCACGAAGCGGGGGGCGGACGGCACGGGAGCGTGCATCGTTTCGAAAAGCGCCCGGGGTTGCAAGGGGAGCGTGCGCACATGTAGGCCCTTGTGCCACCCGGGGCAGCAGCACCCGGCGCCCGTCGGGGCGCGATCTTACGAGGCTCGCCGGCGATGGCGAGAAAGCGCGCGGGCCAGGGCCGTGAGGCGGTTGGCGGCCTCCTCGAACGCCGCCACCTCCGAGGGGAAGCCGGGTGGCGGCGTGGCCGCCCTCGCGCCGGCTTCATCCCCCGTTGCCCCGGGCGGGTGCCGGCCGCCCGAGGCCGTGCCCGGCGCCCCGCCGCCTCTTCGTGGGATCGCGCCGAGGGCCTCTCGTGCGGCCGTGCCCGGTCCTGCGGGCTCGGTCTCCGCGCCGCGGATGGGGGCCTCCTGCACGGCCGCGCCCGGTCCTGCGGGCTCGGTCTCCGCGCCGCGGATGGGGGCCTCCTGCACGGCCGCGCCCGGTCCTGCGGGCTCGGTCTCCGCGCCGCGGACGGGGTTGGATGCTCCTGCGTCCCGTGGTGCGGTCTTCGTGGGTACGGCACTGGCCGCCCCCGTGCCGCCGGTCGCCACCGGAGCCGTCCCGTCGAAGGGACCTCCACGGTCCCCGCGACCGAGGCGCGCGTGCTCGCCGAACTCGGGTGGAGGTATCTCCGCCGGAGCGTCGTCGTCGAAGTCGAGACTGTTCCCGTCGCTCGTGTCGTCGTCGAGTTTGAGGTCGTCCAGGCTGATCGATGTGGTGTCGTCCGGTGGTTCCGGCGGCTGGGCACCGTCACCGGGTATCGTTTCGAGGCCGTGGCCGTACTCGTCGCGGGTGGTGCCCTCGTCGCGCGTGTCGTCGTCGGGATCGAGGCCGTCGCCGAAGTCGGAGATGTCCCCGTCGTGCGAGCCGTCGTCGAGTTCGAGGTCGTCCAGGCTGATCGAGGCGGCGTGGTCCGTTGCGTCCGGCGGCTCGGCGGCGGCGCCCCGTGTTTTTCCGCGGTCATGGCTGAGCCCGTCGCCGGTGGTGTCGCGGTGTTCGTTGGAGGAGGCGTCGTCGTCGCGGTCGAGGTGTGCGTCGTTCGAGGTGTCTTCGTCGAGTGTGTTCCCCGCGCCCGTGTCGGCGTCCAAGTCGAGGGCCTCCGTGAAAGGAGAGGAAGACGGCTGCGGATCTTCACCGGCGCCGTCCGGGGCCGGGATCGGGCCGTCGGACGACCGAGCGTCGCCGCGGCCCGGTCGGTCGCTGCCACGGGGCTCGTCCGGCTCGCGTGCCGGCGCCGAGGTATCGGCCGCAGCCGGGTCGATCTCGGGCGCGTGTGGCCGCTCCACCGGGGTGTCCGCTCTCCCGGTGGTGTCATCCTCTCGTACCATGGACGGGGTCGTGGGGGCGCTCGCTGCGTCTCCACCGCCGGACGCGTCGTGGGCCCGACGGTCGCCCCCACCTGCGAAGGCGCCGTCGTCGGTGAGGTCGAGCTCGTCGATCCGCCGGCCGAGCAACCCCCGATCGTGTTCTTCGCTCCCAAGGCCCAGATCGGCTTCGATGGCGAGGAACGTGGCGTCGGCCCGTGTCTCATCGTCCACGAGGTCGAAGTCGGCCTCGAACAGCATCCGCCGTACGGTTCGCCGGTTCTCCAGGAAGGGCTGGACCTTCGTCCGCATGAACCGGACACCGAGGATCACGAGGGTCGCCAGCAGCGACAGCGCAAACAGCCCGCCGAGGACGAGCGCAGGAAAATAACGGGTCAAGAAGATCCGGCGTTCGAGATCCGAAAAGGCCCGTGGGTGGCCCGCACGGACGCGAAAATCGCCCAAAAGTGCCTCGGCCGTGTCGAAGTCTCCGCGATCGATGGCGCGATCGACGGCCTCGACCAGGATGCGTTCGTAGACCTCCTGGGTGGGAGGATCCGAAAGGTGTGGGTCCGCGGTGCGCAGTGCGGCGAGGGCACGCTCGTGCTCGCCCCCGCGTACGAGCAGGCGCGCGCGGGCAATTGCGGCGGTGCGCGCGGCGTCGTCGCGCAGGCGCTCGGGCCAGGGCAGCGTTTCGAGCATCTGCAGGGCGAGATCCCGTTCGGCGGGCGCGTCGGCCGCTGCGAGGAGGGCGGCGTCCCCGAGGAAGGCGATGAGGTCGGCTGCGTGGTCGCGAAGGTACGCGGGCGACAGGTCCGCGATCCGTTCCACGCGACGGATCCGTTGGGGGAGGGCGATGACGTCGTCGGGGCCTTCGAGGACGTACTGCAGCAGGGCGCCTGCTTCTTGGCCCGCGCGGGTGGCTCGCGCCCGGTCGAAGGCCGCGAGAGCTTCTGCAATGCTGGCCTCCTCCGGCACGGACACCCCCACCCGTTCCGCGAGGTGCCGCACGAGCGCCCGGCGGCCTGCCTCCGGCACCCAGCGCAACAGATCGGCGACGAGGGCCCGCGCACTGGGGGATGTGGCTTCCACGTAGGCGTCGAGCAGCCGCCGGCTCATGGCGACGGGAAATCGGCGGGCCGCCGCGCGGCCGAGGTCGGCGGCGAACGTGGGGTGCGCCAGCAGCCACGGCACCAGATGGTCGAGCACGGGCGCGTGTCCCATGCGGACGTAAAACGCCAGGACCTCCCGTATACTCGCGGGCTCGTCGCCCACCAGGTCGAGGATCGGTCCGACATCGGTGGAGGCGAGGGGGCGCAACACGGCGCGCGCGTGCGGGCCGAGTGGAGAGGGCCGGACACCGGGTGGCGCGTTTGGAAAGTCGATGCGGTCGAACGACAGTTCGAGCAGGGACGCGGGCGCTCGATAACGTAGCGAGCGCGCGGCGCTGTCGAGCAGGCCCAGGAAGTTGGAGATCGAGGGCATCCGCTCCATGCTTTCGACGGGGATCCCGACCCGTCGTTCGAGACGCAGAGCTTCGCCGTAGGACAGCGCCACGCCCGTCAGCAGAAACTCGAGCCGACGATGGCAGCGCAGGAAAGGCTCGGTCTGTCCGGGCCCGATCAGGCGTTCGAGGGTCATGAGGTAGGCGTGGACCCGCTGAAAGTCACCGTGACGAGGTGGGCCGCGGGTACGGCAGGCCCGCGCCAGCGCGTCGTCGGCGACCGCACGGCGAAGGTCCTGGGCGCCGTCCCACGGTGTTCCGTCGGCGCTCATCCAGCGCGCCACGGCGGCGTGGTCTGCCGCGCCACCTTCCTCGAAGATCCGTAACACGTCGCGGGGCGACGGGTCCACGAGGTCGTAGTCGGTGACCACCCCCACGAACCCGAGGGGTTGGTCGGGCTCGATCTCGATGGGGCCGGTGGGGACCGACAGGTCGATCTCTGCGCTTTCGCCCGGAGGCAGTTCGTCGGCAATGGGGACCGGCGGTGCGACGCGGACGACGGGCTCCGGCGGCGGGGTACGCAACTGCTCGTCCGACAGCGCCAGGGGGTCGGCGCCGAGCCGTTCGAGCAGGCGCTTCGCGTCGTTTCGTCCGAAGAGGGCGAGACCGAGCGCGACGCCACGCACGCCACCTTCGAAAGGATGTACGATGGAGCCGGTCACGCGCACGGAGCCCTCGATCCGCTGGGTGCCCGTCCCGCCGGAGACGAGGCCCGGGGCGGTCAGTTCGAGCCCGACCGCGGCCGACACGAGGCCGGGTAGGAGGTCGCCGGTTGCCGGCAGGATGGCCCCACCCGCCTCCTCGGTCGAAGGCTCGTGGGGGCCCGTGTCCGCGCTACCGACGGAGGGTGTGCCCGGTGTCCCGGAAAGGGACAGCAACGCCGCGGCGAGCGTGATGGTGGACGGGTCCACGTGGAGGGCATCGTCGCCTGGGCTGCGTTCTCCAGCCCCAGCCCGGTCCACGGGGCACTGCGGAGCGGCCGGTCGGTGTGGGAGGGGGCCTGCACGCCGGGGCCGTCGTGGAGCGGCGGGGATGGGGGATGGTAGGCTCGTGCGGACCATGTCCGCGTCTCCGCCCGTTGCTGCGCCGCCACGCTACGGCGCCCGATTCGTGGTCCGG
>Ga0256839_1002602_pt1 | contig 19827 bp, 14 predicted proteins | sample 354166metaG_FD_185968 | JGI IMG/M metagenome (GOLD analysis project Ga0256839, IMG submission 185968) | Hydrothermal vent microbial communities from Mid Atlantic Ridge, Atlantic Ocean - 354-166 | ecosystem: Environmental > Aquatic > Marine > Hydrothermal vents | place: Atlantic Ocean: Mid... | reverse complement strand
AGATCAGGCCGACGATTTCGTGCAGCAGCAGGCGGTTGCGCTGCAGCGCCCGGTTCTCCGGAAGCCAGTCCAAAAAGGCGTATTCCTCTTCGTAGGTGTTGAAGTAGACGGTGGGGGCCGGAACGACTGCCAGGCCCATCGCCTCGAAGACGGTTTTCGCCCTGGGCATGTGATAGGCGTGGGTCACCAGCACGATCCGTTCGATGCCGGCCGGTTTCAGGATCGCGGCGCTGTAGAGAGCGTTTTCGAAGGTGTTGTGGCTGCGTTCCTCCAGCCAGGTCACCCGGGCGCCGAATTCGTTTTCCAGTACCTCCCCCATGATCCGGGCCTCGGACCGTTCCCCCGGGGCGCGGTAACCGCGCCCGCTGACCAGGATCGGCAATCCTGTCCGCCGCTGCAGCCAGGCGCCGTAGCGCACCCGTTCCAGCCCCAGGCCGGCCAGATCGTCCCGCCCGCCGTATTCCGGAGCCCGGGAATAACGGGTAGCTCCCAGCACGACGATCGCCTGTCCCCGGAGGGCGGCTTTGGGATCGATGGGAGGCGGGATGTCCATCCACGACCACAACCGTTTGGTGGTGGCGGGGATCGAGGACAGATAAAACAGCGTGGCAGCGAGTACGGTGAGCCACCAGATTCCTTTGGTGCGCCACAGGGCGATGCCTACGAGGAGCAGAAGGATCGGCCCGCCGGGCAGCAGGACGAGGCGTTCCAGGACGTTGACCAGGAGGGTCTTGTTCACGGGGCGCCGCTTTGGTCCAGCAGTTGCCGGAATCGCCGCCAGTCGAAGGCGGGTCCGGGATCGGTCTTGCGTCCCGGGGCGATGTCGCTGTGGCCGACGATCCGGTCGCGGTGCAGACCGGGATAGTGGTGCAGGAGCAGCCGGGTGACCCGGGCCAGTTTGTGGTATTGGTTCGGAGTGTAGGGCAGGGTGTCGCAGCCTTCCAGTTCGATGCCGATGGAAAAGTCGTTGCACCGCTCCCGGCCCCGGTAGCTGGAGATCCCGGCGTGCCAGGCCCGGCGCTGGAAAGGGACGAACTGGGTCAGGGCGCCGCGGCGGTCGATGAGCAAGTGGGCCGAGACCCGCAGTTCGGCGATGCGGCGGAAATAGGGATGGGCGTCGGGATCGAGACGGTTCAGGAACAGATCGTCGATGTGGGAACGGCCGAATTCCCCCGGTGGCAGGCTGATGCAGTGGATCACCAGCAGCGAGATCTCACCGTCCGGGCGTTCGTCCTGGTTGGGACTGGGGAGGCGGCGCACCGGATGCAGCCAACCGTCGTCGATCGTCAGATTTGTTTCCATTTTGACAAAAATGATCGCCGATTCCCGACTTTGCGATCGGGTTCACGGCTTTGCCGTATAAAAAAGATTAAGCTTACGGTCAATGGAACTTACCGGCCCTGCCTGTGGAGCGATCGTCATGAATGCCGAAAAGAAAGTCGTCCAGATGTACCCTGCCTCCAGACCCTCTCCGGCCCAGGTGGAACCCATCGTGTCCGAATGCCGGGTCCTGTTGCAAAAGGAATTCACCGCGGCGCTGGAGCGGTATTTCTCCCGGGTCGACGATGAACTGTTCACCCTGTCGGACAAAGCGAGCAACAACACCTTACAGGAGCTGTATTTCGAGGCGATGCGCTATCTGCGCCGGGAACGGGAGCGGGTGCAGCGCCTCTATCTCCAAACCCTGTCGGCCCAGTACGATCGGTTTTGGAAGGCGACGCCGAAGCCGGCCACCGCCAAATCCCTCCAGGCATCGCCCCTGGACGAGGACGATTTTTCCATCGTGGAGGAGGAGGCCCTGGAAGAGGACCTGGCGCTGTCCACCCTCGTCAACAAGGGCAATACCTTGTACCATCGGGAATTGTACTGCCTCAACAAACGCTTCGCCAAGCTGCTCGGCCGTTCCGAGCTGAGCGACGAGGACAATCCCTTGTCTCCCCATGGATTGGGGCAGACGTTCGCCGAGGTTCTGCGTCCCTTGACCCTCGATCTCAAGGTGCGGCTGATCCTCTACAAGCTCTACGAACAGGAGGTGATTGCCAAGCTGGAGGGATTCTACGACGGCGTCAACGACATCCTGGCCAGGAACGGCGTGTTGCCGGAAATCTCCAAAAAGATCAAAAAAAAGCGTACTCCCTCTTCCAGCCCTGATGAAAGCGAGAAAAACGGGGAAGGTGCCAGGGATTCCGCGTCGGACCAGGCGGTCTATGTGCAGGCGATCCAGGCGATGCACTCGCTGCTGGCCAGCTGGCGGGCCCAGGTCGGGCTGCCTTCCCTGGCCGCCGCCGCGGGCGAGCCGGGCGTCGTCGTCAGCGACACCCGGGAAGTGGTCGGGGCTCTGTCTGCCCTGCAAGATCCGGAGCAGATCGCCCAGCTCACCGAAACCCTCAGGCAGGACGAGGAGGCCAATCTGAAACTGATTTTGGCCGATCGGCTGAGTCAGACCCACGGCGGCCGACGGGCGCTGGCCCAGGTCGACGAAGACATCATCGACATGATCGGCATGATCTTCGATTTCATTCTGGAGGATCGCAATCTCCCCGATGCGGTCAAGGCGATCATCGGCCGTCTCCAGATTCCGGTAGTCAAGGTGGCCATTCTCGACAAGTCTTTCTTTTCCAAGAAGAATCATCCGGCTCGGGTGTTGCTGAACCGTCTGGCCCATGCCGGGATTGGGTTGTCCGGGGACGAACGACTGGAGAGCAACCCGGTCTTCCAGCGGATCGGCCAGGCCGTGGAGCGTATTCTCGAGGAGTTCGGCCAGGACGTGGATCTGTTCGCCCAGGTGTTGGCGGAATTCGACCGGTTCATGGAAGAAGAGGGGCGGCGCAGCCAGGTTCTGGAGGAGCGCACCCGGCAGGCGACCCAGAGCCGGGAGCATCTGTTGCTGGCCAAAAAACAGGTGGCCGACGAACTGGCCGCCCGTCTGCAGGATCTGGAACTGCCGCCCCGGCTGAAGCGTTTTTTCGCCACCACCTGGCGGGACATCCTGCTGGTGGCCTGCCTGCGCCGGGAGCGGGAGCCGGATGCCTGGGAGGCGAAACTGGCCCTGACCGACACTTTGATCGGAAGTCTGAAGCCGCCGGCCCAGGAAGGGGAGCGCAGGAAAATCCTCAAACGGATCCCCGGATTGTTGCGGGCGCTGCGCGGCGAACTGGAGGCGATTTCCCTCGATCCCAAACAGATTGCTCTGTTCTTCAAGGAATTGGAACAGGTCCACCATGCCGTATTGCGTCATCCCCAGGACGGGGAGATGGATGCCCGGTTGCAGCGGGAACTGGCGGAAATCTCCGCCAATCTGCCGGAAGTCGACGATTTGGCCCTGGAGGAATTGACCGATTTCGACGAGGAGGAGATCGAAGAGGAAATCATCATGATGGCCGAGGAACAGCCGGAGACCGCGGACCGATTCTACGAACAGGCCTGCAAGCTTCAGGTCGGCGACTGGATCGAACTGAGGCAGCGAAACGGCAAGACGGTCCGCGCCAAGCTGTCGTGGATCAGCAAGGTGACCGGATTGCGCATCTTCGTCAACCGCCGCGGGGTCAAGGTGGCAGAACATACCCTCAACGGTCTGGCCGCCGAGTTGCGCCGCGGCGATGCCAAGGTCATCGAGGGCAGGGTGCCGTTGATGGACCGGGCGCTGTCGGCCATGATGAGCACTCTGAAGCATCCCGTCAAACAGACGGACGAGGGGGCGGCGGACGCGACCCTGGCGCTATGACAGAAACGGTGCCAGCAAAACCGCCATCAGGCTCAGCACCTTGGTCATGGGGTTGATGGCGGGGCCGGCGGTATCCTTGCAGGGATCGCCGACGGTGTCGCCGGTGACCGCGGCATGATGGGCGGGTGAGCCCTTGCCGCCGTAGTGGCCGGCTTCGATGTATTTCTTGGCGTTGTCCCAGGCGCCGCCGCCGATTCCCATATCCAGGGCCAGCAGCAGACCGGTCGCCACCGCCCCCATCAGCATTCCCCCCACCAGCAGTGCCATGCTTCCCGGCGGCATCCAGGGAACCAGCAGTGCCGCCATCAGCGGCGCCATGACCGGTAACGCGCCGGGAAGCAGCATGCCGGCGATGGCGCTCCGGGTCAGTAGCGCCACCGCGTGGGCGTAATCGGGCAGGGCGATGCCCTGGAGGATTTCCGGGTGGCGGCGGAATTGCCGCCGGACCTCCTCGACCACTCGGCCTGCGGATTTTCCCACCGCTTCTAAGGCCAGGCCGCTGAACAGAAAAGGCAGCAGGGCCCCGCAGAAAACGCCGCCGAGGACGAACGGATCGTCGAGGGAAAATAGCAGACTTCGGCCGCGGACGCCGAACTCCAGCCGGTAGGCGGCGAACAGTGCCAGGGCCGCCAAGCCGGCGGAGCCGATGGCGAAGGTCTTGGTCAGCGCCTTGGTCATGTTGCCGGCCGCGTCCAGCAGGTCGGTGTTGCGGCGCACCGCTTCGGGCAACGCGGCCATTTCCACGATGCCGCCGGCGTTGTCGGCCACCGGCCCGTAGGCGTCCATGGAAATGATGATGGGGGTCAGAGCCAGCAGCGCGGTGGTGGCGACGGCGATGCCGTAGACGCCGGCCAACTGGTGGGCGGTGACGACACCGATGGCGATCAGCAGCGCCGGGGCGGCGGCCGACTTCATGCCGACCGCCAGTCCGGTGATGATGTTGGTGGCGTGACCCTGGCACGAAGCTCTGGCGATACGCTGCACCGGGGGGAAACGCAGGCCGGTGAAATAGGCGGTGTCGAGCACCAGTCCCAGGCCGACCCCCAGTCCCACCAGCGCGGCCTGGAACAGGGCGGGCGCCAGGTTCAGGGCCCGGGTGATCCACCAGTAACCGGCAGCGCTCAGCGCCAGACTCAGCACGATGGTGCGGAGCAGGGCCGTTCCCACTCGGGTGGAACGGCCCAACCAGAGGAACTGACCGCCGATGAGACAGGCGAGCAGGGCGGTGCTTCCCAGCGCCAGGGGATAGATCTGCAATGACGGATTTGCCGGGGTGTGCCAAGCGGCCACCAGGATGGCGGCCACCAGGGTGACGGCGTAGCTTTCGAACACGTCGGCCGCCATGCCGGCGCAATCGCCTACGTTGTCCCCCACGTTGTCGGCGATGACTGCCGGATTGCGCGGATCGTCCTCGGGAATGTTCCGTTCGATCTTGCCGGCCAGATCGGCGCCGACATCGGCGGCCTTGGTGAAAATGCCGCCCCCCAGGCGGCCGAAGATGCTCACCAGGGAGGCGCCGAAGCCCAGTCCGGCCAAAGGAGCCAGCCCGCCTCCCCGCGACTCCAGCCAAAGGTAAAAACCAGAAACCGATGCCAGCGCCAGGCCGGCCACGAGGAAGCCGGTAACCGAGCCGCTGCGGTAGGCGATTTGCAGGGCCCCGGCCAGGGATGTTCGGGCCGCGGCGGCGGTGCGGACGTTGGCGCGGACGGAAACCGCCATTCCCAGCATTCCGGAAAAGCCGGAGCAGAAGCCGCCCAGGGCGAATCCAAGGGCGGTGGCCGGCCCGAAGCGGGGAATCCACCACAGCAACAGAAAGATGACCGCGCCCACGATGGCGATGGTGCCGTACTGAATCCGCATGAAGGCGGCCGCCCCCTGACGGATCGCCCGATAGGGGCGCAGGAGGCGCTCGTCCCCCTCCCGCCGTTTCAACACCCACCAGGCGCATCCCAGCGCATACAGACAACCCAGTGCGGCGGCGGCGAAAGTCAGCGGCAACGTCCAGTGCATCCCTATTTCCTGCGGAACCCCTCGGTGGCCGGATCGTCTCAGGAACGATCACCGGTTTACATGGCCCAAAGCCCTTGAAATAATGCAGCGCGCGACTTCGATCATCCTATCACAATCTGCGGAAACGCCCATGACGCCCAGCACGATCAGCGACGAGCTCAATTTGCTTCTCGACGTCCTGCCCCATTCCCTGCGTGAGCGGGTGCAGGCCCTGCCGGGGGAAGACCTGTTGGAGATCGTCATGGATCTGGGGCGCCGGCCCCAGGCCCGTTATCCCGATCGCGCGGTGACCCTGGATGAGAATCCGATCGGCCGCGAGGACATCGCTCATGTGGTCGCCCAGGTGGGCGAATTCGGCGCCGACAACCGTGCCGGCATCGAAGGCACCTTGCACCGGATTTCCGCCATTCGCAACCGCCGCGGCCACATCATCGGCCTGACCCTGCGGGTCGGCCGGGCGGTGACGGGAACCATCGACCTGATCCGCGATCTGGTGGAATCGGGGAAAAGTCTGTTGCTGCTGGGACGCCCCGGCATCGGCAAGACCACCAAGCTGCGGGAGGTGGCCCGGGTGCTCGCCGACGACTGCGGCAAACGGGTGGTGGTGATCGACACCTCCAACGAGATCGGCGGTGACGGTGACGTTCCCCATCCCGCCATCGGCGGCGCCCGGCGCATGCAGGTCTCCCGCCCGGAAAAACAGCACGCGGTGATGATCGAGGCGGTGGAAAACCACATGCCCGAGGTCATCGTCATCGACGAGATCGGCACCGAGGCCGAAGCCGTCGCCGCCCGCACCATCGCCGAGCGCGGGGTCCAGCTCATCGGCACCGCCCACGGCAACACCCTGGAGAACCTGGTCCAGAATCCGACTCTGTCGGATCTGGTGGGCGGGGTGCAGACCGTCACCCTCGGTGACGAGGAGGCCCGTTTCCGCGGCACCCAGAAGACCGTCAGCGAACGCAAGGCGCCGCCCACCTTCGAGCAGGTGGTGGAACTGGTGGACCGGGACGAGCTGATCGTCCACACCGACACCGCGGCGGCGGTCGACGCCATCCTGCGGGGCGAGGAGCCCGGCGGCATCCGTCGCACCCCGGACGGGGAATTCAAGATCGAGGCGGAGAAGCCGCCGGCACCCGAAAGCAAAGCCCTGATTTCAGAGTCGCTGAAAGGGGAGGTCCGCATCTACCCTTACGCCGTCAGCCGGGATCTGGTGGAGCGGGTGATCCGCAGCTTCCGTTTCGACGCCCGCACCGTGCCCAGTCCCGAGCGGGCGGACATGATCCTGGCCCTGCGTTCCCGGGCCGAGGACGCCCGGCTGCGCCGGATCGTCAACGCCACCGGCCTGCCGTTGCATACGGTGAAGAAGAACACCACCGCCCAGATCCGTCGCCTGCTCAATCATGTCTTCAGCCAGCCCGAGGATGCGGCCGGCGAGGACATCGACGCCGCGATCCGGGAGGTGGAAGCGGCGGTGCAGAAGGTGCTGGAGGAATCGGTGGAAGTGGCCTTGTCGCCCCAGCCCCGCGAGGTGCGCAAGATCCAGCACCACATCGTCAACCGCTATCACCTGGCGGCCGAAAGCGTCGGCTCCGATCCCCTGCGCCATCTGGTGATCTATCCGGACTGGGTGGCGTCGGGATCATGAGACCGCCCCCGGCGCGCCCGGGGACGGTCGTCGCTCAGCGGGGAAAATCCACCGTTTCCGGATTGACGCAAACCACCCGGCCGGTGACGGTGCTGGATGTGTAGTTCAGGATCAGCAGGTTGCCGGCCAGGGATTCCTTCTGGACGCCCCTGCTGCTGCCGGTGGTCATGAAATAGGGAGAGCCAGAGTCGTCGAGTATGGTGGCGCCGTAGGTGATCAGGTAGATGTCCCCGGGCACCATGCGGTTGCTTTCGATGAACGCCTGCACCGCCATCAGGTCGTTGCCGAGCGCCCCTTTCACGTCCTGCCAGTCGGCCTGGCGGGAGGCGGGCCCGAATTCCTGGGTACAAGCCTGGGTCAGGTTGGGAGCGGAATTCTGGGCCACCGTGTAGCGAGCCAAGGTGACGGTCAACTGCGGGATCTCGTCACGCCCTGCGCTTACCACCCGGAAGACGTTGGTTTGCGGATCCCATGCCATGTCCGCCCAGTAGTTGCCCAGGCCGGGCACGTTGACGTTGCGCAAGCGGATCATGTTGGGGGCGATACGCTGTACCCCGACTTTGGACAGGTCCACTTCCACCGCACCGGCGGTGGCGAAGCCGATATCGGCAGCCAGCAGACCGATCGCAAGCAGCCATCGTTTCATGGTGGTTGTCCTCCTCAGATGCATGATGAAGGGCATGGATGGTCGCGCCCTTTGCCGAACGGGGGCTTGGGCGTTCGTTCCGCTATCTTACCCAATTGTCGGATAGCTGGATGTGGGGGAAGCGGCTTCCGCCGGTGTTGTCGGTCAAGGGAATGCCGAGCTCGCTCTCCCAACGATTCCCACCGATGCCGCGCCGTCTGGATCCGGTTACGAAATTACCGGAAATCTTGGCGTTTCCGGCTCCATCCACGACGCTGACGGAGATGCCGTAGTCGGCGTTTCGTACTTGATTGCCGCTGACGGCCACGTCCCTGAGATAGGGTCCCCAGCCGACAAGAATCCCGAGATTGGGTTCGTGGGGTGTGTGCCCCATTTCCACCACGTTGCCGCTGACGATGGCGTCGGCTTCCACGCTGATTCCGCTGGAATAGCCGGTATTGGGATTCGACGAAGTGGACAGTTTGAAGACGTTACGCACGACGTTGCCCGTGATGGAAGACAGACGGCCGCCGCTGTCCAGGTTGGTGACCGAGATTCCCTGAACGGCGTGATCGACCACGTTGTTGGCCACGACGCTACCCGAGTGGGCGAATTCGACGAAGATGGCCGTTTCGTCGCAGTGGAGGCACTGGTTGTCCGTCACAATGGGGTCCGAACAGGAGTTGCAACGGATGGCGGAGAAACGGCAGTTGCGTATGTTGTTCGCCGTGATGATCACTTCGTCGGCATTATAGGCGTTGATGCCGTTGCCGTTCTGGCCGTCGCCGCTTTGACTGTCGATTCGGGCAACGAAGTTGTGGGCGATCAGGGCGCGGGCGCGTCCCCGACTCGTCCGATGCACCGCGATACCGTTGTTTTTGCAGTTCCGGACCGTACAACCGATCACGCGGATGCCTTCGGAATTGAGGAAGAAAAGACCGTAATAACGGATGTCTTGAACCCGGCATCGTACGACGTCCACGTCTTGGCTGGCGTAGACCTGGAGACCGTCGCCGTCTCTGCCGCGACGAAAACCGCAATCGATGAAACGGATGCGGCTGGCGTTTTGCACATAGACCACACCTTCCTGATTCAGGTCTCGATTGTTGCCATCGAAGTCGATGCCACTGATCGTCACGTTACTGGCACCGTCGATCGTCATGAGCCCCGGGCCGTCGATGAATTTCAACACGCTTTTCCCGGGTATGCCCTCCATGAGCAGGGAATCGGTGATGAGAATGCCGCCGCCTCGGATTTTATAAATGCCTTGGGGAACGAAGACGACGAGCCCCTGATTTTGTCCAGCTTGGATGGCAGCGCGGAAAGCGGGGGTGTCGTCGTGGCGCCCATCGCCTCGGGCACCGAACGATTTGACGTTGAGACGGGAAGCGCCTGAAGTCGATTGGGCGGCGGCCGTCGGCGATGACAACAAGGCTCCGGCGGCGGCGCCGGCGAGCCCGCTGCTTAAGAATGCCCTGCGATCCAGCATAATCGTCTCTCCTCCACAGAAGTTGATGGATGACTGGAGAGATTAGAATTCTCATATTTTCTGACTAACGTCAATCATCATTACCATATTGAGCAATCGCCTACCTTAAGCTGATCCCTGTCGGCGATGCCGTCGGTCGGGATTGGTGGTGCGAGAAACTTAACAGGGGCGGTGTGCCGTTGGTGGATCGGCGATGTCGGGGGTCATGCCTCCCACCCCTGGCAGGTGGGAGGCGGAAATCATTCAGTCCTCGAAGATCTTTTTTTCCCGGACGTTCAGCTCTCCGTCGAGCTGGTACTGGATCGGCAGACCGGTGGCCAGTTCGTAGGCCAGGATCTGTTCCCGGGTCATGTTTTCCAGATGCATGATCAGCGCCCGCAGCGAGTTGCCGTGGGCCGCGACCAGAACGTGCTTGCCTTCCCGGAGCAACGGAGCCAGGCGGTCCCGGAAGAAGGGGATCACCCGGGCGGCGGTGGCGGCCAGGCTTTCCCCGTTGGGGGGTGGGGTGTCGTAGCTGCGGCGCCAGATGTGGACCTGCTCGGCGCCGAATTCCTGGCGGGCCTGGTCCTTGTTGAGTCCCTGCAGGTCCCCGTAAAAGCGTTCGTTGAGTTCCTCGGCGAAATGGATCGGCAGGGTGTCTTCGTCCTCGGGGCCGGGTTTGAAATGTTCGTACCAAGCGCTTTCCCCCTCGTGGACCCGGCGGTAGCCGACGCAATGACGGTTGAGGCGCAGGATCTCATAGAGGGTTTCCTGGGAGCGGATCAGGGTGGAGGCGAAAGCCACGTCGAAGCGCTGGTCCGCCAAGCGTTTCCCGGCCTCCCGGGCCTCCTCGATCCCCTTGGGACTGAGACTGACGTCGATCCAGCCGGTGAAACGGTTCTGAAGGTTCCAGATCGACTGGCCGTGGCGGATGAGGGTCAGCGTGGATGAATTCATGTATCGGTCGCTCCTTTGCTGAGAGTAGGTCCAAAATCGACCCGTCATTTTAAGCCGTGACGAGGGGACAGTCACGCCCGAGCTGGCAACCGTTTGCTGCCGATCACTTTTAGCGGATGGATCCGGAAGAGTTCGTCAGTGGTTGGAGAGGGGCGCGTCGGGCTTGGATTTAGGGACGAATTTCGCTCCGACAGACCCTTCCCGGGTCTCCGGAGAAACAAACTGATGGTAGGTGTTGAAGAGGGTGGCGTGGTATTGCCACCCGCTATGCCAAGAATACCGCTTCATTCTTGGCCGCCGTTCATATCCGCTGTATCGCCATTTGGTGAAAATCTTGTGACGACACTACCTAGGATCCATCCAAAGTGTTCCTTATGTAAGGATTACCGTGTTTTACCCACATGCCAGATGGGGTAAAACACGGTAGCATGAACACGTGGACTATGGATGAATTATGGTGAGCTTCGCTTCAAATATTCAATGGTATAACGGTTCTGACGACCATCCGAGGGAGCGTAAAAATCGTAGGATCTGACTACGATGTAGTTCGGGTTTTCAGGGTGAGGGGAAAGGATCAGGACTGTGGTTTTGAAGTCGAAATTCCATAGGGCAATGTACTCGGACCGATCATCGTTTCCGGAGTCATTGGTGGCGACCAGTTTGATGAGTCCCGTCGTGCCCCATTCACACGGATTGGGCGAACATTGACCGTAGCCCTGGATCATGAGATCGTCACCGATCACCAGATGGTCAATTCCACCGGAACTGGAATCGAGATTGTTCCAGGTGCCTGCCGGATTCCAGGCATAGGCGGTGGAGACCATCAGAGTTAACAGAACTATTGCCAGTCTTTTCATAGTAAGTGCTCCTGATTTTTTAAAACATGGCAAACCAAAGTATAGACCGGTTTCGCAAGCCATATAGGTGCTGCGTCGTGGATAACAAAAAAATTCCCAAGTCCGTACCAATTCCGCCCGGGCCCCGCCACCGCGAGCCCTTGCCCTGGCAGGTGCCCAAACCGCCGGAGGAAGATCCCGAGGCCCCGCAGAGGGTGCAGCAGATTCTCGCCAGTCCCAGTTACCGGCCGGCGATCGCCGATCTGGCGTTTCTCAACAGCGACGAAACCCGGCCGGTGCGGCTGCAGCTCGACTATCTCAAGCCGGAGCTGGGGTTGCGTCAGGCCGGCGTGCGCCACACCATCGTGGTGTTCGGCAGCACCCGGATTCCGGAGCCGGCGGCGGCCCGGCGCAAGCTGGCCATCCTGAGGGAGGCCCTGGAACGCAGGCCCGACAACGCCGAGTTGCAGCGCCGGGTCAAGGTGGCGGAAAGAATCGCGGCCAAGTCCAAGTACTATGACGTCGCCCGCGAGTTCGGCCGTCTGGTGGGCAACGCCGGCCACGGTCCCCTCGACAGCCGCCTGGTGGTGATGACCGGGGGCGGGCCGGGGATCATGGAAGCGGCCAACCGCGGCGCCTTCGACGTCGGGGCCAAGAGCGTCGGCCTCAACATCACCCTGCCCCACGAGCAGTTCCCCAATCCCTACATCACCTCGGAACTGTGTTTCCAGTTCCACTATTTCGCCCTGCGCAAACTGCACTTTCTGCTCCGGGCCAAGGCGCTGGTGGTGTTTCCCGGCGGCTTCGGTACCCTGGACGAGCTGTTCGAGACCCTCACCCTGATCCAGACCCGCAAGATCAAGCCGGTGCCGGTGGTGCTGGTGGGGGAGGACTACTGGCGCCGGGTGATCGACTTCGACTTCCTGGTGGAGGAGGGCACCATCGATCCTGAGGACCGGGAACTGTTCTGGTACGCCGAAACCGCCCGGGAAATCTGGGAGGGGATTCTCTGGTGGTACGAGAGCTGCGGCGAACCCCTGATCAACGGCGAACTTTATCCACTCCGGGCGGAGGACTGAATGCACGTCGAATTTCACGGCGCCGCCGGTGGGGTCACCGGTTCCTGCCATCTCGTGGAAGTGGCCGGCAAACGGCTGTTGATCGATTGTGGCATGTATCAGGGCGGGAAGGAGCTGGAATCGCAGAACGCCGAGCCCTTCGGCTTCGATCCGGCCGCCATCGACTACGTGCTCCTGACCCACGCCCACCTGGATCACTGCGGGCGCTTGCCGCTGCTGGTCAAGCGCGGTTTTCGCGGCGAGATCGTCACCACCGCCGCCAGCCGGGATCTGGCCAAGATCGTGATGATGGACGCCGCCCATCTGGCGGAGGAGGATGCCCGGCGCCTCACCCATAAACATCGGCTCCAGGGGGAAAGTCGGAAGGTCGAGCCGATTTACGGCGTGCTCGACGTGTTCGACACCTTCGACCGTTTCGGCCGCCGCGCCGACTACAACCGGCCGCTTCGCATCGCCCCGGGCATCCGGGCCACCTTCGTCGATGCCGGCCACATCCTCGGCTCCGCCTGTATCCTGCTGCACTTGAGAGAAGGGGGACGGCGCCTGAAAGTGCTGTTCTCCGGGGATTTGGGCAACCGCGGTCGCCCTATTCTCCGCGATCCGGCGACCCCTCCCCGCGCCGACGTGGTGGTGATGGAAACGACCTACGGCGACCGCCGCCACAAACCCCTGCCGCCTTCGGTGGCAGAGCTGTATCAGGCTGTGCTCGACACCCTGGACCGGGGCGGCAACGTCATCATCCCCACCTTCGCCCTGGAACGGGCCCAGGAGATTCTCTATTTTCTCCGCGAAGGCATCGAGAAGAAGATCTTGCCCCGGTATTTGCCCGTGTTTCTCGACTCGCCGATGGCGATTTCCGCCACCGAGATTTTTCGCCGTCATCCGGAATGCTATGATCGGGAAACCTGTGCCATATTCCTGGAAGGGCGCGATCCCTTCGCCCTTCCCAACCTCCATTTCACCCGCGAGGCGGCGGAATCGATGATGCTCAACCAGATTCATAGCGGTGCGGTGATCATGGCCGGTTCCGGCATGTGCACCGGCGGACGGGTGCGTCACCATCTGCGCCATAATCTCTGGCGGCCGGAGTGCAGCGTCGTCTTCGTCGGTTTTGCTGCCCGCGGCACCCCGGCTCGGGCTATCATCGACGGCGCCAGGACGGTGCATCTCCTGGGAAAGAAAATTCCCGTCCGTGCCCGTATCCATACCATCGGCGGCTTTTCCGCCCATGCCGATGCCGACGAACTGGTCGCTTGGCATCGGAGAACCGGTAAGCCGGCGCAGACCTTTCTGGTGCATGGCGAAACCGAAGCTCTGGCCGCCATGGCGAAACGGCTGGCCCCCCAGGCGGTGACGATCCCCGAACTGCACCAGCGCTACGACCTGTCTCAATACAGTCGGTGACGGAACAGCCACGCCGCCGCCAGGGTGACCGCGGCGATGATCGCCATGGGCCAGAACTGGGGCCACAGCAGGGCGAACGGTGGATCGGCCAGGAAGGTGGTGCGGACGATGACGAGGAAATAGCGCATCGGATTCAGATAGGTGAATTGCTGCACCGCCTCCGGCATGTTCTCGATCGGGGTGGCGAAACCGGACAGAATCACCGCTGGCACGATGAACAGAAACGCCCCCATCAAACCCTGCTGCTGGGTCACCGACAAGGAGGAGATCATCAGGCCGATGCCGATGGCCGCCAACAGATACAGGCTCATGCCGGCATAGAGCAGCGCCAGCGAACCGCGGAACGGCACCCCGAACCAGTGGACCGCCACCGCCAGGATCAGGCTGCCTTCCGCCAGGCCGATGACGAAGGGCGGTATCATCTTGCCCGCCAGGATTTCGACCGGCCTGATGGGCGTGACCAGCAGTTGATCGAAGGTGCCCTGTTCCCGTTCCCGGGCCACGGTCAGCGCCGTGGTCACCATGGTGACCACCAAGGTCAGGAGGGCGACGATTCCGGGGACGATGAACCAGCGGCTCTGCAGATTCTCGTTGAACCAGGCGCGGGTCACCGGACGCCCCGGGGGAGCGATGTGCAGATGCTCGGCGGTGAAATCCGCCAGGACGGTGCGCAGATATCCCAGGACGATGAGGGCGGTGTTGGAATTGCGTCCGTCCAGGATCACCTGCACCGGCGCCTGCCGGCCGCGGGCGAGACGCTCGCTGAACCGAGGGCCGAAGTGGATCACGAACAATACCTGGCGCCGGTCGAGCACCGGCGCGATCTGGGCGTCGTGATCGAGACGGGCCGCTTCCTCGAACACCGGCGATCCGCGCAGGCGCGCCAGCAATTCCCGTGACCACCGTCCCTGGTCCTCGTTGTAAACCGCATAGGGAACGCGGTCGATGTCGAAAGTGGCGGCATAGCCGAACACCAGCAACTGGACCAGTGGCGGGGCGACGATCACGAAACGGCTCCGCGCATCCTTGAACAGGGTCAGAAACTCCTTGACCAGGAGGTGCCAGATGCGTTGCCACATGACTATTCCAGGCGTTTGCGGGAGATTTGCCAGGTGCGCCCCAGAAACAATACCGCCATGACGGCCAAGGCGGCCAGATTGGGCCAGATCACCGCCCCGATGTCCCCAGCCAGGAACACAGTCTGGAGAAAGGTCACGAAATAGCGGGCCGGGACCAGGTGGGTCAGCCATTGGATCGCCGTCGGCATGCTGCCGATCTCGAAGATGAAACCGGAAAGGATGAATGCGGGCAGAAAGGTGACGATGATGGCGATCTGGCCGGCGACGAACTGGTTTCGGGTCACCGTGGAGATCAACAGGCCCATCCCCAGGGCCGTCAGCAGAAACAGCGACGCGCCCAGCCACAACAACCAGAAGCTCCCTCGCAGGGGGACGTCGAACAGCCACAGCGCCATCGTCACCGACAGCAGCAGGCCGCCGGTGCCGAGGAGAAAATAGGTCACGATCTTGCCCAGCAGGATCTCGCCCATCGTCACCGGGGTGGACATCAGGGCCTCCATCGTCCCTCGCTCCCATTCGCGGGCGATGACCATGGCGGTGAGCAGGGCGCCGATCAGGGTCATGATGACGGCGATCAGGCCGGGGACGAGGAAGTTCCGGCTTTCCACCTCGGCGTTGTACCAGATGCGTGATTCCAGCGGGATCGGGAGCGCCGCGGGAAGGCGTTCGGCGTCGGCCGAAGTCGGCGCGCAGATGCACGATGCCTTTGACGGTGCCGCTTTCGAGCAGTCGTTTGGCGTCGGTCATGCGGGCCAGCGGCACGGGCACGAAATACGGCGAGTGGTAGAAGCCGCTCAGGAAACTTTGCGCCGCTGGATCGGGACGCTCGGCCACCAGCGCCAGGGGCACCCGTTTGGCGTCGAGGGAGACCCCGTAGCCGAACAGCAACAGCAGGATCACCGGCAACACGAAGGCGATGGCGATGCTCGAAGGATCGCGGATCACCTGGATGAATTCCTTGCGGACCAGGGCGGTGACGCGGCGGTTCACCGTTGCGACTCCAGCAGGTGGATGAAGGCCTGTTCCAGGGAGGGCGCGCCGGTGCGGCGGCGGATCTCCTCGGGACTGCCCTCGACGAGCACCCGGCCGGCCTGGAGGATGACGAGGCGGTCGCAGTATTCGGCCTCTTCCATGAAGTGGGTGGTCACCAGCACCGTCACTCCCTGCTCGGCCAGGTTGTTGATGAGGTACCAGAACTCCCGCCGCGCCAGGGGATCGACACCGGAGGTGGGCTCGTCGAGAAACAGGATCGGCGGTTCGTGGAGCAGAGCGCAGGCCATGGCCAGGCGCTGTTTGTGGCCGAGGGGGAGATCGAGGGCGCGCTGGCGACGGAACGGCGCCAAGGCGAAGGTTTCCAGCGCCCAGGCGATGCGTGTCCGTTTGCGTTCGCCGCGCAGGCCGTAGAGGCCGGCGAAACAGCTCAGATTTTCCTGCACGTTCAAATGACCGTAGAGGGAGAATTTCTGCGCCATGTAGCCCAATCGGGCGCGGGCCTTGGCCGGGGCCCGGCGCAGGTCGGCGCCGGCCACGGTCGCTTCCCCCTCGGTCACCGGCAGAAGGCCGCAGAGCATGCGGAAGGTGGTGGTCTTGCCGGCGCCGTTGGCGCCCAGCAAACCGAACACCTCGCCGCGGCGGACGGTGAAGGAAACCCCCTTGACCGCATAGAAGTCGCCGAAACGCCGTTTCAGGCCACGGACGACGATGACCGGTTCCCTTTCCCCGCTTCGGGGTCGCCGGGAAAGCCTCACCTCGGGCATGGAAAGGGTCTCGGCCTCGGCCCGCAGGCGGGCGACGAAGGCGTCTTCCAGGCGGGGTTCGACCGCTTCTGGCAGCGCCCCGGGATCGGTCACGGACGGCGGCCGGGGATGGCGGGTCACCACCCGGACCCCGTCGCTCTGGACCACGGCGTCGAGAATGTCGGGGTCGCGCAGGAGTTCCCGTAGGAGGTGGCGGCGGACCGCGGGCGGAGTACGGATGTAATAGACCCGTCCCCGCATCGGTTCGAGAAAACGGGAGGGGGAAGTCTGGCCGAGGCGGCGGCCCCGGTGGATCAGGATCACTTCCCGACAGCGTTCGGCCTCGTCCAGATAAGCGGTGGCCATGAGCACGGTCAATCCGTGCTTTCGCACCTGATCGTCGAGGATCCGCCACAGATCCCGGCGCGACAGCGGATCGACGCCGACGGTCGGTTCGTCGAGGAGGAGCAGCCGGGGCCGGCCCACCAGGACGCAGGCGAGGCCGAGTTTCTGTTTCATGCCGCCGGAAAGGCGGCCGGCGAGGCGGTCGGTGAAGGGGGCCAGGCCGCTCATCGCCAGCAAGGGGGCGTAGCGCTCGGCGCGCCGTTGCGGCGCCAGGCCCTGAAGGTCGGCGTACAGGTCCAGGTTTTCCTGTACCGTCAGATCTTCGTAGAGGCTGAAACGCTGGGGCATGTAGCTCAGGCGGGCCTGGATCCAGGCCGGGTCTTCCGTCACCTCGGTGCCGAAGACGGTGATGCGTCCCCGCTCGGGGGTCAGCAGGCCGGCGATCAGGCGCATCAGGGTGGTCTTGCCGGCGCCGTCGGGACCGATCAGGCCGGTGATCGCCCCCGGCCGGACCACCGCTGCGAAGTCGTCGAGGGCGGTGACGGCCGGCGGGAAGGTCTTGGTGAGCCCCTCGATGTGGACCGCCGCCTCAGGACCTGGGTCCGGCACCATGAGGTTCCCGTCGGCAGGGGAGGTTGGCGGGATCGGGGCGTTCCTGGGGCAGGGGGATGTGGACCGTCACCGGCATCCCCAGGCGCAATTCGCCTTGCGGATTGCAGACGAACACCCGTACCTGATAGACCAGATGGGTGCGGAGTTTTTCGGTCTGGACCGGCTTGGGGATGAATTCGGCGGTGGGGGAGAGGTAGCCGACCCAACCCGGATAGCGTTTGTTTGGGAAACTGTCGCTGACGATCTCGGCGCGCATCCCCAGCCGGAGTTTGCCCAGATCCGGCTCGTCCACATAGACCCGGGCCCAGATCGGATCGGTGAGGGCCAGGGTGTAGACCGGGCGCTGGGGGGCCGCCATGTCGCCCGGCTCGAGAATCCGGTCACGGACGACACCGGCGGCAGGCGCGTAAAGACTGGCGCTTTTCAGCCGGTGCCGAGCCAGGGTCAGTTGGGCCTGCAGGGAGGCGAGCCGGGCCTTGGCGGCGGCGATGTCCTCCCGCCGGGGGCCTTCGAGCGCCAGGCTCAGGGCTTGTTCGGCGGCCCGGCGGCGGGCGCGGGCGGCCTCGGCCTGGGCCTTGGCGTTGTCTACCGCTTCCGGTGAGGTCAGCTTGCGGGGCAGCAGCTTCTTCAGCCGTCGGTAGGTGATCCAGGCCTCTCTTTCCAGGGCCCTGGCCTCGGCCAGCCTGGCCCGGGTGATGGCGATTTCCTGGGGGCGGCTGCCGTTTTCCAGCTTTTCCACCTGGGCCCGTTGGGCGGCGATTTCCGCTTCCAGGCGTGCGACTTCGGCGCGGAAGGGGGTGAGATCCAGTCGAGCCATCAGTTGGCCGGGTTCCACCCGGTCTCCCTCCCAGAACAGGACTTCGACCAGCCGCTCGCTGGCGTTGACCGCCAGCTCGACCTCGCGCAGGTCGATGTGGCCGTACAGGGTCAGGCCGTCGCTGAATGCGGGTGTTTCCCGCCATCGGAACCAGCCGTAGGCGGCGGCGTTGAGACAGGCGAGCAGGAGCAGGAGGACTTTAGTTCGCCTCGCCATCGTCGTCCGGCGGGGTGAGCCATTGGTTGAGCTGATGGATGTCCGCCGGCGACAGGGTGCCGGCGAGCCGTTTCAAGCGCAGTTTGGCCAGGACGTAGTCGAGGCGGGCGTTGGCGTAGTCGCGTCTGGCGGCGTACAGGGTACGAACGGCGCTGAGGACGTCGACGATGGTGCGCGTGCCCACCTCGTAGCCGGCCTCGTTGGCTTCCAGGGACAGCTCTCCCGATTCCACCGCCTTGGCGTTAGCCTTGACGCTGGCGATCGCGGTCAGGAGATTGATGAATTGCGCCTGGGTGTTCTGCTCGGTCCGGCGCACCACGCCGGCGTACCGTTCCAGCGCCTGCTGGAAGCGGGCATAGGACTGGCGCCGATTGGCGCTGATGGCGCCGCCGGCGAACAAGGGAACGGTGAGGTTCAGATTGACCGAGCCGCTCTGGTTGTCGATCTCGAAAGCGGAATTGGTATCGTTCTTGATGTTGTTCTGCTCCACCTCCGAGCGGCTGTGGCCGTAACTGGCGCTGGCCTGTATGACTGGCAGATGGCCGGCAGCGGCCGCCCGTGCGCCTTCGAGGGCCGCTTCCTTGGCGAGGGCGGCGACCTTGATGTCGTAATTGTTGGCGCGGGCGAACCGTACCCAGGCCTTCGGGTCGTCGGGGTCCGGCGGGGTGACGGGCAGGGTTTCCCGGAAGCGCCACAAGGTGCCGTGGCGGCGGCCGGTGAGCACCGTCAACTGCTCGCGGGCGACCTGGAGCGCCCCCTCGTCGGCGATGCGTCGGGCCACGGCGAGATCGTGGGCCGCCTCCGCCTGACGCACGTCGGTCACCGCCGCCAGTCCCACTTCGAAACGCTGGCGGGCCAGATCCAGTTGTCTGGCGGTCGCCCGTTCCTGGGCTTTGGATGCGTCGAGATCGGCCCGGGCGCGCAGGACGGCGACGTAGGCCTCCACCACCCGCAGGATCAGGTCCTGCTGATCGGCGGCGAATTGCAGCTTGGCCTGGCGGGTGAGTTCCCGGCCGCGGCGGAAGTTGAACCAGGCGGCCAGGTCGAAGACGGGCTGGTTCAGCGTGAGATTCCATGTGCGCGTGGTCGAATTGGTCTTGGTGTTGTTGGGAATCAGGACACCGCCGGCGGGAAACTGGCCCAGGCTTTCCCGCCGGGTGAAGTTGAAGCCGAGGCCGCCGTCGACCCTGGGCAGCAGGCCGGCCAGTCCCAGCTTTTCCTCTTCCAGGCCGGCTTTCAGGGATGCCCGGGCGACCCGGAAGGAAGGATCG
>Ga0256839_1002601_pt1 | contig 19833 bp, 16 predicted proteins | sample 354166metaG_FD_185968 | JGI IMG/M metagenome (GOLD analysis project Ga0256839, IMG submission 185968) | Hydrothermal vent microbial communities from Mid Atlantic Ridge, Atlantic Ocean - 354-166 | ecosystem: Environmental > Aquatic > Marine > Hydrothermal vents | place: Atlantic Ocean: Mid... | reverse complement strand
TTCAATCGTGTCAGCTCTTCCGTTCGTTCGCGAACCCGGCGCTCCAATGTGGTATTTGCCTGACGAAGGGCAGCGGCAGCTTTCACCCTCTCGCTGATGTTGCTCCAGGAAACCACAAGACCGCCATCCGGCATCGGATTGGTCAATATTTCCAACACCCGTTCCTGCGATGGCAGCGACAATTGCCAGGCCGTTCGCGATGAAATTAATTTCTCCACCAGTTGGTCGCTGTCATTAATTGCATCCTCATGCCCCCCCTCACGGGTGACAACCGTATCAGCAATATGGGTCAGCGCCGTGCCAACCTGCCCGATTGATGAGGGAAGGTTTAACAATATTCGAAACTGCCTGTTCCAGCAGGTCAACCTGAAATCCTGATCGAAAACACTGATGCCCTGCTCCACCTGGTCAAGCGCCGTTTGCAGAAGATCACGATTATATTGTAATGCCTCAGATGCATCATCCAGTAATGCTATTGTATCTTTTGGCGAGGCCTCAAACTTCTTTAGTAGCAGCGATAAAACAAGCCGCGATGATGCGGCACCAATGGCACTGGCGAGCAATTGCTCGGCAAATTGCAACACTTTACCGCTGGCAATCGCGTCATCTATTATTGGTGAGTTTTCGTTTTGGGCAAATGTTTCAAACGATCGATTGGTTCGTTCTACACCCAGATATCGGGCAACAGTTGCGCGAAGATCACCAACGGTAATTGGTTCATTCCACAGGCTGATTGAGGGAGCAGGTGTCCGGCCCATCGGTACAAATACGGCTGCTTGTGTTAGTTCGTTGATTTTTGGTGCGCGCGAAAGTGAGGCAATGACATAGGCCAGCGTGTTGATTGAAAGCGACCAGAAAACCCCATGTGAAAGTGGCGCGATGTCCATGCCAAACAGGGCCTGGGGTCGCAAAAATTCGATTTGCATGGGGCCATTTATCAAAAATGAACTTGATGGATCAAGCAGGGTTGGCAGGAATAATGTATAGGCCCAAGTGGCAAATCCGGCACCCATGCCCCAAAGGGCACCGCGGGCGGTCGCCTGTCGCCAGATCAAGCCGCCAAAAAAGGCCGGTGCAAATTGGGCAACAGCTGCAAATGATAAAAGACCAATTGATGCAAGGGCAGCACTGTCTCCCACTGCCTTGAAATAGATATAGGCCAAAAACAGGATTAAAAATATAAAGGTCCGGCGAATGCGCAAAAGCAACCGCCCCATATTCTCAAATTCCACATGATCGCCAAAGCGTGAGTGGCGCAAAAACAGCGGCAAAACAATATCATTGGAAATCATGATCGCCAGTGCCACACAGGCAACAATGACCATAGCGGTGGCCGCAGAAAGCCCGCCAATAAAGGCAAACATTGGGATAAAGCTGGAGCCGGAAAGGATAGGCAATGTCAAAACAAATGTATCCGCATTCGCATTAATACCGAAGGTCAACATACCCCCAAGTGCGACGGGTATAACGAACAGATTGATCAGGATCAGATAGACCGGAAACAGCCATTTGGCCCGTTCGAGCTCTTTTTGGGAGTGATTTTCCACCACCCCCACATGAAACTGCCGTGGAAGCAATATCATGGCAAAAAAGCTGAGCAACGTCATAACGGCAAAATTGCCGATGCTGAAACCATCGCTGAATATTTTGACAATTGGTTCAGATGCCTGCGCTTGTGAAAGCAGATCGCCCAACCCGTCAAACATCGTATAGGTGACGAACAGGCCGACGGTTAGAAAGGCGGCAAGTTTAATAACAGACTCGGCCGCAACCGCCAGCACAAGCCCTTCCTGGTGTTCGGTTGCATCGGCGTGACGGGTGCCGAATAAAATAGCAAAAACCGCCAGCAATATTGCAACCAGCAAAGGCGTGTCCACCAGCCGGCTGGCATCTTCCACCGCATTTGGCTGGTAATGATCGACCATAATGGTGACAGAGGTGGAAATCGCCTTTAGTTGTAACGCGATATAGGGCACGGTTCCAAGCACTGCAATCAGAGTTGCAACCGCACCAACGGCGGTGCTTTTCCCATATCGTGAGGCGATAAAATCGGCAATTGAAGTAATGCGCTGGGCTTTTGCAACACTAATAATGCGGGCAAACAGCCGGTGTCCAGCGGTGACCATCAGGATTGGGCCAAGGTAAATCGCCAGAAAGTTAAACCCGCTGCCGCTGGCCATGCCAACAGAGCCAAAAAATGTCCATGAGGTACAATAAATCGCCAGTGACAATGCATAGATAACCGGGCGGCCAGGAATGCCGGCGTCAGACTGTTTCTTGCGGTCGCCATAGCTTGCAACGACAAACAGCAATAACAGGTAAATCAGCGCTGTTAGGACGACAAACCAACCTTGAGACATGCTCACTCCGCTTTCAAATTAGCAGTGCACCAATTCCGCAAATGATCACAGCTTGAGCACTAAATCAATATTTATGCTTAACGTAAGGTAAACATATGCTATTGTAATAACCTGCAAGCCTGCACTGAAAAATTATGCAGGTAATGACAACAAACCAAAATGTGGAGTTACTTATGCTTGAAGAATTCAAAAAATTTATAATGCGCGGCAATGTTATGGACTTGGCTGTCGGGGTTATTATCGGGGGTGCTTTCGCGCTTATTACAAAATCGCTCGTTGGTGATGTTATTATGCCGGTTGTGGGGGCAATATTTGGCGGGTTGGATTTTTCTAATTATTTCCTGGCCTTATCTTCGGAAGTGACGGCTACAACCCTGAAAGCGGCCAAAGAGCAGGGAGCTGTATTGGCCTATGGTAGTTTCATCACTGTGTTGATAAATTTTGTCATCATCGCCGCGATTATATTCTTGATGGTCAAGGCCATGAACAATATGCAGAAAAAAGAAGAAGAAAAACCAGCCGCTCCACCAGAGCCTTCAAATGAAGAAAAGCTGCTTGGCGAAATTCGTGATGCATTGGTAAACAAGTAAATATCATATGTGCTGAAAAATAATTAGCCCCGGTGTTTGGCACCGGGGTTTTTTTTACGTGCATTTTAAAATAGAATCAGTGATCATGTTTCATGGCGCTTGCGTCATGATACGAACATGCTCCAAGGTCATAAATACGACCCGGCGCTTATGCGCCGCCCAGGCGGAGCGATGCGTATAACGCATCTTGCGTGAGCGAAATTTAATTAGACTGGCCCATTCGAAGAATGATACAGCCTAATGATTACCTACTACATTCTTCCAAAGGAAAATACGTTGGATCACCTGTTGAAATCCCTGCGACCTGAAGCAGCGACCACGCCCGAGAGTGGCATTGTGGCAGTATTTAATTATGGCCGCGACCGCGAGGGGCTTACCCCCCTGTGGACCGGAGAGGGCGATCTGCCGACACCTGCATTTATCCATAAGGCTGCAACCGAAGGCCTTGAGGCAGGAGATACATTTTACACCTGGCAGCGTGGTGTTCCCCAATTGCGTCAAGCCCTGGCCGACTACCATGAGCGGGTTTATGGAAAATCCATGCCATCGGAGCGTTTTTTTGTAACGGGTTCTGGCATGCAGGCAATTCAACTGGCCATTCAGGCTGTTGCCGGTGCTGGAGATGAGGTTATTGTCCCCACACCTGTCTGGCCCAATATCACCGCAGCGCTTGGCGTAATGGGTGCAAAGCCAGTGGCCGCAGAAATGGATTTTTCAGAAAATGGCTGGTCACTTGATTTACAAAAACTTGCATCAAACATAACCCGAAATACCAAAGCATTGTTTATCAATTCGCCCGGAAATCCGACCGGCTGGATGGCCGATCTTGATCAATTGCGGGAAATACTGGATCTCGCCCGCAAACACGGTCTTTGGATAATCGCCGATGAGGTATATGGCCGATTTGTTTATAATGGGGAACGGGCGCCGTCATTTTATGATATTGCCGAAGAAGATGACCGTATATTATACGTCAACACATTTTCCAAGAACTGGGCGATGACCGGTTGGCGAATGGGCTGGATTTCAGCACCGCCCGAATTGGGGCAGGTAATCGAAAACCTCATTCAATATTCAACATCCGGTGTTGCCGGTTTTATGCAGCGTGGTGCGATTGCGGCACTGGAGCAAGGGGAGAGTTTTTTCCTTGAACAACGCGAGAAAGCCCGCCAGAGCCGCGATATTTTGATGGAAGCATTGCGATCAACCGGTAAGGTGCGATTTGCGGTCCCTCATGGAGCGCTTTATTTATTTTTCTCCGTCGATGGAGAAAAGGATGCGGTGAAACTTGCCAAACGGTTGGTGGATGAGGCCAATGTGGGGCTTGCTCCGGGCGAGGCATTTGGTCTTGGAGGGGATGGCTATCTGCGCGCTTGTTTCCTGCGTGACACTGAACAGGTAAAAGCCGCCGCTGCCAGAATGGCTGAATGCATTCGATAAAGTAAATATTAAGGCCAATTGCCAATTTATCAAAAAATCAGTCCGATCAACCATCTGTAAATTCATTTGAACTATAGTGCCTCCAGATATTTATGCGGGGAATAATTTCCTGATTCTGAATTCTGCGGCGGTACTAAATTAAAATGGAACTTTTGAAGCGCGCAAAGCTTGAATTTCGCCAGATCCTTTGGGCCTTGGCTGGATTTTCCTTTGTTATCAATCTATTGATGCTGACCATGCCGCTATACATGCTGCAGATATATGATCGCATTTTACCCTCCCGCAGTGTCGACACACTAACCTTTCTTTCGATAATTGCAGCCACTGCATTAATAGTTCTGGGCCTATTGGAAGTAGTGCGCATGATTATTGCAGCGCGCGCTGCTGCGAGAATGGAGGCCATTTTAGGTGCAAAAACACTTGTGACAACCATTAGCCAGGGTCGGGCAACCCAGGGCGATATTCAGCCGATGCGGGATCTGGCGGCGGTTAGAACGCTGGTTTCCTCGCGCGCAATATTTGCATTGCTTGATCTGCCATTTGCTCCTTTGTTTATTGGAATATTATATCTTCTGCATCCGCATCTGTTTTGGCTCACACTCGGTGGTGCAGTGATCTTGGCAATCGTTGCCGTTTTGAACCAGTCGGTCGGTGCAAATATGGGTAAGATTGCAGCTGAAAAATCAACCGCTGCGATGGGTGCTGCCCAGTCCTATGCAAGAAACTCTGAAACCATGTCGGCTATGGGTATGGTCGAGAATGGAACGGCAATCTGGGGCCGGGCCAATGCGGATGCGCTTATTGCTCAAGACCATGCAGGATTGAAGGGAGCGATCTTCACCGGTATATCGCGGACCCTTCGAACCGGATTACAAATTGCAATATTGGGCTATGGCGCTTTTTTGGTGCTTCAGGGCGAAATGTCAGCCGGGATGATATTTGCAGCCTCTATAATATCTGGCCGTGGCTTGCAGCCAATTGATCAGGTAATTGGCGGGTGGCAGCAATATGTTTCCACCTGGGCCGCATGGCAGCGATTACAAAAGGTCTTAATGAATGCGCCAGAAATATCTGAGCGCACAAAAATGCCGGAAGCAAAGGGTAAAATCCTTGCCGAAGGTCTGATTGTCATGGCACCTGGTTCCACACCCGATAATGCTCAGCTGAAGCGGGTAACATTTTCACTTCGTCCGGGCGATTCAATGGGTATTGTTGGCCCAAGTGGTGCTGGAAAATCTACACTTGCCCGGGTTCTGGTTGGTGCATTGCAGCCACAGGGCGGCACGGTGCGGCTGGATGGAGCAGAGCTTGCCAATTGGGATATGGCGGATTTGGGCAAGGAAATAGGCTACCTTTCGCAGGAAGTGGAGCTTTTGCCAGGAACCGTTGCCCAAAATATCGCAAGGCTTTCACTAAAGGGCAATGCCAAACTGGTATTGGACGCGGCGCAAAAAGCCAATGTCCATGAAATGATTTTAAAACTGCCAAATGGTTATGACACCTTGCTTGGCCCCGGCGGGTTTTCCCTTTCCGGCGGCCAACGTCAACGAATAGCGTTGGCACGGGCCTTTTATGGCAATCCAAAACTGATGATATTGGATGAGCCGAATGCCAATCTTGATGAAGAGGGTGACGCGGCTTTGGCGAGCGCCCTGGCGGAAGCCAAGAAAAACGGGGCAACCGTTATTCTGGTTACCCAGCGGCCGCAGATTTTAAACGGTGTCGACAAGGTTTTGCGCCTGCATGCGGGTGCGGTGGATTTCTTTGGTACAAGGCAGGAATTTGCCACCAAACTTGGTGCCCTGCGCCAAAAGGCTGCTGAAATGAGAGCAGCAATGCAAAAAACCGAAGCAAACCGGTCGGCTAATCCACCCATTCGGTCCAGCGCGAGGACGAATTAATGAGCATTGCAGATGCAGTCCCGGACTTGAATAATGACTGGGCCGCCCGCGTAAACACGACCATCAAATCACCGGTCAGGTTTGGCTTGGCTGTATTGCTGGTCTTTGTTGGCGGGTTCATTCTCTGGGCTTCATTTGCCCCATTGTCTGGCGCAGCTGTTGCGCCGGGTATTGTTGCGGCATCCGGACAAAATCAGACGATCCAGCATCTTGAAGGCGGTATCGTTGAGGAAATTCTGGTGCGCGAGGGAGATCGTGTCGTGCAGGGGCAGGCTTTGCTGCGGCTTGATAAAACCGCGCCCGAGGCAACCCGGAACCGCCTATCAAGATTGATATTTGCATTAGATGCAAGAACGGCGCGTTTGCGGGCCGAGCGTGATGGCGAAAAAACATTCGCTTTCCCGCCAGATTTGATAAGTCGGGCAACAAGCGCCAGCCTGCAAGGCGATTTGGCTGAACAACAACGAGAATTTACCAAACGGCTTGCCCGGCACAAATCAGAACAAAGCATTCTTGACCAGCGTATCGCTGCATTAAATGAGCAAATTGAAGGCTATAAAGTTCAAAAGGCGGCGGTGGTCCAGCAGCTTGATGTTGTTCAAAGTGATCTGAAACGAAAGCTGAAATTACTTAAGCGCGGGCTTACTCAGCGCTCGCAGGTTACATTGCTGCAACGCAATGAAGCTGATTTAATGGGCCGGGTTGGCGGCTTTACCGCCGAACTTGGCCGGGCCAGAACCGCAATTATTGAGGCAAAGGAACAGCAGGAGCAATTGCGCGCCCAGCAGGCTGAAACAGCCGTTACAACGCTCAATCAGTTGCGCCGCGAGAAAGCCGATGCACGCGAGCAATATTTTGCTGCAAAAAACATCCTGGACCGCGTGGTCATCCGGGCACCAAGTGATGGCATTGTGGTAAAACTCAATAAAAATACCCGTGGCAGTGTTGTGCGGGCCGGCGAGGATATTCTTGAGTTACTGCCCACCACAAATGAACTGATCGTTGAAGCAAAAGTATCGCCACTTGATATTGATGTTATTACCGTAGGTCAGTCTGCAAGTCTGAGATTTTCAGCACTTAATCAACGTACGACGCCAGAGGTTCCTGCAACGGTGATTTATATTTCAGCCGACCGGTTGATTGATCCAGCCAGTCAGGAATCATTTTATACGGCAAGGTTGAAAATTGCAGAGAATCTTCCCGATTCGATTGACCGTAGTAAAATATTTCCCGGAATGCCGGTGGAAACCTATATCAAAACGGGTGATCGAACATTCTTTGATTATGTGAGCAGGCCTATAGTCGATTCGTTCAGCCGGGCATTTCGCGAGGAATAGGTCCGGTTTGGCCAACCGCTGGCAACCTTGAATTGAATCAATCATGCCCTTTATCAATTCGTCTGCGTTCTATTGCATCATCAGGTGTTAATAATGACGATGGTGCTTTTTTAGTAGGTCAACCTGTGACATTATAATTCCTGTTAGGAAAATTCTGGTCTCCCTGGTTTGGAAGTCCCGGTGATCCGAAGTAGGGAAAATGACCAACCAAAGTTTTAAACGCCAACTGGTAACAATAATGTCTGTTGATGTGGTTTCTTACAGTCGTCTGATGGGCGAGAATGAAGGAAACACACTTATTCAACTGAACAAGCACCGCAAGACGGTGGAAAAGTCGGTCACCAGCTTTGGCGGTCGAATGTTTGGTGTGGCTGGTGACAGCCAAATGGCCGAGTTTTCAAGCCCCATTGATGCGGTTCGAAGTGCGGTTGAATTTCAGTCAGCCATTCATGAGGGAAACAAGCTGCTAAATACCGATCAACGGATGACTTTGCGGGTCGGGTTGAATGTCGGTGATGTTATTGTAGAAAATGGCGATCTGTTTGGTGACGATGTGAACATTGCGGCCCGCTTACAAGAAAGTGCCCGCCCCGGCGGTGTGGCAATCTCACATACGGTGCTTTCCCATATTGACGATCCAGCGGACTTGAATGTCACCGATGCGGGCTACCAGAATTTCAAGAACATCAATATTCCAATTCATTTGTTTCATATACAGATCGGTGATGAAACCGAAGGTATGGGCAATTCATTGGCCGGAATACTGTCGGTTCCTGCCGAGCTTTCCCCTGTCCCCGGTTTTGCCAATCGGCCTGCCCTGGCGGTGTTACCCTTTTCAGATCAAGGCAGCAGCAAGGATTCCCGGTATATCGCTGAAGGACTATCTGAGGATATTGCTATTGGGCTTGCGAAAATGCGTTGGTTTCCGGTGATCTCAAAGAATTCCAGCTTTGTGTTTAATGGAAAACCAGTTGACGAGATGACGATTGGCCGAACGCTTGGTGCTCGTTATCTGCTTGAGGGAAATGTTCGTCTGCATGGCGAATTATTGCGTGTTTCGGCTCAATTGGTGAATGCGGAAAAAGGCATTAATGTTTGGTCGCAAACTTACCAATATCAACTTAAGGATATTTTTGAACTGCAGGATGAAATTGCTCAAAATATTATATCTGCTCTCAGTACCCAAATTGATATGGCCGAACAATCCCGCGCCCATGCCAAATCTCCAGAAAGTCTGGATGTCTGGGATTTGGTTAAACGTGGTTTGTGGCATCAAAACAAACTTACCGGCAAAGATTCAGCCATTGCCTTTGATTATTTTGAAAAAGCACTGGAGAAGGAGCCGAATTCTGTTGAGGCGCTGGTACAAATGTCTTTGTGGAATTTTTGGCATGTCTGGGCCGCGCGCAAGGATGATGGCAACCTGATTGAGATGGAGCGTTTGGCGCGTTTGGCAATGCATATAGATCGAATGGATGCGCGCCCGCACATGCTGGTGGGTATATCATTGCTGATGCGACGAAAAGCCGATCGGGCAAGGGTTTCCCTGGGTGAAGCCGTTCGGCTGAACCCCGGTCTTTCAACGGCACATGCATCCATTGGTTCGACTTATATTCTATCTGGCAATGGCGAATTGGCCATTCCGCCGTTAAAAACCGCCATACGATTGAACCCGGATGATATGTTTTGTTTTCATACTTTGGGAGAGCTAGCCTTTGCTCATATGATGATTGGGCAGCGCGATGCGTGTATTGAATATTCCGATCAGTCGTTGAAACTTCGTCCGGGCTACTGGTATGCCCGATTGGCACGAATAATTGCTTTGGTTGAGGCTGAAGCTATGGAAGATGCCAGGAAAGAGGTTGTTGAATTAAAGCAGCAAAACCCGGATTTGGGCATTGATGATATTCGATGGTTGCCCTTTGTCGATCCCGCTTGGAATGACCATTTAGTTGAAAAGCTGACATTGGTAGGCTTTTAAAGTCAGTCAACTAAGCCAATATATGTTGCTCAAAATACCCGTCTAAATGGCCAGTTGCCAGAGAGTGCTGTTTCAGATGGGGTTGGAAATCCCTGCCGCCATTGTCTGGAAAGCATCGAAGAGGGTGAGGCGATGTTGATTTTGGCCTTTCGGCCTTTTGGTGAAATTCAGCCCTATGCGGAAATAGGCCCAATATTTCTCCACGCCAGGGAGTGCGCGCCCTATGCCAGCCACAAGGACAAAATTCCAGCGGTGCTGAAAACAAGCAGCCCTTATCTGCTGCGCGGCTATGATAAAAATGAGCGCATTGTTTATGGCACGGGAACAATCACGCCAAATGAAGAGATCCCCCCCCATAAGGCGAAAGATTTATTCAGCGATAGCAAGGTGAAGTTCATTCACGTGCGCTCTGCCGGCAATAATTGCTTTCAGGCCCGCATTGAGCGGTCATAATTTGAATGGCGGCATCTTGTTAAACCGGTTTGCCCTTATACAGGCTTGAATGTCACCGGGTCCAGCCCGCCCATGCGGCAAACCTCTTTCCAGTCTTCCTTTGAAACCGGTTGAACCGAAAGTCGCATGGACGTTACCAGCGGCATTTCGGCCAGTTTCGGATTGGCCTTCACATCCTTCAGACTGACCGGATTTGGCACATCGGCAACGGCCTTGATATGCACACAGTCCCAGCGCTCGTCATCGGTGGTGCTGTCCGGGGCGCTTTCTGCTGACACTTCAATAATGCCGACGACATTCAGGCCTTCATTTGAATGATAGAAAAAGCCCTTGTCGCCAATTTTCATGGTGCGCATATTGTTGCGGGCCTGATAATTACGAATACCGTCCCACTCTTCTCCGGCCTCGCCCTTTGCCTTCTGCATTTCCCACGACCACTTGAAGGGTTCGGATTTAAAAAGCCAGTAATTCATCATGCATTTCCATTCGTGTAGGGGTTGGCCAGCAACCAGTTCCAGGGCTTGATTTCGACATTCTCAAACAATCCGGCCTTGGCGTAAGGGTCTCCTTTGGCAAAATCTTCTGCGCTCGCGAGGTCTTCCATCTCAACGATCAGCATACTGCCATTTGGGTTTCCATCACTATCCAGAAATGGCCCTGCTCCCTTGAGTCCGTCTTTAATACTTTCCAGATATTCCAAATGATCGGTACGGTTGGCTTTTCTTGTCTCCAGTGCGCCAACTTTATCGGTACATATAATGGCAAATATCATCAATCATTCTCCGTTGTTTGTGCAAATTAGCGCCTGAATGTTTTGGGTCAACCGCTTTCATTGCGAAGCGGTCGCGCGAGCAGCATGGTCATGGCCTGTTTCGGGGTTACTGTTCCATCCAGAATTGAAGCCACAGCGGAAATGATGGGAGCATCAACAGCCAAATTTTTTGCTAAACCTGCAGCAATTCCAGCCGTATAAATGCCCTCGGCCAGTGGCAGGTTTTCCTGCGATGCAGCCGCTCCCAATGCAACGCCATAGGCAAAATTGCGCGATTGCGGGCTGGAACAGGTTAAAACCAGATCCCCTAGACCGGAAAGGCCGGAAAGGGTGTGTGACCTGGCACCCATAGCCATTCCAAGCCGTTGTAACTCAGTAAATCCCCGGGCAAATAAGGCAGCCTCCGCACTGGCGCCAAGCCCCATGCCGCGTACGATGCCAACCGCAATTGCCAGCACATTTTTTAAAGCCCCGCCGGTTTCAACCCCGATAAGATCATCGGACGAATACAGCCGGAATGAAGGCGTTGAAAGGAGTGCCGCTATTTTATCAGCGTTGTCGATGTTGTCGGCGGCGATGGTTAAAGCTGTTGGCAGTTCGCGGGCAATGTCGATCGCAAAACTTGGGCCGGAAAGCGCCAGAATTATCTCTTGTGGAAAATATTTTGCCAATATCTGGTGCTGATAATGCCCGCTGCCATGTTCAAGTCCCTTGGCGCAGGCGATGATATGGGAAGCCTGTTTTAAATACGGTGCCAACGCACTAAGCGTTGGGCGCAACTGCTGGGCAGGCACGGCAAAGAGAATGATTTGCCTGCCCTGTAACTGTTCTGCATCAGTTGTGGCTGTAATGCTTTCGGGCAAATTAATTCCCGGTAACCGCTTCGGGTTTTGATGGCTCTCGTTGATGGATTTTGCCACCTGCTCATCACGAAGATAAATAAGACAATCATGCCCCGCCCGTGCTGTAACTGAGGCAAGGGCCGTCCCAAAAGCACCACCGCCAATGACCGCAATTTTGAATGTGCGTGCGCTCATACTTTTGTCCCGCGTTTGCCAGAGCCAACCTGCGCCGGCGCTTTTTCATCCAGCGGCCAGCGAGGACGTGCTGCCACATCAAGCCCGTCCGTGTGGCCCTGGCTGAAATGTTCGGCACCCGCCCAGGCGATCATCGCCGCATTATCAGTACAAAGCGCAAGTGGCGGGGCAAAGAAATCCCATCCACCGTCTTTGGCGCAGTTTTGCAAAGCCGTACGTATTTGTTGATTGGCAGCAACCCCGCCTGCAACCACCAGAGATTTGATCGCAGCCGTGCCATTATTTTCAGCTCGCATAATCCGCTCAATACGATCCTGTAAAACATCACAAACGGCCTTTTGGAAAGACGCACAAATATCGGCAATATCTTGGTCGCTCAACGGTTGTAGTTTGGTTGCTTCCTGCCGTACGGCTGTTTTCAATCCTGAAAATGAGAAGTCCAGCCTGTCCTGGCCTTTTAGCGGGCGTGGAAACTGAAAACATGTTTCATTGCCGTTCAATGCGGCCTTTTCCACCGATGGCCCGCCGGGATAGGGCAGCGAAAGCAGTTTGGCCGTTTTGTCAAAAGCTTCGCCCAGAGCGTCATCTATGGTTGTCGCAAGGCGTTTGTAATCGCCAAGGCCGTGCACTTCCAGCAATTGCGTATGCCCTCCAGAAACCAGCAGCAAAAGATAGGGGAATTTTACATTGTCTGTCAGCCGGGGGGTCAGTGCATGGCCTTCCAGATGATTAATTGCAATCAGCGGCTTGCCGGTGGTGGCAGAAAGCGCCTTCGCGGTCATTAACCCCACCATAACGCCGCCAATCAGCCCCGGCCCAGCGGTCACCGCAATCGCATCAATCTCATTCAATGTTATTTTCGCATCATCAAGCGCCGCCTGCACCACATTGTCCAGCGCCAGCAAATGCGCGCGCGCGGCAATTTCAGGCACCACGCCGCCAAAAGCCGCGTGTTCTTCTATCTGGCTTAATACGATATTGGATAGAATTTCACCCCGCCCATCTGCATGACGCAAAACAACTGCGGCGGCGGTTTCATCACAGCTGGTTTCAATACCAAGTATTTTCATGGATCAAATTCTCAAAACTGATGCGATATTGACGCATTTTCTACCGAAACTACCGCATTGTTTATCGGTATGAAAACCTGTAGGCATTCGCGGGTAATAAACATCGCCTAACAGATGGGTGCTATTCAATGCAATCAAAACCTGATGGAACAATTAAAATCGGCACCCGTGGGAGCCTGCTGGCATTGGCGCAGGCCCATGAAGTTCGTGATCTTATGGTCGCCGCACACGGTCTGGACGCGGACGCAATCGAGATTGTTGTAATCTCCACCGCCGGAGACCGGATACAGAATAAACCCCTGTCGGAAGTCGGTGGCAAGGGCCTGTTTTCGAAAGAAATAGAGCAGGCAATTCTCGATGGTCGTGTCGATCTTGGGGTCCATTCATCAAAGGATATGGCAACCACGTTGCCAGATGGTTTGGAGTTGGATGTATTCCTTCCGCGCGAAGATGTGCGCGATGCTTTCCTGTCCCCCAAGGCAAAAAAATTACAGGACCTGCCAAATGGTGCCGTGGTTGGTTCATCATCCATGCGCAGAAAAGCATTGATCAACAAATTACGCCCGGACGTTGAAGTGGTAATGTTTCGAGGCAATTTGCAAACCAGAATGAAGAAACTTGCTGCCAACGAAGTGGATGCAACACTTTTGGCCTTTGCCGGTCTTAAACGACTGGGCCTTGAGGATGAAGTAACCTCATTACTGGAGATTAAAGATTTTCCGCCGGCCCCCGGCCAGGGTGCAATCGGCATTGAAACGCGCATTGGCGATACCCGCATTAAACAACTTGTCAGCCCGTTGAATGATGCGGATACTTTTGCGGCCCTGACGCTGGAGCGTGCCTTTTTAAAGGCGCTTGATGGTTCCTGCCGCACTCCCATTGCCGGCGTTGCCAATGCTGAGGGCGATCAAATCAGCTTTTCCGGCATGGTTTTGAGCGATGACGGGCAGATCGCACATGATGGTTCCTGCAAGGGGGCTGTTTCAGATGCCACTTCGTTAGGCAAAGCAATTGGCGAGGAAATCAAGGCGAAGGCCGGGCCAGGTTTCTTCAAAGACTGGAGTTAAACCGTGAAGTTGATCGTCACCCGGCCGGAACCCGCTGCCACAAGAACTGCCAGCAAGTTGCGCGATCTGGGTCATGAGGTTTTTGTTTCGCCTGTATTGGAAATTGTTGATACCAGCGAAGAAATGCCAAAAGGTGATTTCTCTTTCGTAATCATTACCAGTGCCAATGCGTTGACGGTTTTAGGGCAGTGTAAGTTCGATAAATCTCTGCTTGAAACGCCACTTTATGCGGTAGGTGATCATACGGCTGAGATGGCCCGGGCAATGGGGTTTGTCGATGTCCATTCTGCGTCTGGTAATGCGGAAGATCTGGTTGCTTTGATTAAGGCGAATAAAACTAAGGCGCATACCGGGAATAATTCAGCGCTCTATATTTCCGGGGCAGATTCGACCCGTGGTTTTACCGATAGCTTATTGGACGCTGGGTTGAGTATTGTGCAGTGGGTAAGTTATAAGGCGAATTTAGTCAACCAACTAACTAAAAAATCTGCAGAACTATTGAGGAGCGGCGAGGCGGTTGGCGTATTGCTCTATTCGCCTCGTTCGGCCCGGCAGTTCAGCAAGGTATATGATAAGGTTCATAATACCCAAGATGCTGATAATATTATTTTATTTGCCATTTCTAATGCGATAAAACATTCACTACCATCATCCATGCAAAGCCGCTGTTCAGTGGCAACATTGCCTAATGAATCCAGCCTGTTTGATTTACTAAAAGATTAGAAATAATTCATCCCGCTCAACAAATCTTGCCGTTTAGCTGAAAAACTGAAAAACAGCACTTGATTGGGCCGGATTGGATAATATTTCAACTCGCTGATCAGCAATTTTCATTTGTAATCAGAATTGACCGCTTAAAGAGCGCAAATTCTAAAATGCATGGGCAAAGAATGGCTACTAAGAATACAGGTTCAACTGGTAAGGGTTCTCAAAGTAACAAGCCGGGAGCGCGATCACAAAACGCGCCCACCAGACGTACATCAAAAAAGGCGAGAAAACCAGTAACGATCGACCTGGAGCCAACAAAGGTTGTGAGCAAAAAATCAGCCAGGCCAGCAGACGATAGTGCGCCAAAAAAAACCGAACCCCAGACCGGTAAACCGACAGATAAGCCAAATGCGACTTCCGGTGTGGATGCCGCAAAGACCGTGTCCGCCAAGCCTGCCGACAAAATTACGTCTGAAAAGGCCAAACCGGCAAAAACAGGTTCAGTACCGAAATCTGGTAAACCGACCAGCTCTGCACCCGGTTCGGGCATTGGTAAAAAGCCAGCGCCGCGTGCTGACAACTATAATAAACCCGGCTTTGTTTTTGGTAAAGCTGCTGCCGGTTTCGCTGGTGGTGCAATTGCGCTGGTCGGTGCCTATGGGCTGCAACAATTTGGCGTTATTCCCTCGCCCGGCGATGCGAACACGGAACTTAAAGCTGAAATTTCCCGCATTGCCGAAAGCGTAAAAAATATCGGCGAAGGACAAAGTGCTGGGAGTTCCGCTGAATTGAGCAAAGAGCTTGCTGCGCGCATTGCAAAAATTGAAGCATCTCAGAATTCTATCGCTGCAAATATGGAAGGTCAGAGCAAATCCATCGAAGAGGTCGCTGCGACTGCTTCAGGTCTGGCAGCCAGGATTGAGAAGGTTCAAGAAACGTCTGCACGACTTGAGCAATCCATTTCATCGGGCAGCGCCGGAGAAAATGCCGCCCTTACGACCCTTGATGAACGGGTAAAGACGCTTGAAACTGGCGCTGGTAAGGCCGTTGAAATCGAAACACTTTCATCGCAGATAGAAGCGCTGAACAAACAGATGGCCGAAATATCGACTGCAAATAATGCACAAGCTTCGTCTGATGATGTAAAAGCCTTGAAGACTGAAATTGATAGCCTTTCTGCAAAAATCTCAGAGATGGCGCAAAATGCCACCAACAGCCAAACAGCCATTGAAAGCACCATTGGCAAGCTACAGCAGAGCCTGAAGGGTATTGGCTCCAGAGTGGATCAGGTCGTGGCCGATGCTGCGACCCCGCAAAAGGACGAACAACGGGTTGCGCGTGCTTTGGCAATTGCCGGTTTGAAATCTGCAATTGATGCCGGTGGTGGATTTGAGGGCGCGCTGACCCTGGTTGAAAGCCTGGGCGTTGATGAGGAAGCGCTTTCACCGCTTAAGCCATTTGCATCTATTGGGGTGCCAACCGTTTCCGCATTGCAAACGTCCTTTGCTGAGCTTTCTGATAAGATCATCACCGCAAATGCACCGGCAGCCGATAAGGGTGTCATGAACAAATTGTTCGCCAATATGCGCTCGCTGGTAAAAATTAAAGCGACCGGTGCGATTGAAGGAAACACGCCGCTGGCAATAGTATCGCGCATTGAGGATGGCTTGAAAAAATCTGATCTTGAGGCGGTGATCAAGGAATGGGAATTGCTGCCGAAAGCGGCAAAGGCTTTGTCTGGCGACTGGAACAAGTCGCTCAAAGCGCGCCATCAGGCAAACAGGCTGATTGAAAATCTATTAAACAAATTTATGACCGGTACGTCCGGGGCTGGGAATTAAGGGTAAAATTATGCTGCGTATATTGGTATTTCTCGCAATAGTATTTTTGCTGGGATTGGGATTCTCGTGGATTGCGGATAATCCGGGATTGGTGAAAATTACTTTGCCCGCTCAAGGTGGTGGCGCGGGTGGCCGTGAGATTGAATTGACCTTGATGGTGGCCGTGGTGGCGACCGTATCAATTATCGCCGGTGTTATTGTCACCTGGATTGTTGGTTCAAGTATCTGGCGTTCACCGGAAATCTTTTCCCGCTGGCGTCAGGGAAGACGTAAAGATCGTGGGTATTCTGCCCTTTCTCGCGGCATGATCGCTGCCGCTGCCGGTGATACTCAGGCAGCCCGAAAGCTTACCCGTGAAAGCGGAAAACTGCTCAAAGAAGAGCCTTTGGTATCGCTTTTGGACGCGCAAACAGCCTTGCTTGAGGACAACCGCAAGGTCGCACAGGAAAAATTCACCCATATGCTGGAAGAGCCGGAAACCAGGTTATTGGGTTTGCGTGGCCTTTATATCGAGGCTGAACGGCAGAATGAAAAAGAGGCAGCAGCCCATTATGCTGAACGCGCTATGGAACTGGCACCTGAGGCCGCTTGGGCTGGAACCGCGCTTTTGCGGCATCAGTCCAACGGTAATGATTGGGAGGGTGCTCTTAAAACGCTTGAGATAAACCGTTGGTCAAACAAACTCAGCAAGGCGGAAAACAATCGCTTGAAAGCCGTGTTACAAACTGCGCGTGCTATGAAGCTTGAAGATCAGGAGCCTGATCAGGCAAGAGCCCTTGCTTTGTCAGCTCACAAACTAGCACCGGAGCTGGTGCCCGCAGCGGTAATCGCCGCCAGAATTTCAAGTCGACTGGGAGATTATAAAAAGGCCTCCAAAGTGTTGGAAGCAACATGGAAGCTTGAGCCCCATCCGGAAATTGCCGATGCCTATGTGCATGTGCGTTCGGGTGATTCCGCCGCCGACCGGCTTAAACGGGCCAAATTGCTGGCCTCTAAACGAACCAATCATATGGAAGGTCAATTTGCCATTGCCGATGCGGCGATTGATGCGAAAGACTGGAAAGAAGCGAGGGCAGCCCTGGCGGCAATTTTGCGTAATAGCCCGACAGAACGCGCTTGCCTGTTAATGGCAGACATTGAAGAGGCAGAACATGGCGATCGCGGCAGAATGCGCGATTGGCTATCACGCGCGGTGCGTGCGCCACGTGATCCGGCCTGGACCGCTGATGGTTATGTGTCTGAGCATTGGGCCCCAATTTCGCCAATATCCGGTAAACTTGATGCATTCGAATGGAAGGTTCCGGTTGAAATGCTCGGTGGGCCAAGTGAAGTGGTTGATTATTCAAATTTGGCGACTGAGCCTTTGCCGGAAGAGGCCATTCCTGTGGTGCCGGTAATTGCAGCGGCTGCCGTCACGGTTGAAGTTGACCAAGAGCCGGTAAGCGAACCAAAATCTGAAAAGGTAATTGATCTGGAAGCGGATAAAAAGCCGGAAGTGATAGAAGAGATACCGGAAAAGCAGCCTGAAATTACTGAGATCGATGATGACAGCGCCGCTTCTTCCAAGGAAGAAAGTAAGGCAGACGATAGCGTAGTTGAGGCCGAAGCGGCTAAATCAGTTGATGCTACAAAATCTGTGGATGAAACCACGCCAAAGGCTAAAGCGTCCTCAAGTGGTGAGGCTCAAAAACCTGTAGCAAAAAAACCTGAGCCAAATGCAGTACCAAATGGGAAGGTTGCTGCGCCTGTTAACCAAAACAAGAAGGCCAAAGAGGTTGAAAAAACCCCGGAACCTATCGCGATCTCATCGGTAAATCAATCAACCTTGCTGGAAAACAAACCGATTATTCCCGATGATCCTGGCGTCAGCGAGAATGATGCAAACGAGCTTGAACCCGGCCGGTTTAAACTTTTTTAATCACTCCAGACCACTGAAGAACACGCCAATAATTTTATGATCCGGCGCGCGGATAATACGCGCCCGGACTGTGCCATTTTGAAAATCAAGTCGCCAGCCCCGTGCTGTTTTAGTGGCATCTTGATATTGCCCGCCCTCAGTAGAAAGCCTGTTGGCAATCTCGCTCATCATTGCCGGTGTTAATTCCTTGTTTGCTGGCGCATATATCCATTCTGCGGGAATGGCTTTTTGGGCAAACAGATAGGAAAACAGGCTTGGATCATCATTTGGCAATTCAGCGGATTGAGCGAACAAAGTTGAGCCAATAATAATTGCAAGAGCTGCTGTCAGGCTGGATAATTCAAAATTGCGCATGGCGTATTCCATTATTTATTCAGATACAAAACTCACAAATTCGTTCAATGGGCATCGCTCGGAAACAAGCGAATTCTCTATTCGGCTCATGTCAGCATAGCCAAGCGACATTCCGCAAATCACAACCTCGCTATCAAGCATGTTTAATTGTGATCGAACCACCTGCTGAAATGGAGCAAAAGCCGCCTGAACGCAGGTATCAAGCCCGTGGCCGCGCGCGGAAATCATGATGTTTTGCAGAAACATGCCATAATCCAGCCAGGAGCCGATTTCAAGCGCCTCGTCAATGGTAAATATCAACCCGACCGGTGCATCAAAGAACTGATAGTTTCGCCCGTGCTGCCGGTGCATTTTTTCCTTTTCGCCCTTCTTGATGTCAAGCAGACCATAAAGATCCCAGCCAACTTTCCTGCGGCGTGACAAATAGGGCTCTGGAAACGAGTCAGGATAGTATTTATATCGTGGGTCACGCTTAAATTCAGGGTCATTATGCGCCTCAAGTACGGCGTTGGATAATCGCGTCAGCGCATTGCCGCTAACCACATAGGTTTGCCAGGGCTGCATATTGGTGCCGGATGGCGCACGCGCCGCCGTTTGTAAAATTTGTTCAACCAATTCCTGCTCAACAGGTTTTGCCAGGAAGCCTCGCATGGAATGCCGCGAGGTGATTACCTGATCTGTCTGGCTTGGTTTAATCTTGTTTCCCATGCAAATGGCCTTGCTTTATTGTGTCTAAAATTGCGTATCATCGAGTTTTTCATAAATAATTTTCCGCATCAAACGGGATACGGTATTTGGAGCGAGAATACCCAAAACCCGGATTAATTTTGCCACCACACCGGGATATAGCTTCCGCTTATTTCCTTTTAAGGCGGTGATGATATGAGCTGCCAGAACCTCTGGTGCCATGCGTTTTGAGGCATCTGTTCCTTTTGGCGCATAGCGTTCTGCATGTTTGGTGCGAACCGGCCCTGGATAAACAGTCAAAATACTAATACCTAACC
>Ga0256839_1002600_pt1 | contig 19836 bp, 18 predicted proteins | sample 354166metaG_FD_185968 | JGI IMG/M metagenome (GOLD analysis project Ga0256839, IMG submission 185968) | Hydrothermal vent microbial communities from Mid Atlantic Ridge, Atlantic Ocean - 354-166 | ecosystem: Environmental > Aquatic > Marine > Hydrothermal vents | place: Atlantic Ocean: Mid... | reverse complement strand
AAACGCCGCACGCAAGTCGAGCCGCACGAATTGGATCACGCCGTACAGGCCGTGCTCGATCGCTCCGACCCAGCCGCCGACACGCTGGCACTGTACCAACTCAGTCTTCGCCTGCTGGAGGAGGATTCTCCGGACGAACTGATCCGCATCACGCTGGAGACATTGCTCGAACGAACGGGAGCGGCCGTGGCCGGCTTTCTGTGGCTGACCGACGAAGGGGAGCTCAAGCCGCGAATCGTAATTCCCGAAGCGTCGGCGGAAAAGCTGCATCTGAGTCAGTTTCTCACCGACCTGGTCGCCCGTAAGAGTCAGGCGGTGTGGGTGGCCAACAACATGGGAACCGACCAGAGCGACAGCCTGGCCCACTACACCGACGGCATTTGCATTCCGCTGGTCCATGACGACCATACCTTCGGCGTGCTCCATCTTTATCGCGAACAGCGCCATTTCGAGTCGTCGCACTACGACTTGTCGCTATCGATCACCGGCATGCTGGCGACCGCACTGGCTCGAGCCCGCCGGCAGTCGGTGCTGCGGGCCGATCACGATCGCTTGGTAGCCAAGAGTGTCTCTTTCGACGAGCTGGTGGGCGAAAGCCGACCGATGCTCGAGTTGAAATCGCGACTCGAACGAGTGGCTCGAGCGACCGGGTGCGTGCTGATTCGAGGCGAGAGCGGTTCGGGCAAGGAATTGGTGGCTCGCGCCATCCACCAGGCCGGCCCCCGCTCCGATCGTCCCATGCTGACGGTCAACTGTGCCGCCATTCCTCGCGATCTGATGGAGAGTCAGTTGTTCGGCCACAAGAAGGGAGCATTTACCGGAGCCGATACGGACCACCGGGGGTGGTTCCAGCAAGCCGACACGGGGACGCTGTTTCTCGATGAAGTGGGGGAGCTGACGCTCGAAGGGCAGGCGAAGCTGCTGCGGATTCTGGAGGGCCACCCGTTCACTCCCGTCGGCAGCGTGGAGGAGGTTTCGGTCGATGTGCGGGTGATTGCGGCCACGAATCGAGACTTGCGCGAGTTCGTTCAGAAGAAACAGTTTCGCGAGGATCTCTACTATCGTTTGACCGTATTCGAGTTGTACGTTCCCCCGTTGCGGGATCGCGGCGAAGACCTGGTGACGCTGATCGACTATTTTCTGGATCATTTCCGGCTGCAGCACGGTCGCCCCAACTTGACCCTTTCCGCCTCGGCTCGCAGCAAACTGCTCCACTACCCATGGCCCGGGAATGTGCGGCAGCTTCGCAACGTGATTGATAGTGCGGTGGTGATGGCCGAAGGTCCTCAGATCGAAGAGGCCGATCTGGGACTCCACGATGCCCAGGGGTTCGAAATCGACTCGCTGCGGCTGTCCGACTGGGAGCAGAAACTGATCCGGGATGCGCTCCAGCGAACCGGGGGCAACGTGCCCGAGGCGGCACGACTACTGGGAATCAGCCGGGCGACCCTCTATCGTAAGATTGACGAGTACGGTCTCCGTCGCACCCATTGACGTTTCCCGCGACGGATCGCCTTCACGCCTTCGATCGAGGACCCGCCATGCCACGCTTGACCCCGCCCTTGCCCGCCCTCGGGGCTCTCTTGTCGCTGCTCGCCGTTGCCGTGCCCGCTTCCCAGGCTCAAGAGTGGACTCGGTTCCGCGGGCCCAACGGCCAAGGAGCAACCGACCAATACGATCTGCCCGCCCAATGGTCGGCCGACGATTACCAGTGGTCGATCGAACTGCCGGGGATCGGGCACTCCTCGCCCGTGGCGTGGGGCGACAAGGTCTTCGTGACCAGCGCCGATCCGCAGGACGCCACGCAATACGTCCTGTGCATCGACCTGGTTACCGGCAAACAGCTCTGGCGGCGAAAATTCGCGGCCGTCCCCTATCATCTGCACTCGCGAGCCAGCTTCGCCTGTTCCACGCCGGCGGTCGATTCGCAGCGCGTCTATGTGGCGTGGGCCACGCCCCAGTCGGTGATTCTCAAGGCGCTCGACCACCAGGGGCGGGATGTCTGGACCCGCGATCTCGGTCCCTTTGTCAGCCAACACGGTTTCGGTTCGTCTCCCATCCTCTACCAGAACCTGCTGATCTTCTCCAACTCGCAACAAGAAGAGCAGCTCCGCGAAGGCAAGACGCCGGGCAAGAGCACCCTCGTCGCGCTCGACAAACAGACGGGCAAGACGGTTTGGGAGATCGAGCGTCGGAGTGTGCGAGTCTGCTATACGGTGCCATGCATCTACCGGGGCGGTGACGGCACGCCGCAGTTGATCCACTACAACACCGGCGACGGCTTCTATTCGGTCGATCCGCTCAGCGGCAAGATCAACTGGATCGTTCCCCGAGTCTTTCGCATGCGCACCGTCAGTTCGCCGGTGATCGCCGGCGGAAAGATCTTCGGTAGTACCGGCTCGGGCGGCGGTGGGAACTACGTCGTCGCCATCGACCCCGCGGGAACTCCTCGCAAGGCCTATACCATCGATCGCCAGGCGCCCTACGTGCCGACACCGGTTGCCCGAGGCGATTTGCTGTTTCTCTTTTCGGACAAGGGGATCGTCACTTGCGTCGACGCCAAGAGCGGTCGGGAGTATTGGAAGGAGCGCATTCGAGGAGCCTTTTCCGGTTCTCCCGTTCGAGTCAAGGACAAGATCTATTGCATTACCGAAAAAGGTGAGGTGATCGTACTGGCTGCGGAGAAGACTTTTCGGGAACTGGGGAGAAACGAGTTGGGAGAACGGAGCCGGTCCACGCCGGCCGTCACGCGCGGGCGAATGCTGCTTCGCACCTACTCGCACCTGTACTGTCTCGGCAACCGGGGCGTTTGAAAGCCTGGAATCCATCGCCCGCTGTCGCTCCTCCGCCTCGGGGGCGTTGCTTGCGACAGGGAGTTCTGTGACAGCCGACAAGCGGGGGTGCCCGGGTTCGCCCAGCCACGCGGGGTGAGACGATGAGTCATGCAGAGGCGCAGCGGCGCCGAGAGGCCGAACAATGGAGTCGCGACGAGCTGGCTCGACATCAGTGCGCCAAGCTGAATTGCCTGCTGGCGGAGATCTTGCCGACCAACGCGTTCTACGCCAATAAACTGGCCCATGCGCCCCGCAAACTGGCGTCGATCGAACAACTCGCATCCTTTCCCTTCACGTTCAAGGATGAACTCGTGGGCCGCGACCCGCCCGACGTGGCTGCCAACCGCACCTATCCGATGGAACGGTATGTACGCTTCCACCGCACGTCGGGGACCCGAGGTCATCCGCTGGTCGTACTCGACACGGCCGACGACTGGCAGTGGTGGATCGACACTTGGCAGTTCGTTTACGATGCGGCGGACGTGACGGCCGAAGACCGAGTCTTTCTCGCTTTCTCCTTCGGACCCTTTATCGGGTTTTGGAGTGCCAACGATGCCGCCGTGGCTCGAGGATGCCTGGTGATTCCCGGCGGAGGCTTGAGCACGTTGCAACGCATCGATCTACTCAGCGGCAGCGGCGCCACGATTGTCTGCTGCACGCCGAGCTACGCGCTGCGGATGGCCGAGGTCGCCGAGGAACATGAGATCGATTTGCGAAACAGTGCCATCAAAGCCATCATCGTGGCCGGCGAACCCGGGGGATCGGTGCCGGCGATCCGAGCGAGAATCGAAGCCGCCTGGGATGCGCGGGTCGTCGATCACAGCGGCGCCACCGAGGTCGGCCCCTGGGGATACGCGGCCGCCAGCGACCGGGGACTGCACGTGATCGAAAGCGAGTTCATCGCCGAGTTTCTGTCACTCGAAACAGGCCGGCCGGCCAAGGAAGGAGAACTGAGCGAACTGTTGCTGACGTCGCTCGGGCGAACCGGCTCCCCGCTGATCCGCTACCGCACCGGAGACCTGGTGCGACCCAAATGGGACCACGATGAACCGAGTCGTTTCGTGCTGCTGCAAGGAGGCGTGTTGGGAAGAACCGACGACATGATGATCATTCGCGGAGTGAACGTCTTCCCGTCGGCAGTGGAACAGATTCTGCGAGGTTTTCCCGAAGTCGTCGAGTATCGGCTGACCGCCCGCCGCGTTCACGAAATGGACGCGCTGACCGTGGAAGTCGAGGACCGACTCGACAAGCCCGAGCGGATTGCCGAAGAACTCCGGCTGCGGCTGGGGCTGCGCGTTGAAGTACGGACAGTACCGCTGGGAAGCTTGCCTCGGTTCGAAGGCAAGAGCCGGCGGTTTATCGATCTGCGAGAGGAGCAAAAGTAGCGCCGTGAGTATCGACAGAGAACGGGACGCTTCGGCCAAGGGCGCGTTCTATCCGGTGGGACTCGAGCGGATCGACGAGTCGACCATCGAATTGACTTGGAATGACGGACGCCGCCAACTCTTGACAGGGCGCGGACTGCGCGACGTCTGCCCCTGCGCCACCTGCCGGGAAAAACGAACGGCTCCGCCTCCGGACCCGCTGGAGTTGCCCATCCTGCCGGCCGGCCACGAAGGAGCGATGACCATCGCCGCTATGAGACCGGTAGGCAATTACGCGTATCAGGTCACGTTCGGTGACGGACACGACACCGGCATCTTCACCTTCGAACTGCTGCGGTCGCTGGCCGAACGGGCCTGAGGCGGTTCCGACAAGCCGACAGGCGCTGCTCCGGCAGGTTCATCGACAGGAGAGAAGACCGCCCGGCGTGGCGTATCGATCGCCCCGTTCTACGGTTTCTTCCCTGTTGCGGTTGGGAGCTTCTCGCCTTTCTCTGCAACCAGCTCCAGCCGAATGCGCAGCCGCAATCGCCGCCGCTGTAGATTTTCACTTTCCGCCGGCAATACCGGCTGCTGTTCGTCTCGCTTCTTGTCGTACGTCTCGAGCCTCATCGCCATCGGCTGCTCCGCCTGTTTTTCGGCCTGTCCCTTTAGAGCTCGTTCGGTTTTCGCTTTTCCCCCGTGGTGCCCAAGGCCTATGGCCGGCTCCGCGCGCTGCGCTGCCGAGGGCTGCGGCCTGTCGGCCTGTGCACGTTTTCGCTTCATCGCCCGCTGCTCGGTGGCCGACGCGGTTGCGGGCTGCGGCCGGGAGGCAATCACGAGCAGTTCAACGTTCGGTTGTCGCAGCAACCACTTGAGCTGCGATGCGATCTCCTGGCGAGTGCCGCGGACCACCATCACCGGCATCTGGCTGCCGGACGCCTCGGTTTGGCCTTGCCCAAGGATCGCCATCGGTTCGTTGCCGGCTCGAGTCACCGGGGCGGCCGGCTTGGCCGCTGCCGCAGCCGCATCGGCGCCCTTGTTTTTCGACTCGGACAGGTGCGTGCTTTTCTTGCGTTCGTCCACCGCGGCCCGCATCGCGAGTGACCTGGATTGTGGCTGCGGGACCTCGGCCACGCTTCGACGCCCGGAGCTCGGTTTCATTCTGGCGGCCACCTCCACCGGCATCGTACCCACCAATTCGATCGTTCCCTCGCGAGTCAATGTATCCAGCAGTCGATCGAGCGAAGCCGGATCGCCGGTCAGAGCATGCGACGGGCGGACGAGACTCTCGGCCACACCGCTCTTGTCTGCCAACGAACCCTCGACACCGCCAGGCCCCATCCCGGCACCCAAGCCGAATCCGCCGCCACCTCCACCGGCCACCGCGCCGTCTTCCGCGGAATCATCGCCCATTCCGGCCATTCCGGCGGATGCCGATTCTCCGGCACTCGACTCTTCCAGATCCGCGGCGAACGGAACGGCCACATCTCCGGTTGCTTGCGGGCGGTCTGGACGAGTCTCTTCGATAGCCTCGCGAGAAGCATGTCCCTCCGGTTCGATGGCGTTTTGCACCCACGGGAAAACGAGCAGCAACGCGGCTGCGGCTGCGACAGTGATGGCGGCGCCCCAGCGCCAGAAGCGCCGCGGCCGACGACGGTTCGCCGAGGACTGGGTTGCCGACTCGACCGGCTGACCGGAGGAGACCGAATCGCCGATCGCCTCGCGCACCGAGTTTCGCAGCGAACCGGCAGGTGTGGCACGAGGGAGGGCTTGCAGCAACTGCCGCATACGAGCCAATTCGTCGTGGAGGTGACGGAGGGACGGGTCGGTCGCCAAAGCGCGCTCCACTTCCACTTTCTCGGCGGCGCTCAATTCGCCGTCCAGATACGCGCTGATTCGTTCTTCGACCGATTCCCGAGACATGGGCTTATTTCTTTTTCACTTGCCGTAGTCTCCCTCGTCCCTTTAGTCGGGGAGAGGTTCGACCAGCATATCCTTCAACAATTCCCTCAGTTGCATGCGGGCTCGATGGAGGCGACTACGGACGGTGCCTGGAGCCAGATCGAGGATCTCGGCGATCGTTTCATAACAAAGCCCTTCCAACTCCCGCAACACCAGTACGGCGCGGTGATCGTCGTGCAATTGGGCGATTGCCCGACGAACCTGCTCGACCTGTTCGGCTCGCAACGCCTGTCGCTCTGCCGATTCATCGGCTGCCGCCACTTCTTCCCCAATCTCCTCGACTCGCGTTTCCAACGACTGTTCGGGCTTCTTGCGCCGGGAGCGGCTGACGGCCAGGTTGAACGCGATTCGGTACAGCCAGGTGAAGAACGCACTGCGCTCCTGGAAGGAATCGAGTTTTCGGTAGGCCTGTACAAACGTGTCCTGGACGATGTCCTCCGCATCCTCGTGGCTTCCCGACCAGTGGACCAGGCTGTGGTAAAGCCGCCCCTGGTATTTCTCGACCAGCCGGTCGAACGCTTCCAGGTCGCCTTCACGACAACGTTGGATCAAACTGCCGTCGGTTTCTGCCACGGATCTTCCAGAGTTTGAGACGTTCCGGCGGGGGAGGAAGTTCCCCAAAGCACGGCTGTAGTGTCCCGAAGTTGATGCGAATTGTCAAACATGGCCTGCAACAAGATGGACCGTTCCGACGGCGAGCCGGGGTGTGCCGCTTGCGGCGGGAGTTTCTTGAGAGCCTCCTAAGAGGAATCGGTTCGAGCCGCCGGTCGGTCGCGAATTCCCCTCGGCAGTCGCGTGGCGAGCCACCACCCGATGGCCACCGCCAGCAGACCGAGACTCACCCACTGCGATATGGTAAGTGCCGTTCCCGCGATGCCCGGTTCATCGCTGCGGATCCATTCGAGCAGGATGCGCGAGACCGGATAGAGCGTGAGCATCAGAGCGGCGACGTCTCCAGGGCGACGGCGCCAGTCGAGAGCCAGGTAGAGCAGCAGCGTGAGCAGGAATGCATTGATGGACGCGTAGATCTGCGCCGGATGAACGGGGAGGCTGTGGGCGGGGATCTGGTCCGCCGTCCAGGTGAGTTCCAAGCCGCTTTGTGTCACGATTCGCACCGCGACTTCGTTGCGGCTGGAAGCGTTCGGCTTCGAGTGGCGTTGGAACGTTTCATGGGAGGCGATTTGCAGTTGCAGGACGCGGTCGCCTCGTTTCAGTCCGCCCCGCGCCGCGCGACTGTCGGGCTCGACGTGGGTTACCGTCCAACCACCTCGCGGATGCGGCTCGAGCCGGAATCCCAACAGTTCCCCTGTTTCCAGATGACGCATGAACGGAGGCGAGCCGGGTGGGAAGGTGATCGACGGCGGATGGTCGCAGACTCCCCCCCAACAGCAACCGTTCATCAGGCACCCGATGCGGCCGAACGCCAACCCGATCGCCATCGCCGGCGCCATCACATCGAGCAGATTCAGGGTGGCGATTTTCCGAAACCAAGTATAGAGCAGAAATCCCGCACAGCCGCCGATCAGCCCGCCGTAGACGACCAGTCCTCCTTCGTAATAGCGCAACACGGCGGCCGCCGTTTCCAGCCATGTTTCGCCGCGAAAGTCATCGAAGTACTCGATCACGTAGAACAGCCGTGCGCCGATGAAACCGCCGGCCAGCATGGCGAATGCCGCCGAGTAGGCATAGTCGCGCGGCAGTCCGGCACGAGTGGCATTGTGGCCGGCCAGCGCGAGCCCGGCGGCCACACCGATCGCCACGAAGAAACCGTAGCCTCGCACGGCCAGCCCGATGTTCCCGGCGTCGTCGTGGATGCCCATTTTGGGAACGAGCCAATAGAGCGCCGAGCCGACCGCGGTGAACAGGCCGACCATCAGCAGCAAGTCCCACGTGAAACCCTCGCGATAAACCGACCACGCCAGTACGCCCACGGCGATCAGTGACCAAACCGCCAGGATGACTTCCAGTCGCAAAAACAAGAACGTCGGTTGCACGAAACACCTAAGCCGAACTAGACAGGAGGATGGATTCGCAGGTTGTCGATCAGCCGAGTCGTTCCGACGTGAGCGGCAACGAGCGCCTGGAGGGGGCGGTCGATCTCTTCGCAAGGTTCCAGAGTCTCCGGATCGACCACGGCTACGTAGTCGATTCTCTCCACCGGCGCCGCTTGCATGATCTCGGTCATCCGCTGGACTACCTTGGCCACGTTGCGCTCTCCCGAGTCGACGGCCCGCTGCGCCGCGAACAGCGCCTGGGACAGCGACCGCGCGCGGCGTCGCTGATCTTCGTCCAACTGGCGATTGCGCGAACTCATGGCGATTCCGTCCGGATCGCGAATCAGTGGGCATCCGACGATTTCCACCGGAAGATTCAAGTCCGTCACCATGTGGCGGATGACTTGGAGTTGCTGATAGTCTTTCTCGCCGAAGTAGGCGATGTGAGGAGCCACGAGAGAAAACAGCTTCAGCACGACGGTGGCGACACCCCGGAAATGGCCCGGACGGCATTCTCCCTCCCAACGCGTCGCCACGCAAGGCGGATCGACGGAGGTGGAGAAACCCGGCGGGTACATGACGTCGGCGGTGGGCGCGAAAACCAGGTTCGCCAAAGACTCCAGTTGCCGGCAGTCGTCTTCGAGCTGTCGAGGATAGCGGTCGAAGTCCTCGTGGGGACCGAATTGCGTAGGGTTGACGAAAATGGAAACGACGACGAAGGGGCATTGTTCGCGAGCCGCTTCGATGAGGCTCAAATGGCCGGCATGCAGGGCTCCCATCGTGGGCACCAGCCCCACCCGCTGACCACGCCGTTTCGCTTGGCCGACCGCCGATCGGAGCGCCTGCTCGGACGTTGCCAACTCTACCATGATGCGTCTTCCACCATGCGACTTCGATCGCCGTGTGAGTCCTAGTCGGAGAGCCACTTAAGTCGTGTTTCCGTTCCCTCGATCAAGGCCACCATATCGGATAACACCGGCGTCTCCCACCCCGAATCGGGAACCTCGATTGTCGGCAGGAGCGGCCCGAAACCGAGTCGTACCGGAGCCGCCGGCACGGCTACCGCCGACTTCGAGGCGCAGGTCACCGCCAGGCGTGGAATTGCCGACGGCGCTTCCGGAAAGGCTGGTCCCAGGTGCCAGCGGCCCCTCAGTGCCTCCCGCAGCCGGTCCAGCAGCCGGTTTTCGGCTGTTGCCGCCTCGTTTGCGAAGTGGCAATAGATCCAGCGAGGCGACGTCTGCAAGCGATCCCACAATGCGGCCAACGTCGCCTCGAGTCGGCCGTGAAAAAAATCGGCCGCCACGTGGACCGCCGGCGCGAGCACGAACGGGCGGAGCGCCATGCGAGGATGAGGTACGGTCAGCTCGGGGCTGCGTTGCGGCGGACGTTCATCCAACAACAAATCGAGATCGATGTGTCGAGGACCCCAGTGGACGGTCCTCTGGCGTCCCAACCGTTGCTCGATTTCGCGCAGTCGCCGGGCCAGTTGTCGGCGGTTCCAAGAAGTGTCGACCAGCGCCACTGCGTTGACGTAGTCGTTTTGCCCGGCTGGTCCCCCCACGGCTCGACTGCTTACCAACGGGCTGAGCCGAAGGACCCGGCACGGGCGTTGATCGAGCATTTGTGCGGCGGTGCGCACGAGGTGGGCAGAGTCGCCCAGGTTGGATCCGAAACCGATCAGGGCGCGCGTCATGAGCGAACAGGGGGGCTGACAAAAAAACCGCAGCCGATACGTCGTGCATGGCTGCGGCCCAACAATTACAAGCGGGGGGGACCTCCGAAACCACGACAGAAACCTGCCGGCGTACGTCGATCCGATCGGTCGCCGCCCCCCGTATGACTGCCTCCTGCAGCCGCAATAATATCGCACCTCCCAAGTTCATCAGGAGTTACCGCAACCGCCGGATCAGCGCGCACCGCCAGCGTGGCAGATTGAGCTATCATCTTGTTGCACGGCTTCCGGTTAGATGTGTCGGGTCTGGGAAGTCGTGAGTGAATGTCTCGACGAGTTGCCGAGATTGGCAGTCGCAGTTAACAAACGAAAACTTGAATTCGGTCAGCCAATTGGTTCAACGAAATGTTCATGAGTTCCAATCAACAGGGCCTATTTTGCCGGTCTGTGAGAAAATGTCAAGCACCGCGCAGCAAGAATCTCGGAAAACCCCTAATTGCGTTGGTTCGATCTCATCTAACGTGCACTTCTTAGAGGCCTTCCCATAACTCTATGCTGCAAGCAACACGACGGAGGCTGGAGGCCGGTGCGGCGGGTTTTGTTATGTTTGAAGGCCTGTAGTCAGGCCCTCCATTTCGCATCCGGTCGCCGAAGATGTTGCTTACCGTGTGGAGTCTTGGTCGCCTTGAAGAGTGCTAGCACGCAGTCGTCTACCACGTTGTTTGCGGGAGCTTGCGATGAAGCAACCTGCCGATAGCCGCGGAACTCCCCCGGATTCTCTCGAACCGCTGGCTCGCGCCATGGACCAGCGATCGTTTCCCGTGTTTCCGCTGGAGGCATGGAGAGTCGATGCGGCGCGGGCCTTGCTCGGTGAAGCGGTCTGCGACTCCATCGGCGTGATACGGCTTCCGGACAACTTCCGTTTGTCCGTTGTCGTTCCGGTCTACAATGAAGTCAAAACGGTCGAGCAGATTCTCGACCGATTGTTGGCGACACGACTTCCGCTGGAGATTATTCTGGTCGACGATGGAAGTACCGACGGCACTCGAGAAGAGCTGCCGTCCCTGGAGTCGCATTATCCGATTCGCGTGATCTACCATGAGTACAACCGGGGCAAGGGCGCCGCTGTCCGCACCGGATTGTCTCACGCTTCCGGCGATGTCGTCGTGATCCAAGACGCCGACCTGGAATACGATCCGATCGACTTTTGGTGGCTTTTGCAGCCGATCTTGCAAGGACGCGCCGATGTCGTTTACGGCAGCCGTTTCACTCAAGCCTACCAAGTAGTGCCACCACTGTGGCACCGAGCGGTCAACCGGTTGATCAGCTCGCTGGCCTCACTGGCGCTGGGTCGCCGGTTCAGCGACGTGGAGACTTGCTATAAGATGATGCGGCGCGAGGTGGTCGAGCCGCTGGTGCCGCTCTTGCAAGAGTCCCGCTTCGGCATCGAAATCGAACTTACCTTCCGCTTGGCGCGGCAGGCCAATGCGCGATTCTTCGAAGTTCCCATCCACTATGAGCGGCGGTGGTATTCCGAAGGAAAGAAGATCACCTGGCGAGACGGAGTTGCGGCGCTATGGTGCATCGCGCGATACGCGTGGGTGCCTCGAGTCGTTCCTCCGCGCGAGCCCGAGCAGCGGAGCGTGCCGCCAGCATGAACGATTCGCCGAACGACGCCGCTCGCCAAGATGCCTCGTCACTGGAGGATTCGATCAAACGCGGGACGACAGCGGTGGTGGCGGCCCAGATCGCCTCGCAAATCGTGTCCTTCGCCGCGCTGGCCTATCTCTACCGGCGCCTGGGGCCCGAGCCGTTCGGATTGATCGGTATGGCCATGCCAGCTCTGTTGTTGACACGGATGTTGGCCGGATTCGGTTGGCAGGAGTCGGTGATCCAGGCCACCACACTGGAGGCCGAGACACGAGACCGCGTCTTTTGGATGAGCCAACTATCGGGGCTGGTCGCAGGGGCGCTGATGGTCGGCTGTGGGCCGCTGCTGGCGTGGTTGTTTCAGTCGCCTCGCCTGATCGCCGTCTGCGCCGCCCTGGCGGTCACGCTGCCACTGACCACGCTGGCCGCCGTGCACCAGGGATGGTGGCAGCGACAACTGGCGATCGCGGCGCTGATGAAGGTCCGTCTGCTGGCTCAAGCCGTTGCCGCCGTCGTCGCCTGCGTGCTGGCGTGGCGAGGTGTTGGAGTGTGGGCACTGGTGGGACAGCAGGTTGCCGAGTTGGGACTACTGGCCGCCATCATCTGGTGGGCCAGCGACTGGAGGCCTCGTTGGCGCGGTCGGCTGTGGGATTCGGAATCGTTTCGTTTCGGGGGTTGGTACACCGGTGCATCGTTCGGGTTCTACTGGACGCAGAACGTCGACAAACTCGTGCTGGCCTGGCTTCTGGGGAGCAGCCCGATCGGACGAGCGGCGATCGGCATGTATCACCAGGCGTACAACCTGGCGCTCAAGCCCGTCTCGCTCGTCACCAGCCCGGCTTCGGGAATCGTGCTTCCCGCGCTGGCGCGCCTGCAGGATCATCCCGCGAGGTTTGCCCAACTGGTCCGAACCGTGTGGTGGTTGCTCGCCGCATTGCTGGTCCCCGCTGCCGCGGGAATCGCACTGGTGGCTCCCGATGTGATGAGACTCTTGGGAGGAACTCGCTGGTTCTCCGCCGGCGCCGTCCTGGTCGCGCTCAGTCCGCTCGTGTTCGCGCAAGGACTGATCAACATCTGCGGATCCGTTTTCGCTTCACGGGGGGAAGCGAGGGCTCTTTGTTGGGGGGCCGTTGCGCAGGCTGTCGTGCTGTCGCTGACCGGCGCGATGGTGGCGGCGACGGCGATGAACAACCAGTGGACGCCTCAGCAATCGATTCGCGCCATGGCCCTCGCGGTCGGTGCCACGACGACTTTGCTGGTGTTGTCGCCCTATCTGATTTACTGTGCTCGAGTTGCGCACGTAGCGCTCAAGCCGCTGGCTGCTCCCCTGTTGCACATCGCCGCTGCAACGGTGCTGATGGGAATCATGGTTCGCGCGGCACGGGGACTCTTTACGCCGGAAGTCGATTCCTTTCAACGACTGGTTTGGTCGGTCGCAGTAGGCGGGTCGACCTATGTTTTCGCCATGCGGCACGCTTTGGTCAGGGCGTGGAATGCGTGGCGCAGCGATGGCGAAATTTGATTTTGGCTGACAAACCTGTTATGGTAGATGAGGTAGTCTCAAGGTAGTGACCGAGAAAGAGGCGACTCCACCAAGGCGACACGCGGCTCAGCGCCGTTTCGTAGGGATATCGACCACCGACCGTCGGCACTCTCATCAGCTCATACCGCGGTGGGATTCGGTGGGTCGAATGAATGAGTCATCCGCAGAACCTTGCTGATTGTTCGGCGAGCGACCGCGGATATCAAAAAAGGAGTTTCGCCATGTCGGCCATGATTAGTACGCGCACGGTCACCATCAACGCGGCTTTTCTGCAGGAGATCAAAGACGTCCATCAACTCCTGTGGGAGACGCTGGCCTCACTGCGAGAGTTGAGCGAGCAACCGGACGCATCCAACGGTTTCCTACGGGAATTCGCCAGGCTCTTGAACAATCTGCGAGACCAGTTGGCCCTCCATTTCTCGCTCGAGGAAGCCTACGGCTATTTCGACGACCCGGTCGATGTAGCGCCGCACGTTTCGCAGCGAGCCGAAACACTGCGCGGGCAGCACCAAGAACTCTATGTTTGTGCTTGCGAACTTGTAGAACGGGTCGAACGAGCATACGATGGCAGGAAATGGGCGGACGTCACGTTGCTGGCCGGCGCGTACCGGGAGTTTCACCGTCAGATCGTGGAGCACGAGGAAGCGGAAAGCGAGCTGATTCAGGAAGCCTATGCCAGCGATCTGGGTGTGGGTGATTGAGAGACGGCCAATCCAAGCAGGCAATAGCTTATAGAGACAGTAGCTAAAGAGACAGTTGGATGAGTGGGTCTTACGGGGCGGGCAAGTCGGGTTCTGAGCGTGAAGCGGTCGGGCGGCCAATGGAGATTCTGTTGGTCGAGGACAGCCTCGTCGACGCTCGACTGACCATCGGCTCACTCCAGCAGGGTGGGTTTCAACACCGCGTATCCTTGGTGCGCGACGGCGCCGAAGCACTGGCATTCCTGAGAAAGGAAGCGCACTTTTCGCGGGCTCCTTGCCCCGACTTGATCCTGCTCGATCTCCTGCTTCCGTTCAAAAACGGGGTCGAAGTTCTCGAGGAAATCCGCGCCGACCAGCGGCTGCGGTCGATTCCAGTCGTCGTGCTGACGGCTTCGGAAACCGACGAACACAAAGGGCGCTGCGAAGAGATGGGTGTGGAGAGTTACATCACCAAGCCGGTCAACTTCGAAAAATTTCTGGAAGTCGTCCGGCAACTCAAGCGCCACTGGTTGGAACACGATATCGACCTGCCGGTCGAGTTTTGAAGTTCTTTGTCGCGGGCGCCTTGCTGCGGGACGTCCCAGTCGCATCTCCCGTCAGAGTGTGTTCCCCGCCAGATGTCGTGCCTTCGAGGAGAGAACCACCATGAACAGAGCCTGCAGTCGGTTGATCGCCATCGCTTCCCCGCCACGACCGCTCCTCGGGCATGCGAAACTCTGGTTGCGGCTGCTCGCTGTGGGAACGCTGGTTTGCTGGGCCTGGGGAGTGTCCGGTGTCGTTGCCGACGATACACCGTGGGTCGTCTATCGAGGCCAGGACGGTCCGGGGAAGGGAAAGAAGGTCGTGCTGATCAGCGGCGACGAGGAATATCGTAGCGAAGAGGTCATGCCGGCTTTGGGAAAGATTCTCGCCAAGCATCATGGATTCGACTGTACAGTGCTGTTCGCCGTCGATCCCAAAACCGGTTGGATCAATCCGAATCAGTCCGATAACATCCCCGGGCTGGAAGCGTTGGACGACGCCGATCTGATGATCATCTTTACTCGTTTTCGTAATCTGCCCGACGAACAGATGGAACACATCGCGCGATACGTCGAATCGGGCAAGCCGGTGATGGGGCTGCGCACGGCGACGCATGCGTTCAGAATTCCTCGAGACCGCAAATACGCACACTACGATTGGCGGGCCAAGAAGTGGCCGGGTGGCTTCGGCACGCATGTGCTGGGGGAAACATGGGTCAACCATCACGGCAAGCATGGCAGGCAGAGCACACGCGGCATTATCGCTCCGGCGGCTCGCCATCACCCGATCGTCAAGGGCATTCGCGATGGCGACATCTGGGGCCCCACCGACGTCTATGGGATTCGATTGCCTCTGCCGGAAGACTCGACCACCTTGGTGCTGGGTCAGGTCCTCACCGGTATGCAGCCCACCGATCCAGCGGTGGACGGCAAGCAAAACGACCCGATGATGCCGATCGCTTGGGTACGTCTTCTGGAATCGCCCACCGGTCCGATCACGCGGGTGTTCGCCACTACCATGGGTGCCGCTCAAGATTTTCAAAGCGATGGCTTGCGCCGGTTGCTGGTGCAGGCGTGTTACTGGTGCGTCGGGATGGAAGACCGGATCGACGGCAAAGGGGACGTCAGCCTCGTCGGCGAGTTTCACGCCCTGCCGTTCGGGATGAACCAGTTCCGCAAAGGCATCCGTCCGGCCGATCACGCCTGGAATCCTTGACGCGGGCTTCGCCCGAAAGGCTGGAGGCTGGAGACCGGAGGCTGTAGGGGTGGTGGTGACAACCGAAGGCCAGTGCAACATGCGCGCTCGGCGCGCAGTTGCGATAAACTAAAATGCTGTCACAGAACTCCATGCTGCAAGCAACACGCCCGAGGCTGGGAACCGGCGCGGCGGGCTTTGTTACAGGCTCTAAGAATCGAAACGTCGAGTGGGGCTGATGGCCAGACGCGAATTGCACGATGGGCGCACCGACGGCTTGACGCCACTCGAGACGCTCGACTTGGGACAGGTGGCGTCGTTCGCCGACCTGGTCGATGCCATGGGGCGCACCGCCTTCGGGGGCCGGCAACTGGGGGCGGCTCTGCATGTGCTCCACCGGGCCGCCAGCGATCCGGATTGCGCGCTGGTCCTGACCGTCTCGGGCGCCATGACGATCGCCAAGCAAGGCAAGATCATTTGCGATTTGATCGACCGGGGCGTCGTGCAGATGATCGTCGCCACCGGTGCCCTGATTGCTCACGGACTGACCGAATCGATCGGTTGCGTCCACTACCGGTACGAACCGGGAATGGATGACCGGTCGCTGTTCGAGAAGGGCTACAACCGTGTCTATGATACGCTGGAAATGGAAGCCAATCTGAATGACGTCGAGCGGTTGGTGCGGGATGTGCTCAGCCGCGATGCTCCGGACGACGGCGTCTGGTCGTCGGCCAGGTTGTGCCGGGCGATCGGCAAGCGACTGGACGACCAAGCGGCCGGGCCGGCCATTTTGCGCAGCGCTTACCTCCGCGATGTGCCGGTGTTCATCCCCGCCTTCACCGATAGCGAATTGGGACTCGACATGGCCGCCTGGCAGTTATTGGGACAGTGGCAGGCCGACGGCCTCGATCCCCGCTCGGTCGATTGGCAGCAGTGCCTGGCCACCGCGCCCCCTCCCTTCAACCCGTTTCTCGACTTGTGGGAGTACGCTCAAAGAATCGCGGCCGCCTCGAAACTGGGAATCTTCACCATCGGCGGCGGTGTGCCTCGCAACTGGGCGCAGCAAATCGGACCGTTTTTCGACGTGGTGAATGCTCGAGTCGGCACGGACTGGTCGCCACCTCGGTTTCAGTACGGAGTGCGGATCTGTCCCGAGCCCGTTCATTGGGGCGGATTGTCGGGATGCACGTATTCCGAGGGCGTGAGTTGGGGGAAGTTCGTCTCGCCCGAGGAAGGCGGTCGTTTCGCCGAAGTTCACGCCGACGCCACACTCGCGCTGCCACTGTTGGCCAAGGCGCTGCTGGAGAAACTCGATTCGCAAAGGAACTCGACGTGAGTCAGCGACTGGTACGTCTGGTGTGGGACGAACTGCGGCGCAACCCTCGCCGAATCGTGTTCGCCGAGAGTTGTACGGCGGGCCTGGTCGCGGCGACACTGGGAAAACGGCCGGGGATTTCCGAGTATCTTTGCGGCTCGATGGTGACGTACCGCGAACCGGTCAAGCAGGAGTGGCTGGGTGTGCGGCCCGGCACACTCAAACGACACACGGCCGTTTCCAGTGCCACGGCCATCGAGATGGTGCGGGGAGTGATGCGCAAGACCGAGGAGGCCGACTGGGGACTGTCGGTGACCGGCCATTTGGGGCCCGGCGCCCCGGAAGAACTCGACGGAAAGATCTATGTGGCCGCCGCTCGGCGGCGCGGACGTTCGCGAATCGAACTGGTCGTCAGTGAATGCTACCACCTCAGCCAGCGGACGCGATTGCGCCGTCGCGACGAAGCGGTCGCCACTGTGCTCGACCTGCTGCTGGAATTGCTCAGCAACGACCGCTGATTCCTACCAGGCCGTGCCGCGAATCGGATAGTCGCCGGTCGGATAGCCGAATCGATGGAACTCGCGGTAGTGCAGCCCGCCGTAGTACTTGGGATACCAGTAGCCGACGTCGACGTAGGGATTGGCGTAGGGGTTGGCGGCGTGAGGCGTCACCAGGCCGTAGGGAAAAACGGCTCGCCATAGCCGACCTGCGCGGCGAGGGTGAGCATGCGCGTGCGAACGGGGAGGCGCCGCATCGGCGGCGCCGGCCGTGAGGGAAGTCGCTGCCAGAATCGATGCGACAACGCTGACTCGAATCATCTGCCGGAGCATGGCGTTCACCAGGGTGTGGAAAGGGTGGGAGCGCCGGTCCGTGGCGAGGGCGGAGTCGTCTCCGTGACAGCGAGCCTGCGGCTCATTGAAAGATAGCATCCGGCTACCGTTGACGCAGCCATTCCAGAGAGAAAACGCGGGCAAACTGGAGAGTCGCGGCCGGCTGTAGCGGTCGTGCGCTGTCGGCCGATTCGCGCGATTCTACGCCTGCGATGGTTGTCCGTCGGTCCCGCTGCTGCGAGGCTACTCGGCTTTGCGGATGCGGATGTTCTTGAAGCGGACGACCATCGGCGGGCCGCGATGGAGCTGCAGAGCGAGTACCCCGTTTCGAGCCGCTTTGGTTGCTTGACCATCCACCAGCTCCATCATCAGCACGTCGTTGATGAAGTGTTGGAGCCGGTTGCCTTTGGCGACGATCCGGTAGTGGTTCCATTTTCCGGCATGGACGAACTTGGCGAGCTCATCCGCCTTGGCGAACTGCTCCACCTTTTTCTTCCCGTCGTCGCCGATGGTGACGCGTTGGCCTCGTTCGGCCAGAATCCCCCGCCCTCGTTCTTCGTAAAGGATTCCCATGTAGCGCAGCGTGGCATCGATGTCGGCCTGATAACCGCCGACGATGTGCTTGGCCTCATCGATGACTTTGCTGCGGTATTGGATGCCCGAGTTGCCGTTTTCGATTTGGAAGTCGAGTCGCAGTTCGAAGTCGCCCGGCAGCGCTCCCTGGTAGATCAGAAAGATGTTGTGCTCGAGCGGCCGGTCGGCCGTCGTGCGCCCCACAATCGCTCCGTTCTCGACCGACCAGTAGGAGAAGTCCCCTTTCCAGCCGTTCAGCGTCTTGCCGTCAAACAGCGCATCCCCGGCACCCGCCAGTGACCCGCACAGCAGTGCCAGTACAGCTCCTGCCAGTACGGGGCCTGCCAGCACGGGGCCGACGATGTTGCTTCGCGCCGCCACGCCACGAATTGCCGTCATCGATGTCTCCTCTCAGGTTGGATGCTTGCGGGGAGGAAGGTTATCACTCATCGCCATCTTAGCACGGGGTGCTTGCGAGTTTCTATCGCTGGCCGGCCGCGGATAGGGCCACTTCCAGCGGCTCGTCGGTCGAAGGGTCTCGCCTGGGAGCGGCCGGTGGAGCCGACTCCGGTCGGGGCTGGGTGACGATCAGGATCAGGGCCCCCACGACCATCACAATGCCTCCTCCCCACTGCTCCAGGTTCATCAGCTCGCCCAAGACCCCGATCGCGATCACAGCGGTGACGAAGGGAGTCAGTGTCTGCACCGACGAGGTGATCGACGCTCCCAGTCTCTTGACCGAGTAGTACATCAGGATGTGCCCGAAGCTGATCCCCAGCAGAGTGGAGCTGGCGACGCGTGTCCAGTCGACGGCGACCAGCCCCGGCAGCCGACTCATGTCGCCCCATAGCAACATCGTGCTGATGGTTCCGATCGAGACGAATTGCGACACGACGGCGAATCCGAGGATGGGATTGACGTCGCTGAGATAGTATCGAACGCTCACGCCGTAGAAGCCGAAGAACAGCGAACAGGCGAGCATGATCAGCAGTCCCCGCCAGTGTCGCGCGGCGGCAGCCGCTCCGAGGGCGGTCTCTTGCCCCAGCGAAAAGTAGATGAACCCACCGACGACCAGAAACAATCCGACGTAGAACCGGGGCATCAGCAGCAACCGCCGTTCGTCACGAAACAGCACCATGGCCGCCCCCAGCGCCGCCACCATCGAAAAGCGGACATAAAAGCCGATGGAGCTGGCGGGAAGGTAATAGGGTGCCAGCCCCCAAAAGACTTGGCCGAGCCAGGCGAACAGAGCGGGAACCCATGAGCGTCGGAGCAAGCGATGATCGATCATGCCTTGCCGAGCGAACCACCACAACAGGGGCCAGTAGCAGAGGGCCGCCAGCGGGTAGCGGATCCCGTTGGCCGTCCAGGCGTCGATGACGGGTGTGAGTTGGCGCAGGATGACCGGCACCACGCCCCAACAAAAGACGCAGCCCAGTAGCGCCAATGCGCCGAGCACCTTTTCTCGTTGTGATTCCAACTTCAAGCCTCGTCATGGGATGACCGCGGGGACCTGGCAGCCTTGTAGAAGGCGGCAACAGGACTTTACGCCGAAAGCGACACGCCCGAGGCTGGACGGCGAAACGGCCGAACTGGTTACAGACTTCCGGGCGTTCCATTGTACTTGGCCGGCCGAAGACTCGATATGCCGTCGGTTGGCGTCGCCGAGCGGCGCTAGCGGG
>Ga0256839_1002599_pt1 | contig 19841 bp, 18 predicted proteins | sample 354166metaG_FD_185968 | JGI IMG/M metagenome (GOLD analysis project Ga0256839, IMG submission 185968) | Hydrothermal vent microbial communities from Mid Atlantic Ridge, Atlantic Ocean - 354-166 | ecosystem: Environmental > Aquatic > Marine > Hydrothermal vents | place: Atlantic Ocean: Mid... | reverse complement strand
TTGCGATATTCGGGTTGATCACGCTTGGGTTTGCTACGCAAAGCTGGCTGGTATTTGCGCTTTTGCCACTTTTGGCATTTGCCGATATTGCCGGACCGGCGCTTTCCGGTTATGCGGCCAATATTGTTGACGATACCGAACAAGGTGAATTGCAAGGTATTTTTGGCAGTATCGAAGCCATGGCGGCGATCATGGCACCGCCAATTTTTGCCGGGCTGTTTTTTGCATTTACCGCAAATGAAACCCTGCCGTATTTGCCGGGCGCACCATTTTTGCTGGCAGCATTATTGATGCTGGTTGCGATCGTTATTTTAATGCGCAGCCTGCGTCAAACATCGGGGTAATGGCGTTCATACAGCGCGCGCAGGGTTTCGTCTTTGAACAAGGAACTGACCGAGGCCCCCGCCGCGATATTCTGGATGGCTTGCGCGTAAACCGGCGCGGTTGGCACCATGCGGATTTTCTTGCATTTTCCCACCTCGTGGGTGGCCTCGATGCTGTCGGTAATCACCAGTGATTTCATCGAGGATTTCATGATCCGTTCCACCGCCGGCCCCGACAAAACCCCGTGGGTAATATAGGAATGGACCTCTTTGGCGCCTTTTTCGGTCAGCAGATCTGCGGCTTTGCACAGGGTTCCGGCGGTATCGCAAATATCATCAACGATGATGCAAACCCGGTCCTTGACCTCACCAATTACGGTCATACCGGCAATTTCGCCCGGTGCATTGCGGCGTTTATCAACGATTGCCAATTCGGTGGCGGTATTTTGCGCCAGTTGCCGCGCGCGGGCCACGCCGCCAACATCGGGCGATACAATGGTGACATTGCTCAGGTCTTTGAAATGGTGCTTTACGTCCAGCGCAAAAATCGGCGAGGCATAAAGGTTATCTACGGGAATATCGAAAAACCCCTGAATTTGTGCGGCGTGCAGATCCATTGTCAAAATCCGGTCAATGCCCGATTTGGTCAACAGGTTTGCCACCAGTTTGGCCGAAATAGGCGTGCGGGCCTTGGTGCGTCGATCTTGCCGGGCATAGCCAAAATAGGGGATCACAGCCGTAATACGTTTGGCCGAAGACCGTTTCAGCGCATCGGTGATGATCATCAATTCCATCAAATGGGTATTGGCAGGGTTTGATGTGGGCTGGATGATAAACATGTCTTCGTTGCGCACGTTTTCATGCACCTCGACAAATATTTCCTGATCGTTGAATTCCTCAACCCGGGCATCCATTACATGCACGGGTTCACCGTCCACCATGCCCATATGCCGCGCAATTTTTTTTGCGAGCGTGCGATTGGCGTTACCGGAAATGATTTTGGGCTGTGAAACGCTGTGCATGAGAGTTTTCCCTTTATGGTCACAGGATGCGCCGAGTCGGGGCGACGCAATTTCATGAGGTCACCTAACACCTAGGGCAGGGTTTGCATAGGCGCTAAACGCAGGTTTCAGGACGTAATGTTGTGAACATGGTCCTGCCCCGGATATACAGTCGAGTTTAATCTGCACAAAGTCACGCATTTTATGGATAAATAAGCGCGGTGATCTGCGCCATGCTTGCCATGGAAATGCTTGAAACCAAGGTAAGCTGTCCGATGCCGCGCAGGGGTTGATACTCCATTCGGCGCAGAGCTGAAAATATGCGGCAATACACCGGATTCTTTGGCGAACCGTCTGGTAGGGGGCATTTGGTTTGTCTGGCATAATTATATTTTTCCTGAAAAGCGGAATGGCGCCATTTGGCTGATGAAATCGGGATCAGCCTTAAGGCCTTGTATCGAGCGCTTGCGAAGCGGCGGTAAACTTGGTTTGATGGGGTTTCAGAACAGGAGAATAATATGCGACTCGCAGGGAAAACAGCGATTGTAACGGGGGGTGGATCCGGTTTTGGTGCGGGGATTGTCAAAAAATTTGTGGCCGAGGGGGCGCGGGTGTTAATCGCGGATATCGACGTGGCCGCAGCCACAAAGGTTGCGGGGCAGTATGATGCTATTCCTTTGGCGGTTGATGTGTCAAAAATGGAAAGCTGGGAGGCCTTGGCCATTGCTGCCAAAGCCGCGTTCGGGCAGGTGGATATTCTGGTGAACAATGCCGGTATCACCCATCTTCCGCAGCCGATGCAGGATGTAGAGGAAGACGAATTCGACCGGATCTTGGCGGTAAATGCCAAATCGGTTTATCTGTCGGCAAAAACCATTGTGCCAATGATGATCGCAGCTGGCAGCGGTGTGATTTTGAATGTGGCATCAACTGCGGGGGTCAGCCCGCGCCCCAATCTGAACTGGTATAATGCCTCCAAGGGCTGGATGATAACCGCCACCAAAACCATGGCCGTGGAATTGGCACCCAAAGGCATTCGGGTTAATGCGATTAACCCCGTGGCCGGAGAAACCCCGCTTTTGCAAAGCTTTATGGGGCAGGACACGCCGGAAATTCGCGCAAAATTTATCTCGACCATCCCGCTTGGCCGGTTTTCAACACCCGAAGACATGGGCAATGCCGCCTGTTTTTTATGCTCGGACGAGGCCAGTATGATAACAGGTGTGGCCATGGAAGTTGACGGCGGGCGCTGCATATGAAGCTGGGTGTGCGAAATTTAATTACCGATGTTGCAGGGCTGCGGGTCGGTAACGCGCAGGACGAAAATCTGAAATCTGGCGCAACCGTTCTGGTTGGCGACAAACCCTTTGTCGGGGCAGTGCATGTGATGGGCGGCGCGCCCGGAACCCGGGAAACCGACCTGCTTGCCCCTGATAAACTGGCTGGCGAAGTGGACGCATTTGTGTTGTCGGGGGGGTCAGCTTTTGGGCTGGACGCCGCATCGGGCGTGGCTGACGGGTTGTTGGCAACGGGGCGGGGCTTTCAGGTGGGCGAGGCCATAATTCCGCTGGTTCCGGCGGCGATACTGTTTGATCTGACCAATGGCGGTGACAAAAGCTGGGATAAAAACCCGTATAATGCGCTGGGCCGTGCGGCGCTGGAAAATGCAGGGCAAGACTTTGATCTGGGATCAAAGGGTGCAGGAAAGGGCGCGATTGCCGGGCAATTGACAGGCGGGCTTGGCTCTGCCTCGCTGGTGTTGCCCTCGGGGCACACAGTAGGTGCATTGGTGGCGGTAAATTCTTTTGGTGCGGTAACCGGTTCCGAAACCGGCCGGTTCTGGGCAGCCCCGTGGGAGGTTGGCAAAGAATTCGGCGGGCGTGGAATTTGCGCGCATGGTGATCCGCTGTCGGACCCGTTTGTGTCTAGCAAGCATGATTTCAGCAGCAAAACAAACACCACAATTGCCATCATCGCCACCGATGCAAAACTGACCAAAGCACAAGCACAACGCATCGCCACCGTTGCCCATGACGGCATGGCGCGGGCGATTATTCCCAGCCACACGCTGGTTGACGGAGATCTGGTTTTTGCTGCTGCAACCGGTCAATACCCACTGAAAGACCCGATTGCTGATCAAATAATGCTGGGCTATGCTGCTGCGCATTGCCTAAGCCGCGCCATTGCGCGCGGGGTGTTTTCCGCAACGGCTTCAGCAAATGACATCCATGTTACGTGGCAGAAAAAATACGGTTAAGTTTGCGCCGGCTTTGGCGGGGTTTTCCAGCGCCGATGCAGCCAATACCATTGATCAGGGTTGGCCTTGACCCGTGCAGACAGGCTGTTATTCAGGGTCTGGGTCATGGTTTTAACGTCCGAATGCGGGATTGCCGGTTCAAAAACAACGTCGATATTATACCCGTCGGGCCGGAAAATGCCGTAACAGGGCACCAGTAACGCATTAAATTTCAGCGCCAATTCCGCAGCAGTTAACGCAGTAAATGCCGGTTTTCCGAAAAAATCCAGTTCGGCGCCACGCAAATCGGCCTGATCCAGCAAAATTGCGAAAACACCACCTGATTTCAGGTGTTTGACCATGCCGCGCACCCCGGCAAGACCGGCCTGAAACAAGGGTTTGCCACCGGCTGATACCGATTTGAAAAAATGCCGCTCAAATATCGGATTATGGCTTTTTCTGTAAATCGCGCCGCTTTCCATATCTGCTGTCATCATCACAGCGCGCGGTGCCTCCCATTGGCCAAAATGCCCCGAAACCAGAATAACCGGTCGTCCGGTTGCTTTGGCTTTTTTAATCTGGTCCAGCGCGCCATCTTTAAGATGTAACCTTTGCGGGTTTTGATGGAACTCGGCGTTATAAAATCCCTCGATAAATCTGGCCCCGATATTTTTACATATCCGGCCCATAAATTTGCGTTTTTCCTGTTTTGAAATATTCGGATAAATCAGGTCAAGGTTATCGGACAGGCGTTTGCGGGTTGGGGGTAAAACCCGCAAAATCGGGCCGATGATCCAGCCACCGGCCTTTATACGCATCCGAAACGGCAAGGGGCGCAGCGCATAGGGAAGCACCCATATCAAAATGGCCTCGATCCGGTGCAGAAATGTGGTTTTATCTGTCATAATTAGGAAAAAGGCGCCCGAAGGCGCCCCCTAAGGCAATTTATTTGCGCAGCGGATTGACCATCATGACCATTTGGCGGCCTTCCATTTTTGGAATCATATCAACTTTGCCATGTTCTTCGACATCGACGGCAACCCGTTCCAGCAATTTCCGGCCCAAATTCAAGTGCGCCATTTCGCGGCCACGAAACCGTAAGGTTACCTTGACCTTGTCGCCGTTTTCCAGAAACTTGAATACGTTACGCATTTTGACATCATAATCATTGGTATCGGTATTGGGCCGGAATTTGACCTCTTTTACCTCGATGATTTTCTGTTTTTTGCGAGTTTCGCTATCTTTTTTCTGTTGTTCGTATTTGAACTTGCCAAAATCCATGATTTTACACACGGGCGGCTTGGCGTTGGGTGAAATTTCAACCAGATCAAGACCGGCATCGCGTGCCAGTTCCATGCCACGAGCGGGGGTAACAACACCCTCGTTCTCGCCATCAGCGCCGATCAGGCGGATTTCAGAGGAGGTAATGCGCCCATTGGCGCGGGGTCCGGTGTCGCGCTGTGGTGGCGCGTTATGAGGTCTGCGAGCTATCGAATTCTTCCTTGTATTGTTTTCAATACCCCGTCAGAGAATCCTGCGCGGGATTTATTGTAAGTGGCTAATAACACAGCTTTCGTCAATAGTCTTGGGTCAATTTAGCTATTTATTGCAAGAATACTTGTATGCGCTCTACGGCCAAGGGCATCGACGGAGGTGGCGCGGGATTAATAGATCTTGACCTTAAGTGGATATCTGCGATCAGTATGCTGCTACCGGAACCGATTTTGGCTGGCTGAATTATATCTGGTCAGGGGGGGGCTGCAAGTGGTGAATGCGGTCTCCTCTGGTTATGGAATTCGATATATTTCCTGATGCCTGCCCCGCCAAGGCCCCTGACCTGTCCTCTCCCAGTCAGGCGGTCAAGCGCGGCTTTGCAAGGCTGATAAAGGCAAAATCACTCAAAGCGGTTTTGACCGGCGCCATGGTTGGCGCATTACTGCCAGTGCTTCGGGGATAGCCATCGCTGAAACGGGCATGACTTTGCGTGCCGGTGGTGATTTCTGCCAACACCTGATTCTTAACGGCCGCCAGCCGTGCCATCATCAGATGAATGCCGGCTTAAAAATCATTGCAAACGGCAATTCATGCAGAGGCCCTTATAGGGCAAGTATAGCAGAATTTGACGGTGGCTGGGTAGCAATTCCAAATTTTTGGCTTGACGTTGCCGGTGTTTTTCTACCTGATCCGATCCATAGCAAAGGCCGGTATAGATGCGCGATATTGAACAACAGGTTAAGGGTTGGCAACCGGTAAAACTACCGGAATTTCATGATATGACGGGGCAGTATGTGCAGCTATCGCCGCTTTTGGTTAGCCATGCGCAGGCAATATATGACGCCAGCCGCCATGATAAAACCGGCGCTGGCTGGCAATATATGCCAATTGGACCATTTGAAAATGTGGCAGCAGTGGTTGAATTTCTGGAACGGGTCTGTGCAAAATCCGATCCGATGTTTTTTGCGATCACCGATTCAAGCAGCGGCAGGGTTTGCGGGTTTGCCAGTTTTTTGCGCATCACCCCCGAACAGGGCTGTATCGAGGTTGGCTATATTTATTTTTCGCCGGAATTACAACAAACCCGCGCCGCCACCGAGGCGATGTTTTTGATGATGCAGCGGGTTTTTGACCTTGGTTATCGCCGTTATGAATGGAAATGCAATGCGGCCAACGGGGCGTCGATGCGGGCGGCCAAACGGTTCGGATTTACGTTTGAGGGCATTTTCCGCCAAGCCATGATTGTAAAAGGCCGCAACCGCGATACCGCGTGGTTTTCAATTCTGGACAGCGAATGGCCCGCGCAGCGGGAGCGGTTTCAAAAATGGCTGTTACCAACAAATTTTGATGCAGATGGCAGGCAGATCAACCGGCTTTAGCTATTGGCGCCGTTCCAGCGCGCGAATGCCGGTGACATCATAGGTCCAGCGGAATTCGCCGATGATTTCGGGCAGGCCGATAAACAGCAAACTGGCGGTAAAGCTGCGCAATTGCCCTGGGGGCACGGTTACGCGCGCCTCGCCGCTATCTTCACCAATCGTATAACATTCCGACAAGGCGCTATCGCTGTTTGGGCAATCAAACAGTTTTACATTTAGCAAAACGCCGGTCAGATCATAATTTTCCGAGCCATTCACAACCCGGCCCGATAATTCACTGGTGCGCACCCCAAGGTCCAGATCAACATCCGAAAGCGTGATTTCGTCAATACCGATGCGCCGCATTTCCGCGCGTGGCTCGGGATCGGTGGCCAAAAGATAATAGGATAACCCGCCAAGCAGCGCGGCAGTTACAATCCCCCCTGCCAGCCGCAATTGCGGAACCCGAAACAAAATAAAAACATAGATGCCGATGATGACAGCAAACTGGACAATGACCACGGTGTGATTCCTTTGAAGCTATTTGCCTAAAATTGGGGAGAAACCCGAGATTTACAAGAGATCATTTGCCATAGCCATCAGGATTTTTGCTTTGCCATTGCCAATGGTCGGCGCACATGCGGGCCAGATCATGTTCTGCCTGCCAGCCCAGCAGGGTTTTGGCGCGGCGGCTATCGGCATAATAGGCCGGCGCATCACCGGCGCGCCGATCCGCAACCTGATACGGGATTTCAAAGCCGCAGGCGGCTTCCCATGCCTTAATCACCTGAAACACGCTGGAGCCTTGGTCAGTGCCCAGATTGACAATTTCAGCATGGTTATCGGTGGCACGATCCGACAAAAGGTAATCCACCGCTTTTACATGGCCGCGCGCCAGATCGACCACATGGATGTAATCACGAATGCAAGTGCCATCAGGCGTGTCGTAATCATCGCCAAAAACATTCAGCTTTGGCTGTTTTTTATTGGCAACCATGGCGATATAGGGGAAAAGATTATCGGGAATACCGTTCGGGTCTTCGCCGATTTCCCCCGAGGCATGGGCACCCACAGGGTTGAAATATCGCAACAAAAGCGACCGCCAGCGCGGGTTGGCGGCAGTCATGTCTTGCAAAATATTTTCAACCATCAGCTTGGTTTGCCCATAAGGATTAAGCGGATTGGTGGGCATTTCCTCGGTTAGGGGCGAAATTTCGGGAATGCCGTAAACCGTTGCCGAGGATGAAAAAACCACATTCGAAACCCCGTGCCGCGCCATGGCGCCAAACAGATTAACGCTGCCCGAAACATTGATATCATAATATTTTTGCGGGTTTTGCACCGATTCCCCCACCGCCTTGACGCCGGCCAGATGGATCACTGCATCAATGGTATTTTCATCAAAAACGCGATCCAGTATTGCGGCATTGCGCACATCGCCCTTGATCAGAACCGGCGCGCCGTTGGTCAGCCTTGCAACCCGTTTAATTGATTCTGCGGATGAATTGGAAAAATCATCCAGCACCAAAACCCGATAGCCCGCCGCCAGCAACTCAAAACAGATATGAGAGCCGATATAGCCCGCGCCGCCAGTGGCAAGAATGGTTTTTGTCATGTGAGTTTACCTGAATAATACGCCATGTTTTTAATCTGCCATTTGGCCGGATGCAATTGCTTAGCAGCCTTTGCTTGAACCATTTTTGTTTACGCTTACTTAACATTTAACAAAAACAGGGGAAAATCATGAAAAAGATACTGGTCACGGGCGCGACAGGTTACATCGCCAAACACATTATCTTGCAGCTTTTGCAAGCGGGCTATGCGGTGCGGGGGTCATTACGCGGGTCTGCAAAAGAAACCGCGCTGCGCGACGCCATGACCAAAGCTTTGGGCCAAGACCCGGGTGCGCGGCTGGAATTTGCCCATCTGGACCTGACCCTTGATGATGGCTGGGATACGGCTTTGCAGGGGGTGGACGGGTTGTTTCATACGGCCTCGCCCTTAACGTTCACCCCGCCAAAAGGCGAAAACGAGCTGATCCGGCCAGCGGTTGACGGCACGGTGCGGGCCTTGAATGCGGCCCATAAAGCTGGGGTTAAACGGGTTGTCCTGACCTCGTCGGTTGTGGCCATAACCGGCACCGATAAACGTTCGGGACAGGCGTTTTTTGATGAACAGGACTGGTCCGATGTCAAATCTCCCTTAACCAGCGCCTATGATCGCTCAAAAACCCTTGCGGAGCGCAGCGCTTGGGAAATTGCCAAAACACATGATATTGACCTGACCACAATAAACCCCGGTCTGGTTCTGGGCGCGCCGGTGGATGATGCTTATGGGGCATCATTAGGGCTGATTGAACGGTTTATGGAGGGCAAAGACCCGATGGCACCAAATTTTGGTGTGGTGATTGTGCATGTCAAAGACGTGGCCGCCGCCCATATCAAGGCATTTGAAAATGATAGCAGCATTGGCGAGCGGATCATTGTTGCAAATGAATGGTTCTGGCTGCCCGAGGTTACGCGGATGTTAAAAGATCAATTTCCTAATCGCAGAATACCTGTGCGTCAGGCGCCGGATTTTCTGATTAAATTTCTGGCACTATTTGACCGGAGCATCAAGCCGGTGGTGCCAAATTTGGGCCGCAATGCTGCAACGTCTAACGCCAAGGCAAAAACCCTGTTGGGTATGGAATTTATTTCCGGCAAAGACGCGCTGTTGGAAACCGGCAAGTATTTGGCGGCACAAATGGATAAAAAATGACCCGCTTCCTGCGGCAATGTTACTCTCTTTGTAATTTGCCGCAAAATGTTACATGGTTGGCAAACCTGTCACCATTGGAAGCTTTATGAAAATTCTGGACAAAATATCGTTGCATACCTTGATTGTCGCGACAATCTTTTTAGGCATCCTCCCCTTTAGCCCTCCGCATTCGGTTGAAAAAATCGGTATGCTGATGGCCGGAGAGCTGACCGAATGGATCGACATTGGCGATCTGGCTTTTCATCTTTCGCCGGCGGTTTTGCTGGTTCTGAAACTTATCCGGTTAAACAAACAAAACAAAGCTGAATAAACCGGCGCTATGCCTTGCTAAACCGTTAAGCGATGATTAGTTTCCGCGCAGGTTAACATTTGCGGGGATTCCCGCTTTATCAAGGGGAATATCTATGTTTGCATCACCAGCATATGCACAGGCGGCCGGTACCGGCTTTGGCGGCGGAATTGGTGGCCTTTTGCCAATCATTTTAATTTTTGCGATCATGTATTTCCTGATGATCCGCCCACAGCAGAAAAAGATGAAAGAACATAAAGCCATGGTCGCATCGTTGCGGCGCGGCGATCAGGTGGTCACCCAGGGCGGTATTGTTGGCAAGGTCACCAAGGTGAAAGAAGACAGTAACGAGGTTGAGGTCGAAATTGCCGACGGTGTCAAAATCCGGGTTATTCAACATACGATTGCCACGGTATTAAGCAAAACCGAACCAACCGAATAAATATCGACGCGCCCCTAGTGGCGCGTTTTTTCGAGGAACATTCCCATGCTGCATTTTCCTATGTGGAAAAAAATGGTCATCTGGGGGCTTTGCGCCTTCGGGATCATTCTGGCGATGCCAAACGCCTTTTATACAACGGTTGAAAAGCACAATGACGCAATTGCGGCATTGGAGCAGCCCGGGGCAATTGAAACGCCGGAACTGATTACCGACCGTGATGGCTGGCCGTCATTTCTGCCCTCTGATCTGGTAAATCTGGGGCTGGATCTGCGCGGCGGGGTGCAATTGCTGGTGCGCGTAGAGGTAGAGGATGTTTACCGCGAACGCCTTGACAGCATGTGGCCTGAGGTGCGCAATGTTTTACGCGAAAACCGCGATGCAGTGGGCACGGTGCGTAATGTTACCGAAGAAGGTTCCGAATTACGGGTGCGCATCGGTAACGAGGAAGCCATGCCGCTGGCGATCGAGGCAGTCAGAGGCCTGACCCGACCGGTGGTAACCCTGACCGGCGCCGGTTCGCGCGATTTTGAAGTGACTTCCGAGGGCGACGAATTGATCCTGACCCTGTCAGACGCAGAAAAAGTCGCGACAGACGATCGCACCATGCTGCAATCTTTGGAAATCATTCGCCGTCGGGTGGACGAATCGGGCACGCGCGAACCCATCATTCAACGCCAGGGCGCCGACCGGATACTGATTCAGGTTCCCGGCATCGGTTCCGCCGAGGAACTGCTGGCCCTGATCGGCAAAACTGCAAAGCTGACTTTTAACCATGTTATAACCCGCACCAGTGATCCCGATGCAAACCCCGGTATCGGCAATATTCTGGTGCCCGACGTGGAGGTCGGCGGTGGATATTATATTCTTGAACGGTCGCCGGTGGTTGGTGGTGATCAACTGGTTGATGCCCAGCCCAGCTTTGACCAAAATGGCACGCCTGCGGTCAGTTTCAGGTTCAATCCGACAGGCGCGCGTTTGTTTGGCGCTTATACCGCGGCCAATATCGGCAACCCTTTTGCAATTGTATTGGATGGCGAAGTAATTTCCGCGCCCGTCATTCAGGCTCATATTCCGGGTGGTTCGGGCATCATTACCGGCAATTTCGGGATCGAGGAAAGCACAAATTTGGCAATTTTGCTGCGCGCGGGTGCGCTGCCAGCCGAGATTGTCACGCTGGAACAACGCACAACCGGCCCTGAACTTGGGGCTGACAGCATTCAGGCCGGTAAGGTCGCTGCCGTGGTGGCATTTGCCGGGGTGCTGGTGTTTATGGTGCTGTCCTACGGGCTGTTCGGTATCTTTGCCAATGTGGCGCTGATTATGAATATTGCATTGCTGTTTGGATTGTTAAGCGTCATAGGTGCCACGCTGACATTGCCCGGTATTGCCGGAATTGTGTTGACGCTGGGCATGGCGGTGGATGCGAATGTGCTGGTGTTTGAACGCATACGCGAGGAACTTAAAACCGCAAAAGGCCCGGCGCGGGCTATTGAAATTGGCTATGAAAAGGCGTTTTCAGCCATCATTGATGCCAATGTCACCACCTTGATTGCAGCGGTAATTCTGTTTGCTATGGGGTCCGGCCCTGTAAAAGGCTTTGCGGTGACGCTGGGCCTCGGGATTATTACATCGGTGTTTACCGCCATTTGGGTTACCCGTTTGCTGATTGCAACATGGTTCAAGTTGCGCAACCCCAAAACCATAGAAGTGTGAGGGCCAGACCATGCGTTTGAAAATGATCCCATCCGATACCAAGCTTGATTTTTTCAGCTTTTCGAAACTTACCATGGGGCTTTCGATCTTTGCGGTTATTGCCTCGATTGTCCTGACCATCATGCTTGGTTTGAATTTCGGCATTGATTTTCGCGGTGGCTCGATGATCCGCACGCAAACGGCAGAACCGGTCAGCGTGGCCACATATCGCGAAACCCTTGCGGGGCTGGAATTGGGCGATTTTTCAGTGACCGAGGTCTTTGATCCCGGTGCCGAGCTAACCGGAACCGTCAATAATTCAATGATGATCCGGATGGAGCTGCAAGGCGATGATCCTGCCATTCAAAACGATCTGATCATCGCGGTCAAAGATGCGCTAAGCGCCACCATTGACGGTATTATTTTCACCCAGACCGAAAGCGTCGGGCCGGTGGTGTCGGGCGAATTGATTCAAGCGGGTATTCTGGCCATTGTTCTGGCGGTTTCTGCGGTGCTGTTTTACATCTGGCTGCGGTTTGAATGGCAGTTTTCGCTGGGGGCAGTGGTTGCGCTGGTGCATGATGTTATTCTGACCATCGGTGTTTTTGCGATTTTCCAGATCGAATTCAACCTGTCGATTATTGCCGCCATTCTGACCATCGTTGGCTATTCGTTAAACGATACGGTGGTGGTGTTTGACCGCGTGCGTGAAAACCTGCGCCGTTATAAGTCAACCGATTTGAAAGATGTGTTGAACATGTCGATAAACCAGACCCTTTCGCGCACAATCATGACCTCTGTGACCACCTTGCTGGCGCTTGGCGCGCTTTATGTGCTGGGCGGCGAAGTGATCCGTGGCTTTACCTTTGCCATGATCTGGGGCGTGCTTATCGGCACATACAGTTCTGTTTTTGTGGCATCGGTTGTGTTGTTGCACCTTGGCGTTAAACGCGATTGGGATAAAAACAGCGGCGCGGCGGGCACGCAATATGCCGATATCGACGCCTGATGTGGCAAAGGCATTGTGAATATTGCAATACCATAGCCACCCCGCTGGCAACCCGATGTGTTTCTTGTGGCTCGCCTTTGCCTTTACCAAAATCATTGCCGCGACCCGTTGCGCGCGCTGTTGAGATCCAGAGCCACTGGTCGCTTCGCACCACCGGCATTGTTACCAGCAGCATCAGCTTTGGGCTGGGGCTTTTGAACGCATCGGGTGCGGTGTCACTGCCCGCGATTGTTTTATTGATTATATTGTGGCTGTTGGCGGTAATGCCGGGCATGTTGCTTGTTTCTGCATGGCTGAACGCCAATCAGAAAATCAGTAGTTTTATCGGCAAGGTTCTGATCACGGTGGGGCTTTGGTGGCTGGGGGTATTGCTTTGCTTTATCGGGTCGGTCATATAATTTTTGATGGATGAGATTTTACGGGTTTTGCAAACAGACGGTTTGATCTGGATGTTTGTCGCGGTATTCTTTGCTGCAATTGTGCGGGGGTTTTGCGGTTTTGGGTCGGCGCTTGTGTATTTGCCGGTTGCCGCACAGTTTCTTGAGCCGGCCTCGGTTATTGCCAGCATGATTGTATTCAGCATGGTCGGCCCGATCCCGCTGATTCCGCGCGCTATCCGGGATTCAAAGCCAAAAGAAGTCATGGGTTTGGGGCTGGCGGGGATTATCGGCATTCCTTTCGGGGTGATGCTGTTGATCCGGTTGGAACCGGAAGTTTTTCGCTGGCTGGTTTCGGGCATTGCGCTTGTTACGCTTGTGGCGCTGGGGTCGGGGATGCGTTACCGGCGCGCCCCCTCAGCCCTGCTGGTTATGATCACCGGATTTATCAGCGGCCTGTTTGGCGGTTTTGCCGGTTTGGCGGGGCCGCCGGTGATATTGTTGTATCTGGGCGGACAGAAAAAAATAGCAGAGATCCGCGCCACAATCCTGTTATTTCTGTTTATCACGGATATTGCCGTGATGCTGGTATTTCTGGTGCGGGGGCTGATCGGCATTGACGCCGCAATCATTGGTGCCTTGCTGATCCCCGCCTATATGGCTGGCGGGCTGATCGGCGCCAAAATATTCAACCCTGCCCATGAAAAAGCATTTCGACTGATCGCATATGCGATCATATTCATTGCGCTGCTGACCGGATTACCATTATTTGATCAACCCTAGACCCCGCCGGCACGAAAACGCCTTACTTTAGCTCTTTTGTCAGGTATCTTTTGTCGTTATATTATCCATAAGCGTGAATACCCACGCGCAAAAATTTACAAGAGGGGGCCGCAACAATGGCTTTTGAACTACCAGATCTACCTTATGCCCATGACGCATTGGCAGCCGGTGGCATGTCTGCTGAAACCATGGAATACCACCATGACCTGCACCACAACGCCTATGTGACCAATGGCAACAAACTGATTGCCGGAACCGAATGGGAAGGCAAATCGCTTGAGGATATCGTGACCGGCACCTATGCCGCCGGTTCGGTTGCCCAAAACGGCATTTTCAACAATGCATCGCAACATTGGAACCACGCCCAGTTCTGGCAAATGATGGGCCCGAATGGTCGCACCATGCCATCCGAGCTGGAAACCCGTATTGTTGACGCATTCGGGTCTGTTGACGCATTCAAAACCGAATTCGGCGCAGCAGGTGCTGGCCAGTTTGGTTCGGGCTGGTGCTGGCTGGTGGTTGATACCGATGGCACGCTAAAGGTTACCAAAACCGAAAACGGGGTTAACCCGCTCTGTTTTGGTCAAACGGCATTGCTGGGTTGTGATGTTTGGGAGCATTCCTATTACATTGATTTTCGCAACAAACGTCCGGTTTACCTGTCGAATTTTCTCGATAATCTGGTGAATTGGGAAAATGTTGCCGAACGGCTTTCGGGCGTTTGATTGAAAACCGCCCGCGCTTTTGGATCAAAAGCGCGGGCGGAAATATATTTGACTGAATTTCACCGAGTCCAAACCTCGACCCGCCGATTGATCTGGCGACCGGTCAGAGTATCGTTGCAGTCAAGGGGTGACAGTTCCCCGTAACCAATCGCCCGAATACTTTCCTCGGGAAAGCTGCCGGGGGCAAGTTCCGCCAGCAGGGCAGTGCGTACTTGTTCCGCGAGAATCAGACTCAGGTCTTTGTTTACATTGCTTTGACCCTCAGAATCCGTAAAGCCAGTCAACATGATTTCACTTGCAGTTATCAGGCCTTCTTCGATACGGCGAGCAAGGCGAATAATATCGGCTTGTGAGCGGCTGTCGAGCCGCATGCCTTCTTCGTCAAATCGATAGGTGATGGTTAATCTGCGTGCCGTGCTAAGCTCTATCATCATATCCTGGATTTCTGGCAGGGACAGCTCCGGGTTGGTTGGCAAAACAGCCGCCAAAAACCGCAAACCCTGATTGTTTACAGATTCTTCAGTAGCACCCTGACCAACAAATCCGGAGAAAGAAACAGCTTTTTGTGCTTCGGCCGTATTTAGATATTCAATAAAGTTTCTGGCCAAAACCGGAAGGCCGTCGGTCGGACGGTAAAGATACATGCGGCGCGCAAAGGGGTATTCTTCGGTTTTGATGGTAAAGTTGCTGACAGGAGACTGGATACCACAAGCCCCCAATATAGACATGGAGCGCGCCGAGCGTTCATTGGAAAAGGTTGTAAACCCGATACCGTATGGATCGGCCGATACCGCATCGGATATGGTGCTGTCGCTGGCCAGTTCAATAACATTGCGTGACAGGCGCGCGTTGGCCGGTTGCAGCACAAGCTGTGACAGAAGCGAACCCGTGCCGGAGCTTTCAGGCCGGACATACAGGTTGATCCGCGCATCGTCACCACCCAGTTCAGACCAGTTGGTTACCTCGCCAGAGAAAACTTTGGCGATCATGTCGTCCTGGATAATATGAACCTTGTTCTGTGCGGATGTAATGATGACCAGCCCGTCCAGCGCCAGAATATTTTCCAGCCCCGGAGCACCAATATCACCCAATCCGGCAGCGGCAATTGCAGATGCCTCTCGGGGGAGAATAGCCCGTGTGGTCAGGGCAATACTGGCCTGACCTGCCACAAGATCACTGATGCCACTGGTGGAGCCATTCATCAAAAACGAGATTTCCGCAATTTCGTTGCCATCAAAATCTGAAAATAAAACCTTGGGGCTGCCATCGGCCTGGGTCAGGTGGGTTACATCCATATCCAGCGATCGGCCAAAACCGTCAAGCAAATCCGGCAATAGATTAAGCGCAAGGCTGCGTGCGCCGGAAATGGTGAATTCGGTAAACGCCGGCATTATCTCGGGGCAATCAGGGCCGATACAATTCACCTGTGCAACGGGAATAGTCATATCGCCGATATTCGTGCGGATTATGTAATTTTCGCTATCAAATCCGGTTAGCTCTCCGTTGATCGAAATGCTGCCATCCAAAGATTCTAGTATTACTGACTGCGCGCTGAGCGCAACCGGTGTCGCCACGGTTAGCGCGGCACAGAGCAATGTATTCAAAACCGGTGTTTTCATCATATCCCCCAAAGACAAGTTCAAATGTGCATCCTAAGCTGTTAAAGTGGTTGGCGCTAGTCCACGCCATCAAAATTTTGCCCGTTACCAAAGAGGCCAGACAGGCGGCAATGCTTTCTAGCTGTAGGGCCGTTAAGATTGCTTTTCCGCGAATGATGTCCGAAATCCCTCGCGATCCGTGAAAACAGGCTTCTCTCTGAACGTATCGGGCACCTGTTTGCTCAAGGGTTCCGAAGCAGAAAATTCAGGTATTTTACCACGCCGGCAGAGGTGCTGATTTGTGTTGTAACAGCCGTTGCAAAAAAAACTATGGCTGGAAGCAGTCTTGAAAAACAGCGCGCTATGCAATTCTTTTAATGCAAAATTGCAATTTTTTGTCCTTGGCCTGTCCTTAATGCTTTGGGCTTTGATGATCAATCCGCAGATATTCAGGTAATCGGGTGCGAAAGCCCCTGTTAGATATCCTTGCCAATCAAATCAATTAACAGCTGCCAATAGCCTGCGGTGTTCAGCAAAAATACCGGTTTGTCGTGCAGGCCCGGCTGTTGCCATGACAGAACCTCTAAAGATTCACCCAGCGATCCCGTGCCGTCCGGCAGGGTGGCAGAATTTATCGGCAAGCGCGATAAAAGCAAGGTTTTTACCGCTGCGAGAGCTGCAAAAGACACCAACCGAATAGGGAATTTGTCAAGACATGGGCGCTGCCCCTGATTGCTATTGGCCAAGACCGGATTATTGGTTACGATAATCCATTCTTTGATAACTGGCGACAGGGAAAGCTCTGATGACGGAAAAGCTACAAGCTATTAAATACTGGTTGTTGGGCGGGGCTGCTGTAATAATTGCTGGCGCCGTATTGTTGGTTTCAAAATCACCGGGGCCGGAACCTGCGGGTATTGCTGCTGTTCCGGTTATGGCAGAAGCAACGCTGCCCCCTGCGCCACCGGACCAACCCGTGCAACAGGATGCGTCCGTATCAGGGATTATGGCCTCTGATCCCGCGGAAAATACAGGGCCGAATGTAGAATACCCGGTGATTGCGATACCGGACGATCAATCGGAACCAGTCGATCCAGAGTCGCCACAAACTGCCGGGGAGCCGCAAATAGAAACCGGATATCCACCTGAAATTACCATTGTGCAAGACGTGCCAACAGCAGGCGGGCCACCGGATATTACGGTTGGGTTACAAGGCTCTAACCCTGCACCCATAGTGTTCAGTGCCACAACTTTAACCCTGCAAACCGTGGCCCCGCCCGATGCCGCACCCAACCCTGAACAGGCGATCGCCAGTTTTGATATTGTGCGGGTTGACCCGACAGGATCAACGCTGGTTGCAGGGCAGGCTGAACCCAATTCAGTGGTAAACATCATTTCGCGCGGTGAAATTGTTGCAGAAACCACCAGCAATGCTGCGGGTGAATTTGTGGCGTTTTTATCTGCTCCGGTTGCCGGTCCCGCAAAGATTGAGCTTGCGCCGGGGGCAAACCGGACCGAAGGCATTATTTCGCAAGCGCAGGTCATCATTTTGCCGAATATCGAAGAATCATCAACCGCCGTGCCGGTTGTGGTGTTGGCAACGCAGGATTCGGTTCAGGTTATCCAGCCCTCGGGCCTTTCGGTGCCTGACACAATCAGCCTTGATACCATCAGTTATAACGAAACCGGTGCGGTAACTCTGGCAGGGCGCGGCACGCCAAACCGGTTTGCAAGGGTTTACGCAAATGATAATCTGGTCGAGGCCGTGCCAATTAGCGAAAGCGGCTCATGGGGGCTGTCACTGCCAAACCTGGCCGCGGGACGCTATGTTTTGCGTGTTGATGAAATCAAATCCGACGGCACTGTTGCCAGCCGTGTTGAATCGCCCTTTCAGCGGGAATTCCCCGAGGCGCTGGCACTGAATCAATTTTCACAAGGGGCAAAAGTGATTGTTCAGCCCGGAAATACCCTTTGGCTGATGGCAACACAGGCATATGGCGATGGTGATTATTACACCCAGATTTTTGCGGCCAACCGCGATGCCATTCGCGACCCGGATCTGATTTATCCGGGGCAGGTATTCAGCATCCCCAAAGCCGGGGAATAAAACTGCTTAAATCGCTCTGGTGATCTTGCTATATTATGCTTATCTGAAAGAGCAGAATATTCAGGGGCGCCAGATGAGCATTGATTCCGAAAACCAAGAAGAAGCGCATTCCGGCTGGAAAACCATCAAACGGGTTATCCCGTATTTATGGCCAAAGGGAAACCGCCCGATACAAATTCGGGTGGTGCTTTCCATGATGGCGCTGGTGCTGGCCAAAGTGGCCACAGTGCTGACCCCGTTCTTTTTTATTGCTGCGGTCGATTATCTTGCACCCGATGCCGAAAATCAGGATGCGGGAACATTGCTTGGTCTTGCGGCGGGTGGCTTGGTGATCAGCTATGGGGTGATGCGGTTGCTGGGGGTCGGGTTTAACCAGCTGCGCGATGCGATATTTGCGCGGGTTGGCCAGCGGGCTTTGCGGCGGTTGGCGTTGGAAACCTTTCAGCATATCCATGCGTTATCGCTGCGCTATCACCTGCAACGCAAAACCGGTGGTTTGTCGCGCATTGTCGAACGCGGTGTAAAGGGCGTTGAATTTTTGCTGCGCTTTATGCTGTTTTCAATTGGCCCGCTTATACTGGAGCTGATCTTTGTCGGCATCATTTTTGTGGTTATTTTTGATGTCTGGTATCTGGCGGTGGTTGCGGTCACCATATTTTTCTATGTAATTTTTACCTTTAGGGTCACCGAATGGCGCGTGGCTATCCGGCGCAAAATGAACAAGGCCGATACCGATGCCAACCAGAAAGCCATCGACAGCTTGCTGAATTTTGAAACGGTTAAATATTTCAGTGCCGAACAGCGCGAATCCGAACGCTATGACGTATCGATGCGTTCTTATGAAAAAGCGGCTTTGCAAACCAATTATACCTTGGCGTTTCTGAATTTTGGCCAGTCATTCCTGATTACCACCGGTTTGGTGATTGTGATGTTTATGGCCGCGCGTGGTGTGCAGGATGGCACCCTGACCGTGGGCGAATTTGTTGGCGTAAACACCTATATGATCCAGCTGGTGATGCCGCTGAATTTTCTGGGCACGGTTTACCGTGAAATCCGCCAGGCTTTGGTGGATATGGGCGAAATGTTTGCCCTGCTTGGCCAAGAGGCCGAAATTCAGGATAAACCCGACGCCAAGCCATTGGTGGTTAGCGGTGGCGAGGTGGTGTTTGACGCGGTTGATTTTTCATACGAAAGCAACCGGACAATCCTGCATAACCTGAACCTCAAAATCGGGGCAGGGCAAACCGTTGCGGTGGTTGGCCCATCGGGTTCTGGCAAATCCACCATCGGGCGGTTGCTATTCCGGTTTTACGATGTGGGCAATGGCAGCCTGAAAATCGACGGGCAGGATGTGCGCGACATTACCCAGAATTCCCTGCGCGCCCAAATCGGCGTGGTGCCACAAGACACAGTGCTGTTTAACGACACGGTTGGTTATAACATCGCTTATGGCCGCCCCGATGCCAGCGAGGCTGAAATAATCGAGGCCACCAAAGCCGCGCAAATTTACGATTTTATCATGCAACTGCCTGACGGGTTTGACACCCAGGTGGGCGAACGCGGGTTGAAATTATCGGGCGGTGAAAAACAGCGGGTCGGCATTGCGCGCACGCTGCTGAAAAACCCGCCGATATTGTTGCTGGACGA